>Ga0315900_10003921_pt1 | contig 21392 bp, 31 predicted proteins | sample LakEriMetagenome_FD_203521 | JGI IMG/M metagenome (GOLD analysis project Ga0315900, IMG submission 203521) | Freshwater fungal communities from buoy surface, Lake Erie, Ohio, United States - Buoy 12 MA114 | ecosystem: Environmental > Aquatic > Freshwater > Lake > Lake biofilm | place: USA: Lake...
GTCTCCAGAACCATCGGCTCCAGAGGTGGCGCCCCGCCTCGTCCCTTGCTCGCCCTGCTGTTGTGCTCCACGGGGTGGACCAGTTTTCGTGTCGCCTCCGGACCAGTTTTCGCTGTCGCCTGACACCACCAGAAGCTGGGCCACCACGGTTCTGTCTCCTCGGTGGTTTGGGGCGTGGGTCACCTGGCAATAGCTGCTGTTGTCACTGGGGCAAGGCCCCGGGAGTGTGCCCTTGGGCCTGACCCTGATCGAGGCGCAGAAAGTCGCCCGCCGCGCCGAACAGCTGGCGGTGCTCAAGACCTTTGCGGAGGGGGAGCTGCTGCGCCGTCTGCCCTTCCGCAACCTGGTGGGCGGCTCGCTGAGTTTCCCGGCCGAAACGAAACTCCCCCGCGTCGGCTTCCGAGCCGTCAACGAGGGCTATCGCCAGAGCTACGGGGTGATCAACTCCGATTCGGAGTTCGTGCACCTGTTCGGCGGCGACCTGGATGTGGACCGCTCGATCGTGGACCTGCAGGGCCCCGAGGCCCGTGCTGCCCAGACCGAGATGAAGGTGCGCTCGATGCGGCTGACGCTGGAGGCGGCGATCATCAACGGCGACGACACCTTTGACCCGCGGGCCTTCAACGGGCTGAGCAAACGCCTGGTGCCCGGCGAGGACCAGACGATCGACAACGGCGGCAGCACCCTCAACCTGCTGGCGCTGGAGGCGCTGACCGACAGCGTGATCGGCTACGGCGGCGACAAGGTGCTGATTGCCAGCAAAGCGGCCCGCCGCCAGATCAGCACCGCCTCCCGCCAGGCCGGCGGCGACCTCTATGAGGTGATCGACGGCCGCCACTATTTCGAGGGGATCGAGATCCTGCTGGTGGAGGAGGACGCCGAGGGCAACGCCGTGCTCGGCTACGACGAACCCGGAGACACCACCTCCATCTACTGCTGCGTGCTCGGCGACGCGGCGGTCTGCGGCCTGCAGGGCCCGTTTGAGGGGCGCTACGGCATCTCGGTGCGGGATTTCGGCGAGGTGCATGACGCGCCGGTGTTCCGCACGCGGGTGGATTGGTACGTGGGCTTTGCGGTCTGCAACCGCAAGGCAGCAGCACGCCTGTTCAACGTCGCCCCCATGCCTCTGGTGGTCTGAGCCACCGCCAGCTGCAGGGCCCTTCCCATTCCCGAGCACGCGACAGCCGGCCCTCCGGCAGCGCTGCTCCTTCCCCTTTTGGAAGTGGTGGGACGGTCCAAATGTGGTCAGTGGCAGGAAACAAGCTGGGCGATCAGTGGGCTGGGGCGCACAGAAGCCCTCGCCATCGCTCACCGCTTTCAGCAACGCGCGATTTTTGAACTCAACGAGACTGATATGCTGGTTGTCAGTATCGACGGCGATGTTCGACGCAAAGTATCTCGCCAGGACTGAATCGACGCAGCCGGAGTATTGATCGATCCGGCTCTCATCGCAGAAGATCGCCGGCGTGACACATGAACGAGGGTCGTGCTTCGCAGGAGAGGGGCTGCAGCAGCGCTCTGGGGGCCTGAAGCTGGGGGTCATCGCAACCCAACCCCATGGCCCGGATCGAGATCGAGTGGCAGAACAACGCCGGCCGCTGGCAGCACGTGATCACCCGCAACAACCAGGTGGATGCCTTCCGCGCCGCCGAGAGCCGCGCCCGCAGCACCGGGCAGCGCCACCGGCTGGTGGATGAGGACGGACGGCTGCTGGATGTGATCGACCCCTGAGCGAGGCTCACGTCTTGCCATGGTTCGGGCTGTGCAGGTGCTGCCCGCAGTGGCCGATCACCACTTGCTGGAGATCGGCATCCCAGTAGAAGTGCACCCGCAGGGTGTGGTTCACAGAGTCCTTCACCCCGATCTTGAGGTGCTGCCACATCACCACACTGCGGTCGTTGTAAGTGAACGTGCGCTCCCGCCGGGCCCTGGGGTTCTCCTCGATCGTGTTCGACTCGCGCGCTGCATACCGGCCGGCGAACACCTGGCCAGCAACCCGGTCTGGGGCCCCTTTCAATTTCTGCTCGCGGAACGCGGTGGCCAGCAGCCACAGCTGCTCAAACAGCTGATCCCCCAGCTCAAAGCCGCTCACCGCATCGGCTGAGCTCCAGGCGCTGTCCAGCACCAGCAGGCAGCCGGGGCAGAGCTCCTGGCTCACCAGTTCCAGGCAGTCGCGGGGCTTGAGGCGCTGGCGCCTGGCCATCGATCGCAGGCCGTTCCACAGGCGTTCGGCCTGCTCCTGCTCGCCGTCACCCCCAGCGGCGGCCTGGCGCCAGGGCAGCGAGCTCTCTGGGTCCGGGGCGGAGGATCCTTGGGCCTGCAGATAGTCCAGCTCCAGCTGGAGCGTTGCCAGCTCATTGCTGGCCTGCTCCAGCTGCTCCTCGAGGGTGTGGTTGACCGCCAGGGCCAACTCCAGCTCCTGCTGACTGAGCGACAGCTTCTCCACCAGCTCGATCTCCACACTCTCCGCCAGCTCAAGCGCCTCCATGCCGCGGGCCTCGGCTTTGGCGGCGCGGCGCTGCAGCGCGTTGCGGCTCTGCTCCACCTCCCGCTCCAGCCGCCGTTGCTCGGCCCGGCTGGTCTCCAGGCGTCTGCTCACCTCCTCCTGCTTCTGCTCCAGCTGCTTGAGCCGCTCTTCCCGTTCGCGCACCCGGGTGCTCTCGCTGGGCACCCCGAAGTGGCTGCGGATCCGCCGTTCCACCTCGGAGCGATCCTCCGGTGCCTGGCCGCCCTCCCCGGTGAGGCTCAGGTACCAGGGGTAGTGGCGGCCCTGCTGGCTGGGGTAGTAGCTGTAGCCGCACTTGCTCACGTCGTAGCTGACGCGCAGCAGCTCCTGCAGTTCGCGGAAGGCGGTTTCGCTGCAGCTCACCACCAGGCGCAGCTTGTCGCTGCCGCTGGTGCGATCGAAATCCCAGGCAAACGCGCTGGACACCCCCAGCTCCCGCAAGCGGTGGCTGGCCCTGGGCAGGGGGATCGAGATCTGCAGGCGGAAGGCATCCCGCAGGGAGGTGGTGCTCAGGCCGGTCACCACCCCCTCAAGGCCGCTGGCGGCTTCCGGCACTTCGGCGACGATCAGGGCGGCCATGTCCTTGGGGAGATAACCGATCTCCTGCTGCTTCCACAACACCTGCATGGCCTACTAACCGCTTCGCTGCATGAAGTGATTAGGCTGCGTGCATGGCTCAATCCTGGATCTGGCAGCAACCGGACTGGCCCCAGTTCAGCTGGCAGGGCTCCGCTCTGGAGTCGCTGCTGGAGCAGGCCCGCGTTGCACGCCAGGAGCTGCTGAGCCGGCTGGAGGCGCTGGAGCCCCCGCTCGATCGGGAGGCGATCTCCGCCTTGGTGGGTCGCGAGAGCCTGGGCACCGCCGCCATCGAAGGCGAGCTGCTGGATCCCGGCCAGGTGCGCTGATGCCTGGGGATGGCGCGTAAGCGCTGGCCTCTCCGGGACCACCGGCACGCGCTGCTCAGAGGCTTCAAGACAGACAGCCGGCCAGAGCACTCGGCATTCAACCGGTCGTTCAGCTGTCGATCGCCACCACCGGAGTTCGGGGCTCAGGCGTCGCCATCGCTGCCCTCCCACACACGCAGGCTGGAGCGCAGCGACTTGCGCCCCAGCGCAGGTTGGGCAGCTGGAGGTTGCCGGCCGTGGTCGGCGGCAGGTCGTTGAGCACATCCACCAGCTCGGCGCCCTGCTGGGCCCGGATGCCCAGGCTCACCTTGCTCCCCACCGTGCTCGCCAGACCGCTGAGTTCGCTGGCATAGAGGTCAGCCAGCTGCTGGGGGGATTCGATCTGCGCCAGGGTGCCGTCACTGGCGGTGGCGATCGCCCCCATCAGGTCTTCATCGAAACTGCGGCCCAGGCCAAAGGCACTGGTGCTGATCCCCCGCTGGGTGAGCCCCGCCACCCGGGCGCCGATGGCGGCGGCATCGGTGAGGCCTTCGTTGGCCTGGCCAGGTGCATGGCTGCGGTGGTGGATCTCACCGCCTCAGCCCTTGCGTGCTGCCGCCACATCCGCCAGACGCAGCAGCAGGGTGTGGGGATCGGTGGGTGAGGGGTCAAAGCCCATGTGCAGATAGAAGGCCCGGGCTGCTGCAGAGGCGGCGTGCACAAGGATGCCCCGCACGCCGATCTGCTCACTGGCCTGCAGCACCCGCTCAAAGGCATCGGCCAGCAGGGCACGGGCGAGGCCCTGGCCCTGAACACTGGCGCATACCGCAAGCCGTGCCAGCACCACCACCGGGATGGGATCGGGCATGTTGCGCCGAAACCGACCTGGGCTGTGGGAGACCGCCACGGCACCGGAGGCGAGCGCCACGTAGGCCTTCACCACGCCAGCTCCGTCACACACCACAAACGTGCGGGTGGCGCCGCTGCGCTGGTTGGCCAGGGCCCGCTGCTGGAGCCACTGGTTGAGGCTGGCGTCGCCGCAGTCGAATCCGGAGGTGCGGTGCTGATCCGCCAGCGGTTGCGGCGCCTGCAGCCCCATCAGGCCTGCCAGGGCCGAGGAGCCGCCATGGTTTGGCGCAGGCGCTCACTGGGCCTGGGCGCTGCATCCAGCTCACTCTGAAATGCCTCGAACTGCTCCGTCGACACGGCGCACCAGGTCTGCTCGACCAGGAGCTGCTCGGCGGCCTTACGGGCCGCCTGCAGCACGAAATCCGTGCGGGTGAGGCCAGAGGCGCTGACAGCGCGATCGATCAGCGCCTGGTCATCGGGCGTCACCCGCAGATTCCAGCTGAGCCGCGGGCTGACGGCCATGGCAACGAGGGCAGACTTCCGCCACCCTAGCCACCTGGGTAGACACCGTCTATCCAGATCGGGGTAGACCAGCGGTTTGCCAGGAGCGGGCCTCCCCGCTGGCAGGCTGGGCGGCCAGGCGAGCCAGCAGGGCGCGGCGTGCGGCCGCCTGGGGTGGGGGCCCCTCGCGGCCGGGCGTGGGGCTGGCGACGGCCTCAGAGGCACGCACAACAGCGGGATCAGCGACCAAAAGGAAAGCAGTGGTGATTCTCACCACTTTGGCCCCGGGGCAAGCGCCCGGCGCTGGCCATTGCTGTTGCCTTGAGGCAACCGTAAGTCGTCCTACGATGCTTCAAGGCAACACCGCCTTCTCCCCTCTGATGGCTCAGCCCAGCCCGATCGTGCAGCAGCCTCCGGCGGCGGTGGAGCAGGCGCTCACCCGCCTGGGCCGGAACATCCGCACGGCCCGGCTGCGCCGCAACTGGCGACTGGAGGACCTGGCCGCATGCATGGGGGTGAGCCGCTTCACGGTGGCCGATCCCGATCACGACAGCGTGGGCAAGACCCTGGAGGCCGCCCGGGCGCCCCGGGTGGCGCGCCGCGCCGGTCTGCTCGATGACGACTTCTGAGGGCCGCAGCCGTGGCCGAGGCTGATCAGGAGTGTTTTGTGTATGTGGTGCTGCCGGGGCAGACCCGCTTCGTGACGGCAGGGCGCTTTGTGCTGCGCCGTGATCGCCGTGGCGAGGTCCGATGCGGTGGAACTCGATCCGGTGGAGCTGCGGCTCAGGCCGGGACCGTTTGAGACCGCCCGCATGGGGGGCTTCTTCGGGGCGCTGCGCGATGCCCTGCCGGATTTCTGGGGCCGCCTGGTGATCGAGCGCAAGGCCGGCCTGGGGGCCGTGAGTGACCTCGAGCTGCTGCTGCTCGGCCCGGATGACCGGGCCGGGGCCCTGGGCTTTGGGCGGACTGTGGAACCGCCTGCACCCCAGCGGCGGTTCAACCGCACCCTCGCTCTGGGTTGGCTTCAGGAAACGGCGGAGGCCATCCTCAGCGAAAGTGCTCCTGCCACGGCTGCAGAACAGACCCCTTCCGGCTTGGGGCAGGTGGAGCAGTTGCTGCTGGCGGGGGGCACCTCCCTGGGGGGAGCCAGGCCCAAAGCCACCGTGGAAGACGACCAACATCTATGACTGGCGAAATTTCCTCGGCCCGATGACCGCTGGAACCAGCCACGGGTGGAATTCGCCACGTTGCAGCTGGCCCGCCGCTGCGGCATTCAGGTGCCCGAGTGCCGGCTTGAGCGGGTGGGGAAGAGCGATGTGCTGCTGGTGCGTCGCTGCGATCGCGTCTGGACCGGCGACGGCTACCAGCGGCATCGCATGGTGAGCGCCCTCACCCTGCTGCAGAGCGATGAGAGCCCTACGGATCGGCAGCGGTGGTCTTATCTGCTGCTGGCCGATGAACTGCGGCGCGCCAGCAGTCAGCCAGCAGCAGACCTGCGCGAGCTGTTCACCCGCCTGTGTTTCAACGCGGCGGTGTCCAACACCGACGACCACCCCCGCAACCACGCCCTGCTGGCCCGAGGCAGCAGCTGGCAGCTGAGCCCTGCCTACGACCTCACCCCAGGCGCCATGCGCACCGAAACCGAACGCCTGCTGGCGATGGCATGCGGCAGCGATGGCAGCCGCTGGGCCAACCGCTCGGTGATCCTGTCTGGGGCAGGGCGTTTTCTGCTGTCCGCCCAGGAAGCGGCAGCCATCGTGGATCACGTCTGTGCCGTGGTGGCCAACCAGTGGCGGCGCTGTTACCGGCAGGCGGGCGTGAGCGAGCAGGAGTGCGAGCGGCTGGCGGGGGCCTTCGTTTACGAGGGGCTGCTGCCGTAGAGCGCCACCACCTCGCGGGCCTGCTGCAGCTGCAGGTCGCGCAGGCTGGTGGGCTGCTCGATGCGGATGCCGGCGCCCCAGCGGAACAGCCAGTTGCGCAGGTCCCAGTCGTGCTCGATCGTCCAGTGGGGCAGGCGGATCTCCACCGGGTGGGGGTGGCTGTCGCCGCTGGGGTTGGCGCCTGGGTAGGTGGTGTGCTCCGGCGGGAAGCAGTGCGGTTCCTCGCGGATCAGCTGGAACACAGCCGGGGTGCAGGAGAAGCGCAGCAGGCCCCAGGGGTGCTTGCTGCTGCGGCAGCCGTTGGGCTGGATCACCGCCAGCTGCTCATCGAGCGAGGTGCCAAAGAACAGGCCACCGCACACATGCAGCAGCCGCTGCAGCCGCGCCAGGGCGTCGTCGTGGTCGGCGTCGCTGCTGCTGCGGGCATTGCCGTCCTCATTGGCCAGTACCAGCCGGTCGACGCGCAGGCAGCGGATCAGGCCGCGGGCATGGCCGATCTCGGCCGTTTCAAAGGCCAGATACCAGCTGATCGAATGGAAGAGCAGCTGCACGGGCCAGGCGCGGAAACGGCCGGCCTCGCCCTGGTGGCGCAGCCACACGCGGCGGCGATCGCGGATCGCCCGCTCCAGCCGGGCCGCCTGCTCGGGGCTGGCCAGGGTGCAGGGCACCTCGGCCGTGAAGGAGCGGTGGGCAAGGGCGCGCTTGGGCTGGTGGCGGCGGCCGGGGCTGCCGTCGCTGGCGCTGCAGCGGGGTGGTGAGCCACCAGCCGATCCACTCCACCGGCTCGGGCAGCTGCAGCTGCTGGGTGTAGAGCAGCCGCCAGGGGCGGCGGGCATGGGTGGCATCCACGATCACCGGCCGGCGGCCACCGCCTCGCGCAGCCGCTGCAGCAGGGCGCGGATCTCATCCCAGGGCCCCTGCACGCCGGCATCCCCGAACAGCTCGGCGCGGATCAGATCGGTGGAGAGCACCAGGCCCGGCTCACCGCCGGTGCCCTGCAGCAGGGGCGCCAGCTGGCCGGCGAGGGTGGTCTTGCCACTGCCCGAGGGGCCCGATCAGCAGGTGGCAGCGCAGCGGTGCTGGGTTCATCACTCCATCCTGAACGGGGCGGCGGGCCAGGGCCAGCCTGTCCTGCGACTGACGACCTTGCATCGCCGCCAGACGACGGAGCTCCGCGATCGGCTCCCATGACGGTGCAGCGAAGCCATCTGGGGCAAACTGAACTAAGACTTAGTTCAGCGCAGGCAGCCATGGATCCGGTGAACATCCATCAGGCCAAAACCCAGCTCTCCCAGCTGCTGCATCGGGTGGAGTTGGGGGAAGAGGTGGTGATCGCCCGCTCTGGGGTGCCGATTGCGCGGTTGGTGGGCTGGCAGGCTGAAGCCCAGCCGGTGGCAGCCCCCGGGGCGATGCGCGGCGAGATCCAGCTGGCGGACAACTTCGATGCACCGCTGGATCAGCTGTTTGAGGCACTGCAGTGACGCGGCTGCTGCTCGACACCCATCTGGTGCTGTGGTGGCTGAGTGACGACCCGCGGCTGCCGGCGCCGGTGGTGGAGCAGGCACAGGCAGCGGAGGCGGAGGTGTTTGTGAGTCAGGCCTCGTTGTGGGAGATGGCGATCAAGGTGTCGATCGGCCGGCTGCAGGTGGACCTGGCGGAACTGGAGCGCCAGGTGCCGCTGCAGGGGTTCCGCTGGCTGCCGATTCGCAACACCCATCTGCTGGCGGTGGCGGCTCTGGCGTGTGATGGCGACCATCGCGATCCGTTTGACCGGCTGCTGGTGTGCCAGAGCAGAACGGAGCCGATGCTGTTGCTCACGGCCGACCGCCAGCTGGCGCGCTACGGCACCACCGTCACGGTGGTGGCATGAGCCAGGAACACCCCGGTGTGCCCCGTTGTTCGCCGAACGCGTTCGTGGACGGGCCAGGCCCAGCCTGACCTGCGACTGACGAGCGGCCGGAACGACTGACAACGGGCTATGCGCCTGGGACATCCGCTCCGGCGAGGTCGATCGCCAGGCTTCCCTCAGCCTCAGAGACCGTCGTCGCCAAAACCCAGGAACTCCGCGGCACTGCGCTCATCCGGCATCGGCTGGCCCATGGCAGCCAACGACGCTGAGGTCATCGTCCCTTCCAGGCGCGTTGATCTGGTTACAACGGAGGGCCTGAGCAGACATCTGGCGCTTTCGGTTCTCAGCGATGCACAGGATGCCGCCATCGGCGCGTGAGCTGCTGCTGCATATCCTGGACGAGACCGCCGATCTGCTGTCAGTCTCTGATCAGCTGAATCAGGCTGAGTTCGTGAGCATGCGCTCGTTGGCGCGCACCAGCTCGTCGTCGATCGGGGCGACCTTGATGGCGAGGCTGGGCACCTCGGCCGCATAGGAATCGCTGCGGGTGTCGAGCCGGGCCCGCACGATGTCGATGATCTTGACGCTGCCCTGATCACGGGAGCGGGCCTTGAACAGCTCCTCCTCTCCGGTGCGCACCGTGCGCCCCTGCAGCTGCTTCTCCACGATCTGCAGGCCTTCTTCGATCTCGGCGGGATCGGTGCTGGCGCAGTAGCGGCCCAGGAGGAACTCCACCACGTAGGTGGGCACCGGGTACTGGCGGGAGTATTTGCGCACCAGATCCTTGCGGACCAGGAAGCCATCGAAAGCCTTGGCCCCGAGCTGGTCGAGATGGTCCATCTCGCTGGTGATCGTGGCCGTATCTGTCACGGAAGCAGCTCCAGTTTCAAGAGCTTGGCGGCCTGATTGAGACGCCGGTCGAAGCAGGCGAAGGTGAGCGGAAGCGCAAACTGCTCATGCAACTGATGTGCGGCTGCAAGCTGCACGCTGTCGTAGCCACGCAGGGCGAAGGCCTCGGAGAAGACCCCAGCTTTTTCGACCAGCGACTGGGTGACATCGGCGATCGCAAAGCCAGGCCAGGCCTGTTCAAAGATGGATCTGGCCTGCGCCAATCCAGCCTGATTTGCACCCTTGAAGCGAGTGCGCTGGGCGAATGCGGCCATCGATTCGGCCCAGGTGATTCTGCAAACCGCGAGTCCTTCTGAAGTGGAGCGCGCCTTGATCATGCTCTCGCTGTCCTGTTCATCGATGAACAGCTTGAGAAGCGCAGAGGTGTCACAAAAAAGGATCACGGTTAACCACGATCCTCGATCACAATGTCGCTCATCAGTGGACCACCATCATTCAGCTTGACCGGTGGTGGAATGACAGGGTTCTGACCATTCCAGCTGATCACGCCAGCATCGATCGCCTGCTGCAGCGGGCTCGCTGGAGCTGGTGCAGCTGGCTTCACAGCCGTGATGCGGGCGATCGGTTTGCGGTGTGAGGTGATCTCCACCTCCTCACCGGCCTGAACCCGGCCGAGCCATTCGGAGAGGTGGGTCTTGAGATCCCGCACCGAAACCTGGCTTGCGACTACTTCTGACACGTCTGACTCCGCTGATGCGACCACACTAGGCCCGGCTTCGGCGCCCATGCCTCTCCTCCCACCACGGTGCGGTGTTGGGCGATCACCTCCAGGTTGCAGCGGAGGCCCTTCCAGCTGATCTCGATGATGGCCGCCGCGGGGGCACTGCTCGACCCACCGGAGACCACCAACACAGGGGTGAGGCACTCCTGCAGGCTGATGCCGCCATGGGCATAGGAGGTGCTGCCGCCTGTGTTGAAGCAGGCGGCGCCGTTGGGGGTGGCGAACTGCTCGCTGGGGTTCCAGCTCCAGGCGGCGGTGGGCAGGCCATCGGGGCAGAACAGCCAGCCGTGGTCGGTGACGACCTTCACCGAGCGCCAACCGGCATCAAGAAGCTTCTGGATGCGGAGAGCCAGCCGCTCAATCTCTGGCTGGATCACCCGGGGGAAGTCGTTCTTCAGGTCATGTCCACGATGATCTAGGTCGCCGATCTCCAGCCAGCCGCGTGCCTCGGATCCAGAGGGAATGTTCAACTCGTCATCGCCCAGAACCGTGTAGCACTGGGCGGTGAGCGCCTTGCGCAGCTCGGCGGCACTGGTGGATTTGCCGGATCAATGAGCTGATTGCCGAACGGGGTAAGGCCATGTTGATCGATGCGGTGATGTCAGCTCCAGACACTGACGACTCTGATGACGATTCAGGCAGCCAGCTCTCACTCGACGACTTTGTGAAGCCTGCCGATTGGCCAGAAGGCAAGCCCTGGGGAACGCTCACCATCTATGCCTCCTGCACACCAGCCGATATCACGTATCCGACTGATCTGAAATTGCTGAATGAGGCGAGGCAGTCGACCGAACGAATCATCGACAATCTCTGCGATCAATGTTGGGATCTACGTAAACACCGTCCCCGCTATGCCCGCGGAAGAGCACGTGCCAACTTTCTGAGTGTTGCCAAGCAGAAAAAGCCACGCCGCCGCAGAATAATAGCCGCTATACGTCGTCAGCTCGACTACTTGCAGCATAATCTCGATGCCATCGATTCTCTGATCGCATCTGGCGTCTCTGATCGCATCTGGCGCAAGCCTTCCGGGCTTGACGACCCAGTGGTGGCACAAGCTGCTCGTGATCAGCGAGCTGTACCGCCAGCAAAGCATCCTGCTGTACTCCAAAAGCCGCAGCATGCCCGACCGCATTGTCAATCTGGTTCAACGACATGTTCGACCGATTGTCCGTGGCAAGGCAAGAGCTGCTGTTGAGTTTGGGGCCCTAGCCCGCAGGGCTTCCGCTTGCGGTAGATCAGTGTTTCCGTGCGGAACGGCTTTGCCTTCCTGCACAGGATCAGCTGGGATCCATACAACGAGGCTGAAGACCTGATTACACAAGCCAAGAAGCACAAGCAAGAGTATGGGTGTTACCCTGAGCGAATATCCGCTGATCGCATCTACATCAATACCAAGAACCGAAACTTCTGCACCAGAAACAACATACGGCTTTCTGGCAAGAGATTGGGAAGGCCCCCGAAGGATCAAGCAGTCACTGCTGTCTACAAGCAGCAGCTCTATGCAGATCAGCGGAGGCGAAATGAGGTGGAAGGATGCCTTGGATCAGGGAAGAGAAAGTACTCTCTTGATCTGATTATGGCCCGGCTTCCCATCGGCGCAGAGAACTCAATCTCCATGGCATTTGTGGTGATGTGTGCAGATAAGATCCTGAGGCTCCTCCGCCTCTTTTTTTGTCTCTATCATTGCCTTGCTATCTGCCTCGCAATGGCCCGGTTGCCTCTGGATGGAGCTCAGGAACATCTGGCGGCTTGGATTGACCGAATCACTGCTCCTTGGATAATCTTCCCTCTGAGCTGCCTACGCCCCGCTCTCCCCTCGAATCGGGATCTGGCTTGCGGTTCGCTTTTTCAGGAGTCCCTAAGAAGGCATCAGCCCACCTCCTGGAGGCCGGCCCAACCAGAATGGATCCATACTGGTTGCAGTCCTGCTCCATCGCTGGCTGTCATGGCCAAGACCCTCACCCTCAAGAACCTGCCAGACGCGCTCCATGCCCGGCTCAGCGCCGCCGCCAAGCGGCACCGCCGCAGCCTCAACAATGAGGCGATCGTGTGCCTGGAGGCTGGCCTGGAAGCGGAGGTTCCCTCCGTTGAGGAGGAGCTGGCGGAGATCAGAGCCCTGCGCGAAAGCCTCGGGCCCCACAGCTTTGATCCCGATGCGATCGATGCGGCCAAGCGAGAGGGCCGGCCTTGATCGTTGTCGACACCAATGTGCTGGCCTACCTGCTGTTGCCAGGTCCCAGGACAGAGCTGGCCGAGTTGCTGCGGAGGCAGCATCGGCAGTGGGCGGCCCCACTGCTGTGGCGCAGTGAGTTCCGCAATGTGCTCACCATTCAGATCAGGCAGGATCTGCTCAAACTTCCGGAGTCCATCGCTCTGATGCAGAGAGCGGAGCGGATCATGGCTCCCCATGAAGAGTCGGTGACCTCCGAGCATGTGCTGCAGCTGGTGAGCACCAGTCGCTGCACGTCCTACGACTGTGAATTCGTTGCCACCGCCCAGCAGTTGGGCGTGCCGTTGATCACCGAGGACCGCGCCATCCTTGCGGCCTTCCCGGATCTAACGCAGTCGCTGCATCACGCCACCTGCTGAAGCCCTCCGTACAACCCAACTAGAATGGCGTTTAGCGGTTCTAGGATTCGCCAAGGCCTCGATCTGCCTGTCATTCCGGCACAATTTGGAGCAGCTGTCCCTAGACGAGCGCAGCGAGGTCGGCGGACTACTGGGAAAGATGCACACCCAGGCAGACTTCGATGCCCCATTGGCTGAGGAGTTTCTGATTCCTTGAGCGCTGCCGGCTTTCTTCCCGATACGAGTGTGCTGATTGATCCCCTGATGCGCGACGACCCGGTGGCTGTGCTGGGTTGAATGGAATTGGCCGGCCATCAGCGCACCTCCTGGGGATCTGCACCCTGCGGCCACAGATCGATCGCACCAGCAGGCTCCACCCGGTGGGTCTGCAGCGCGAAGGTGCGGCGGATGCGCTCCGGTTCGCGCTCCAGGTCGGTGTCGATCGAAGCCAGCCGCTGCTCCCAGTAGCGCCAGTTGTCGCTCACCTGGCGGCGAACGGCTTTCAGCTCTTCGGCATCGGCGATGTCGCCCAGTTCGAGCAGCAGCTGGTCGGGATTGTCCTTGACGCGGCTGCGGCTGCTGAGGATGCGCTTGCGCTGCTCTGAGGTGGGTGCCTTTTATTGGACAGTTGCGGCCCCTGACATCGTTAACCCCGGACGGGAGGAACAGGGTTCGGTCTCAGTGTAGACCTCATGGGGAGTTCTGCCTCCCAGGGAGCTGTGCGGTCTTACATGGCAGTACCTCCACAGAAAGCGGGCCATGCTGATCTCAGCATCCCAGCCATCGCTGTAGGCACGGAGGTAGACCTCTACTCGGCTTCGCCGAGAAGCCTTCGGCTACGTACTTGATCGTTCGCCACAGCCTCTCCACAAGGATGTTGTCGTAGCAGCGCTTCCTTCCTGACCAGCTGATCCTGATCTCCTCAGCCTGCAGCCTCGCCACGAAATCGGAGGAGGTAAATTGACAGCCTTGATCGGAGTGGAAGATCTCTGGCTTACGGCCGCCTCCCAGCGCCATCTCAAGGGCATCCAGGCAGAACTCCGTGTCAAGGCTGTTGGAGAGCTTCCAGCTGATCACGTTCCTGGAGAACAGATCCACGATCGCCACCAGGTAGAGGAACCCCTTCTGCAGCGGGATGTAGGTGATGTCGGTGGCCCAGACCTGATCCACAGCCGTGACTGCGTTGAGATCCACCAGACAGGGAAAGCGCTCTGCTGGATCTCCTGGAACCGTGGTGCGAGGTTTCCGGTAGATCGCCCGTAATCCCATGCGGCGCATGAGGTTTCGGACCCGATCACGACTGATCGGGATTCCCTCTCGGGCCAGGTAGTCCACCATCCGGCGGCTGCCACTGCAGGGATCTTCCAGGTAGAGGGCGTCGATCCTGGCCATGATCCGCAGGGTCGATCCCCGCACCGGTGTGGGCCGGTAGTCGAGCGTGGATCTGGGCAGCCCCAGCAGCGCACATTGCCGGCTGACGCTGATGTCAGGGTGTTCGTGATCGACCAACTTGCATAGTTCATGAGCATCACAGCAGCTGAGACTTTTTTTTGAGCCACTCCAGCTCCATCTGCAATCGCCCGATCTGCTGGAACAGCTCGGCCTCATTGGCCTGTCCCTCCTCCTTGTCCTTGGTCTTCTTGCCCCTGGTGAACAGCTCGCTGGCGCCGTCCAGCAGCTGCCGCTTCCACTGACTCACCTGGATCGGGTGAACGGCGTGGTCGGCAGCGATCTCCTGGATCGTCTTGCGGCCACTGATCGCCTCCATGGCGACCCTGGCCTTGAACTCGGGACTGTGGGTGCGGCGCTTGCTCAACTCCTGCGGAGAAGGCTGCGCCTACGGTGGGTGCCCCCTTTCAGGGGTGGTGCCCCGCCTCAGAGGCTAACGATGGGGGCTGTCCAGAAAAACCAGTCCACCTCAGTTTGCACCGGGCGACAAGGTGATGCAGATCGCCAACGACTACGAGAAGGAGGTGTTCAACGGCGATGTGGGCACCATCGACGCCATCGATTCCGACAACAGCGAGCTGAGCGTGCTGTTCCCCACCAGCGAGGCGGGCCCAGGAGCCGAAAAAGTGGGCAGCCGGGCGGTGGTCTACGGCTGGGGCGAGCTCGATCACCTGGTGCCGGCCTATGCCTGCACGATCCACAAGAGCCAGGGCAGTGAATACCCCGCCGTGGTGATCCCGCTGCTCACCCAGCACTACGCGATGCTGCAGCGCAACCTGGTGTACACAGGCCTCACGCGCGGCAAACAGCTGGTGGTGCTGGTGGGCCAGAAGAAGGCCCTGGCGATGGCCGTGAAGAACCACCTGGGGCGCAGGCGTTATACGAAGCTGGCGGAGTGGCTTCGGGGAGCTGGGTAATCAGTTGTCCAGGACAACGACACGCTAGACAGGCAATCACAGCTTCAAAGAACACGCCACTAACTTGTCGCTATACTTTGACAAGAAGGTGATCAGTTCGGATGGCAGAAGGAATATTCCACGAGTTCGCGCTGCCAGACGATCCTTTTCTTGATCGGTTCTGCAGTGGCTACGCACCCACCGATCGTTACTTCCGTAGTCGCGAATGGTTTAAGGCTGACAAGGGACGCTCGTCTCCGCCCACCTACGTCTTCCGAGTGGCAGAGCGCGGTCCAGTTGTGGGCTACTGCGCCATTGCCTTCAGGAAGCAACCCCATCCTGACGATGCCCATGCAACCAAGGCCCGATATTTGGTGATCTACATGATTGGTGTTGATCTACCTTTCCAGGGCATCCAGAACCCGCTGACTCCTGGGCAGACCTACGCAGCATCCATCATGGCTGTGCTTGAGGGCATGGCACGGGCGAAACCCGACTGTGTCGGCCTCAGTCTCTGGGCGCGTTCAACCAACGCGGTGGCAATGGCGTTTTACCGCAAGGTGGGCTTTGCGGAGGATCCTGGTGGCCCATCCCAGCGAGATGGGGGAGATCCACTCCTGACGATGCGCAAGATCCTGACCTGAACATCAGGGGAGAGGTGGATGAACGCTGACGTCATCTTCCTCGGCAGACATGAGGTTCCCGGTTCGATTGCGATCGCGGAGTTCCTCCATGCGGATCTTGACCGCTTCGACTTCTTCGCGGGGAAAACGCCAGTGCCCACCTGGGGTTTGGAACGCTCCTGGGAAAAAGCCGCCCTCCAGCCAGTTCTTCACCGTGTTGGCGGATGCCACACCAAGCAGGGAGGCAGCTTGTGTGCTGGTGAGCGTGTCTGCCTGAGTGCTTGCAACCAAGCGCTCCACCAGATCACTGCGGCCCGCATCCCGCAGGGCGGCGGTGACATCGTGGAGAAGGGCTGGGCTGATTGCGTTCATAGGCTGATCCTATGCCAAACCGCCAAAACCGTCAGCTGCGAATCTGCTGCCTCAGTCACTGCGCCACCACCGCCAGGAGCATGGCTGGATTGGCCAATGACATCGCCGTTGTGATCAACCAGCCGGCTCCTGGCGGTTGACCCCAGACAACCCCATCACCACCGGCGGCTGGTAGGGCCTGAGCTGCTGGGCCGTCGCCTCCAGGAAGGCCACCAGGATCGTGATCAGCAGGATGTAGTCGCGCAGGGCTGGCTCCAGTGGACCGTGGGCCGTGGGTGGCTGGGCAGCCAGCACCGTCTCCAGCGGAGTCCAGAGGGGGTTGGTGCGGGCCTCGGCGTAGATCTCGGCCAGGCGGGTGCTGTGAACGGGATCGTTGAGAGACGCTGATTCCGCCGAATGCGCAAAGGCGTTGCGCAGCTTGCGCAGGGCGGAGAGGGCCCGCTCCACCGCCGGATCGATCAGGCCCAAGCGGCGAGCGAGTGCGACCTTGGCGCCCAGGGAGCCCAAGGGCCGATCGGGCAGGAACAGGCCATCGCCTCGGATGGGTGCTGGGGCCATCAGGGCCTGGAGCAAGTGCTCCAGCGCTGCATCCACACGGGCGACACCCACCAGCACGGCGCCACGGCCCCGTTCCTCGAGCATCTGCAGGGCGATGGTGCGGGCGGCATTGACCGCAACGGCTTCTGCAGAAAGGGGCAAGCCTGAGGCCATGGTGAGCGCGGAGGGTTCAGCTGCGACTGATGAAGGGTGACGCCTTGCCGCTGTAGCTCACCACCACCCGCTTCTTGGCGCGGGTGGCGGCCACATGCAACAGCGAGCGCTCCTGCTGCTCGAAGAGCTCGCGGGAGAGGGCGTCGGGCCGTTTATTGAGCTCCACCTGCAAAGGCATCTGGGAGGCATCCAGGGCAGGCAGGAACACCTGATCGAATTCCAGTCCTTTGACCCGGTGCATGGTGGCGAGCCGTAGCGCTGGATCGCTGGGATCGTCGGATTCCTCAGGCTTGATCACTCGGGTGGCGAACCCTTCGCCTTTCAGCAGGGCCTCCAGTCTCTCCACGGCCTTGTTGGTGCGGGCCGCCACGCAGGTGGACGCCAGCGACTGCTGCTCCTCGCGCAGCTGCCGCAGGGTGCTCACCAGGAAACGCTGCTCCTCTCCGGGGTCATCAAAACCCTGCACCAGGGGATGGTCGCCATGCAGCAGGGAGCGGTAATCGCTGGCGGGATCATTGCCGCCATCGAGATCGTCGAAGTCGAGACCGTGGAGCACGGCGGTGGCCCAGGCACGGGTTTCCTCGGTGGTGCGGTAGTTGATGCGCAACTTGTGGGCGCGGCCGCGGATGTCGATACCGCAGCGGCTGAGCACCAAAGGCTTGCCGTAGATGCGCTGGTGGGGATCGCCGACGATGAACAGATCATTGGCGCGGGGCTCGCCCACCAGGCCCCTCAGCAGCGAGAAGGAGGCCACATCAAGATCCTGAGCCTCATCCACCACCACGGCGGCGTAGAGCGGGGCTTGATTGGCCTTTTTGATCAGGTCGGCGGCGATCTGTTTTGCCTCCTCTGGTTCCCATAACCCGCGCAGGCGGAATTCGGCCCGCAACGCATCGAACACCGGCCAGATCTGGGCACGCTGCGGGCGGCTGAGGCGGGTGCCGCGTCCGACGCGGCGGGCCATCAGATACTCGTCGCGGCTGCGGCACCCCTGGGCGAGCACCACGTCTTTCCACTCCTCGCGGTAGAAGCGCACATCGAGACCCAGGGAGGTGTCGGCCACATCCATGGCCAGGCTCCAGCAGCTGTCTCGCGCTTCGTCGTTGAACACGCGCACCTGCAGTCCCTGCCCTTTGAGGAAGGTCATCACCCAGCCATCGAGGTGAATCACTTCGATCCGCTGCAGTTCCTCGGGGCTGCAGATCTTGGTGAGGTTGGATCGAATGTCGGTGGCCAGGTTGCGGGTGAAGGTGGTGAACAGCACCCGGCCGGGGGCATTGGATTGGATCAGTTGGTTGGCCAGCCAGCGGGCGCGGTGCATGGCCACCACGGTTTTGCCGGTGCCGGCGCCGCCGAGCACGCGCACCGCACCGCTCCACTGGCGCTCCACCAGCCGGCGCTGGCTGGGGTGGAGGAACACACGCCAGCGCTCCAGCGGCGCCGAGAGCATCGCCTCGAGCACGTCGTCGTCGGTGATCACCAGGAACTCGGCCTTGCTCTCCGGCGTCTCCAGGGCCGCCGCCACATCGGTGGGATCGATGGCGGCAGGCCGTTGCCGCTCCAGCTCCTCGATCACCGCCTCGATCGGCTTGCCATCGGCCAGCAGGATCAGGCCATCCACGCAGTCCTGTGGCACCCACTCGATCAGACGGCTGAGGGCCTCCTCGCTGCTGACGGCACGCACAGCCGGCAGCAGGGCCTCGGGGACGCCGAGCAGCATCAGCTGGTCGTCGCTGCAATGGGCAAACAGTGACCCAACCTGAACTGGTCCCTGCGCCGAGGCGGATGGGCTTGGGGCCGAAGGCGATGGGGACGGCTGGACGACGGCGGCCTGATTGGCCAGCGCCTCGCTGACGGCAGCAGCGATCGCATCACCCACAGCGAGTTCTGCCGCCTCCACGTCCACCACCTGCAGGGCACCAGAGACGCGGTTCACGTGGCAGGTGCGGCGCCGGGCCCACTGGTAGGCGTCGTCGTGTTTGTCGATCCAGAGCAGGACATAGGTGTCGCCCTCATCGGGGGCGCGCACGATGCAGCGAATGTCCTGATCCACGCGGATGGAGCGGATGAAGGGGTCTTTGCCGCCTTCGATGCGCTCGTAGTTCAGTCCTGGGCTGCGGGGGTTGTCGCGGAACTTGGAGATGAAGGTGGCCACCTTGCCGCGGGCCTTCTCCGGCAGCCGGCCAAACGCCTTGAAGAAGTCGTTGGAGAGGGCGACGGTGAGGCGGGACTCGCTCATGGCAGATGCGGGGCGGGGACGGCGGGAAGGAGTGGCGGCTTCAGGCGGTGGCTGATGAGGGTTGGACGCGGATCAGCAGGGAGTGAGCGCCTCGGCAAGGGCGGTGGCTGCACTGACGGGAGGATCCTCCAACGACCAGCAGTGCCAGCCCGCGGCCGTGAAGGCTTCCGCATCAACGGGATCGCTCACCACCGCCAGACGTTGCTCGGACCAGGCCAGCTCCGCCTGGGCGAGCACGTCGCCGCGGGGGCCCTCCAGTTCAAAGGCCTGCTCAGGCAGGGGGTGATCCGTGTCTTGCCAGGCTGCTTCCAGGGCCTCCAGCAGCGGCTGCGCCTCGGCTGGAGCGAAGCGGCCCAGTTCCTGCCAGGCCCGTTGCCGCCCTGCCGATGCGGACTCTGGAGCGGATGAGATACCCGGGGCAGCCTTGGCCGGATCGGCCGCCACCCACACCTGGGGCGGGTCGACCGCGGCGGTTTGCTCTCTGCCACCCCAGCCCGCGGTGGAGATCAGCAGGTGGGGCAGGAACTGGAAGAGGTTGCCCTGGCGCAGCCACTCCCGCCATCCGGCCTGTTGCTGTTGCTCAGAGGCGTTCGGATCCGGCTCGAAGTGAATGGCACGGAAGCTGGCGGCTGGATGGCGGCGTTCATGCAGACCCATGTCCACCAGGTTGAGGATCTGCAGGCCGGGAGCGGGAGTGAGGTGCTGGCCCACGCGCCGTGAGGGCTCCGTTCCTTGCCACTCCTGCACATGCGGATCGAGTTGAAGTGCATCGACAGCAGCGCTGAGCTCCGGAGACTCCACCGCGATGGGGGAAGCCTGGGCCAGGCAGAACTGCTGCGCCATGCCCTGCCACAACGCCTCCGATGGGTTGGCCAGGTAGGCCATCAGCAGCTGCAGGCTGCTGGCCAGCTGCGCCTGCCGCGGCATCAACGCCGGCGTCGAGGTAAGGCTGTCGAGCAGCGGCTGGGGCCACCAGCGCTCGATGAAGCTTTCGGGCTTGTTGGCAAAAGCAGGGTTGACCCCAACCGCCAGGCCATTGGGATCCAGCGGCGCCTGGGCGGTCGGCGGTGCTTCCACAACGTCGTCCCAGCTGAGGGCCCAGAAGAGGTAGCGGCCGCTGCGCTGCAGGGCCATGCGCTGTTCGGCATCGGTCGCCAGGCGGCCGCGGTGGTACTCCCAGCCATCGGTGTAGACGGCAATGGGCTTCCCGCCGGCGGTGGGGGTGATCAGGAAATCGGCGCGGGAAAAGGCGCGAACACCCTCGGCTTCGCCGATCGGCACCTGCTGCTCCACCTTCCAGCTGACCACGCTGGAGCCGTTGTTGAACGTGAGCAGATAGCCCTTGTTGCCCTTGATGAAGTCGTCGCGCAGGGTGACGGTGACACCAGCTGGCTTGCCTTTGCCTTCGCGCAGTTTTTCGATGAAGCGCAGCTCCAGCTCGCTTTCGGCGCGGGTGTTGATCACCACCTCCGAGAGGCTGCGCTCGGAGGGCTGCAGCTCCTCCCAGCGGTTCAGGATCGTTTGCAGTTGCTCAATGGCGCGGCGCTTGCTGGTGCGCTCGCGATCAAAGCGCTGCCGGTACATGAAGATGCAGCGGTAGCAGCCATCGCTGCAGGAGCAGGCTTGCAGGGTCTGGAGCGATTGCTCAAACACCGCGCGCAGATCCGCACCGCCCGCCTCAATCAGCTGGCGCACATAGCCGGTGCCGCCGGGCACCGAATCAAACAGATAGAGAAAGGTCTTGCGCTGCTGGCTGCCGGGCTGGGGTTCCTCCCCCAGTGCCGACTGGAGGTGATCCACCTTGCCGCCGAAGCGCTGGCGCAAACCCAGGTGCAGGGCGCCGACGAACGAGGGCTGGCCGGCCTCATCCCAGAAGCTGGCGCCAGGCAGCAGGAAGCGCAGGGCTTCTGAGTTGAACTCCCGGTACATGAACAGCAGCTGGCGCAGCTGGGCGTCATCGGGCTTGTCGCGATACCGGCAGCCCCAGGTGTGGTTGCTGGCCTTGGCAGGCCCGCGCTGCACCTTGCCGCAGCTGCGGCAGAGCTCGAAGCCCTTCACCTTGAGGGCCTTGCCGGCGATGGCGTGGCTGGCGCCCACCACCGCCTGCTCGCCAAAGTTGATCTCGCGGAAGGTGGTGCTGGCCAGGTATTCCGCGCCGAAGGGGAACTCCTCATCGGCGATGGCCAGGGAGATCTCGCGGCGGCTGTGGTCGGGAACGATCAACAGCTCGCGGTGGAAGAACAGCGGATTGCGCTCGTCGCTGTCGTCGCCAAAGCGGCTGCGGGCATCTTCCGTGGTGGCCTGCACCTCAGGGCTGACTGAAAGTCTCATTATCCCGTCTCTGCGGCTCTGATTCCGACCCAGCCGAGCATTCGGCTGATGTCATGCGCCACCGCCATTAGGCCAGCACGGATCGACCGGAAACCGTTGCAGCG
>Ga0315900_10003922_pt1 | contig 21385 bp, 39 predicted proteins | sample LakEriMetagenome_FD_203521 | JGI IMG/M metagenome (GOLD analysis project Ga0315900, IMG submission 203521) | Freshwater fungal communities from buoy surface, Lake Erie, Ohio, United States - Buoy 12 MA114 | ecosystem: Environmental > Aquatic > Freshwater > Lake > Lake biofilm | place: USA: Lake...
GGCTCTGATATCGCGATCATCACGCCAGCGATATGACTCGTAAGGATCTCCTATATCAATCAACTCACCGCACCAGTCACATAGAAAAAGTTGACACGAGGCTTTAATTGACCGAGCGTGAAAAATCTGACTCATTGACATATTTCTTACGAGGTGGAGGCGGCGATGTTGGATATGGTCTGCTGTCTTTTCGTGGTGGGGGAGGATATGATTCGCCGGTCATACGCTCCCATTTATTTAATGGCATGTCGTTTATGCCAAGTTGTTTTTCTGCGGCATCGAAAAAATGATTGGCAGAGTCAATTAAAGCCTTAATAGCAAACCCAGTAGCCGAACCAACTACAATTGCGATACTTTTAATCACAGCCAATATGCAATTAGCAATAAAATTCATCACATCTAAAATGAAACTTGCTAATGATTCGATCATTCGATGAAATACCTCAAGAAGGATAATTGTTAATCCAATTTTGCAAGTCTTCTAAGAATTTTTTGTCAACCTCTGGTGGCGGAGGTATTTTCCGAAGTAATTCCAGTTCTCCAGACCCCATACATTTATCGCAGATATATCCCTTATCACCAAATCCTAGATGTTCCCAATCGTCACTGCCTCTACCTGTACCATTACAGTTATCGCAAAGGACAGTTTCTCTTGAGTTATCTAGTCTAATGTATCTGGGAGTTACTACCAACTTGTAGTGTTCTGTTGTCCAGTCCATTTAGAATATCCTAATCAGCTTAAGATGAGACGCCGTAATCAGAGGATTGCTTGCAGTAAGCCTCTTTTAACTTCTGCTCTGATTTCCGCATATGCGATCCTACTAGCAGTAGTTTTCCACTCTTCTTTTTGAGCCGCAGTCCACTCAGTAATAATGTCTCTGATTACATTTTTACTTTCGGATTTTGCTTTTTCCATTTCTTCTTTTACAACCGCTGAAATAAGTTCTCTAATTTTAGACCTAATATCAGACTGCGATGAATCGAGAAGACTGTTTGGAATAGCTAAATTTCCACCAACGCCATATTCGCTTTTTAGAACATCTCTAACCGTAGAAGAAATTTCATTAGCAACAGACTTAAACGCTTCATCGTGTACTAGCTTTACAAGGTGCTGTCTAGTAAACTCACAGACAATTTGCTTTCGGAGATTGAGTTCTACCTCAGAATCTCCCCCAATTATAGACGCAAGTGCCTTTGCGTCAAGCTCAATTCTAATGGCCATTTAATTTTCCTTGATTAAATGTCCGTAGCTCTCCGGATTGTCACGTCTGTTCATATCATTACTGATTCTGATTACCACACCAACGAGGCAATGGTCTTGTCGTCACGACGTTCTGACTCACTCTCACTCATTTTCAAGTCTTTTCCTGATTTCGTCAAGAGTAAATTCCCTTACCAACTTTCCATTCTCAAAGACGACTTTCAATTCGCCCTGCTCTTCCTCTTCTTTACTGCAATTTTCTCGCAGAGTCAATTTACCATTAACTCTTACTACGCTCAAATAACCTCTGGCTGACTTTTTCATGCCATCGCCAGTCTTTGGTGACTTGAAGATCGGCTTAGACTTACCTTGAATTACAACATTGGTGCATTTGCAAGCGAACCCGTAGGTATCGCGAGTCACGAATTGGTATGTGTAACTGCCGATTCCAGCAACCCAACATGTAGTAACAAAACCTTTAGTCATTAGATTTTCGCAAATCTTCTCCGCTCGATCATAGGTGATAGAATCACCGTAAATCAAACCGATCTGCGGAGCGAGTTCGATGTAGCCTTTGGAGTTCTTTTTACCACCAAAGATTTCATAGAGAATCTGAATTGAGCCCTTTGCCTCAACTTCAGAAATCACTTCTCCATCTAGATTGATAATTACTCCATCAGTACATCTGAAAGCGTCCTCATCCTGATTGTACATGTCTGAAAAAGGCTTAGACATATACTTCATAAAATCGGAAGAGCTTAAGTTAATATCTTTAACTCTATAGCCCGTCACAATTTTCACAGGATCGCCAGTATCCGGACGGATAACGACTTTACCATTCCTTGCCAAAATTTGATCCTTAAACTTTGGAAGGGTTTCTGTGATAAGTTTCCAGTAATCATATCCATCGCAAACAATGGAGACAATACCTTCTGGCTGAGCATCTAGCATAGCTTGAATGTATGCTGTTTCTTCATCAACACCCTCTTCTGAATACGCACACTGAATGCTATGCTCTGAGGCTGTGACTGAAGCTGAGATCAGTTCTTTCTCAACGTTGGCCCCATAGTATTCTTCCAAAAACTCGATTGCTGGGATCGTGTCTGATCCAGTAAAAGAAAGAAGGTGGGCGGCACCACTAACCTGAGCAGACTCGAAAGAACTCATTCCACGCATTGAGAAGTCGTGACCTTGCCACGGAGTGAAAGAAAGGTCTCCACCAGTTTCGCGAGCGTATTTATCAAATAGCCTACGAAATCTCATAGCCGTTGTAGCTGTTGTCATTGGCAACCACAAGATGGTTTGACTAATTGTTTCCAGAAAATTTGTGAGCCATGCGCATTTAGTATCTGTGTTCACGATAGTGAACACCGGAACACCAATTGGGCACAAAGAACCTTCTGGCAGAGCCTTAATTCTGATTGGCAAATACCCCAATGAATGAAGGTATCTAATATTGCTTTCGTTGACAACATTTGGGCCAAGGTGATGGGTAATAATTCTCTTGTACTTTGCTAAAACTTCATCAATTGGTTTGTTGAAAAAGTTCTCGTTCCACCCCCGAATGAGGTACTCCTTAAAGAAATACTGCAGGCCGAATACTACGACTCGGTCTGAACCTCTAACTCGACTCTTGCGAGGTGTTGTGTTTGAATATACTTCCTGAATACCCTCTGGATAAAGCTTCCAGTGGCATTGTTTGTAGCTGTCAGATCCTGTGAGTGGGCTCATCGTCATCGTTCTCCATTCCTAGTAAAAAGCTTGTTGTATCCAGCACTGAATAAACAATCAGTGCCTTTTGAGAAAATTCCATGACTAACATATAGCATAAGTTTTTGAGTAGGCTTGAAATGTGACGCTAGACCAATAAATGTCGCACCGCCATCACAGATATCGTCCCAGACCAAGACACTACTCGCTTCACTTACTGCTTCTGAATCAATTGTAATACCAAGAATCGCCCCAGTCAACTGATCTCTGGTCTTTTCTGCAGAAATAAATTTAATCCCATCTGGCACAAATTCTTCATATCTTTCCATGGCTCCCTTATCTGGGAATACAATTAAGTCAACATTTTCGTTTGAAATAATTGAATTAATTACTTCGATTGGAAAAGTGTTTTCGACTGCAATTGATGAATATCGAAACAATTCCAAATTATGAGCATCTACTGTGCGAATAATATGAAATGATGACATCGCATTAAAAATGAAAGTATTTAATGCAAAACACGATTTGTTTGTGATCGACTTATCCTGCCTTCCATAAGGAAGATATGGACAATTTAATACTAATACTTGATTACGATTATACGGTGGTTGATTTATTAACAGATCAGCCAATTGCATTACATCAAAAACTTCAGATTGATTTTCAAAATCCCAAAATACTTCCACTTCTTGAGAAGTAGAAGCATAGTTCATCTGCGAATCTGTTAATTTCCAAACCTGATGGGTTCCATCAGGAAAGATTGTTACCGGAACTTCTTCACCATTCAATTTAATCATTTTTGTCCTTTACCCAAATAACCCTAGTAACACCATCCTGAGTTCTTAATTCTTGAATTAAGCCAGCTTTTATCGCAGAAGACTTTTCAAGATAATTAAGTACTGAGCTTGCGATTAGGCATATTCCTATAGTAAAAGAAATACCCAAAGTTGTGTAAACTATCACCTTATCATCACCGTTCATTATTATCCCACCTAAAGGAGTTTTAAAGAAGAATTGCCATTCCTCTTTTGAAATTCTTAGAATTTAACTTTCATGAATTTTAAAATCGGTGTGCTACTACGCCAAAGGGACTGAAAAACGCCTTACCAGTTACGGGGTGCGCCACGACACGCTTGGTTTTCCAAGTTCTAACTGTCTCAATAGGTGTGAAGAGGGGCAGCCAATAAATAACACAAAAATCACACTACTGTTATTTATTTATTCATATGAAAATGGCCACTTCCCTCCTATGATCCCACTCTTTAAATGATGGCTGCTTCAAAGCCTACATTTCGATTCTAAAATGATTTATTTAGGTTTAATAAGCCTCTGCCGTTAAAATGCCAGAACTCCAAACCCAATAGACACGACGATTTCCACAATCACATCTATTTGAAATACCATTCCATCCAGGACAATCATCACAGTTCATTCCTTCGAATTCAATCATCCCAGCAGGAAAATTTATGTCATAATATGACGCAGCAAATGGGCCAAACTTTCTCAAAATAAAATCTCTTATTTCATCTTCATTGAAATACATGTTTTTTATCCTTAGATAGGGTGTGTCCAATTTTTTCCAATTTTTCGTTAAGATGCCTTAATGACAAACATTTTTCACATTAAATAAAACCGCAGGAGAGAGGTCACTCCAACCCAACCAAAACACTCTAGGTTGCCCTCTGGCTTATTGTTGTCCCGGTTACATGCGGTTCAGATACTTCTTCCCTAGACTCATAAATATCAACATCAAGATTGTAACCAATTTTAATAGGTGATACAACGCCACCAACAGAAACGGCGACATTATGTGCCTTTTCATAGGAATCGTATACCCAAAACCGATATCGCCCACCGTAGCTTAGTGGAATCCATACTGACCACCGCATGATCAATATTCCCTATCTGATGTTACAGGATGTGTAGAACATTGCCATAAGTCCTCATTATAGGACATATGGCAAATGATCTAAACAAAATGAAATCTGCTATGAAATTTCTTCCTGATCGACATAATCATCTTGTTCTTTAGCAATTCCTTCAAGAACCTTAAAGGTCCAGCCTTTATTCTTATAGCACTTCCACTCGGAAGAATCTACTCGAACACAGACTCCTTCTCGAATATGCGACTGGTCGATTGGATCTGGCCCATCAGAGAGGGCTTCGATCTTCTCAACCAGCGAGTCAATTCTACCATCAAAAGTGAACCTGTCAAGCTCTGGAACGTGCTTTACTCCCCAAGATTCACACTTTTTCTTTACCTGATCCCAAGTAAGATCGATAGTTTGACCATTTGACAAAACATAGGCAATACGGTAAACGTAGATATCAAATTTTCCGGGCCAACACCCGTAGGAATAAATAATCTTTTCACCATATTTCTTGGAGAGTTCTTTGTCCTTAGACTTAGCAGTAAAGTGAGAAGGCATGATTTGGGAGTCATGATTTTCCCATCCTACCACCTCAAAGAATACCTGCATATGAGGCTCAAGGAATGGATTGAGTTTTTGAGCTACTTTTACTCGGAAATGCTCAGAGTAATACCCGTTATCGTTACCCTTTAGCGTAACTCTACGAGTACCATTAAGAAAAGACATTACGTTTCGATCTCGATTAATTCCAAACAAACCAAGAATCTTATCATACCATTTTTCTGGAAGTTGCACGTAGTTGCGAGCTACTCTCTGAGATGTACCATGCATTTTTAGAGTAATCACTAGATTGTCCCCAGCCTTAAAATCTCTTAGACAATGCTTAAGCTGCTCAGTATCTTTGTGCTCAGGAAAACACACATTCTTTTTTGTAGCAGTCACAGAAGAGTTGCTCTTTGTTCGTAGAGTCTTTGGGGTAAAATACTTACCACAAATTAGCACTCCATTAAACTGATCTATCTTATCCCCCTCAGAAAGAGCAGATACGTCGCCAAAATGAGCAAGATAAGATAGAGGACACCAAAATCCGTTAGATTTTACTCCACGAAATTTTTGTGCTCGGACCCTGCGATTTTCCTCAAACATTCCTCCTACAGTATTTCCATTCTCATCTTTTCGACGAACAAGATCATTTGCTTTAGCAAACTGTTCACTGAGTTGCAGTTCGCATGGAAAATACAATCCAAGCTCTCCGTCAGCAGTGTCTTTCCCAACAACAATAGTTTCTCCACAAACATACCCAACAGCAAGAGAATGGACTTCTGGATCTGGATGTGGTTGGACTTTTACTCGTGCAACGATGGCTTGATGCATATGATTTTCCTTTAAAAAAGTTGTTTAGTAGTATTCTACAGATTTGATAGAGAATGTCAAGTGGAAATCGTGCTCGCCAAACGAAAACCGATAACGTAGTCCCGGTCCCCGGGAGTGCAGTAGTTGCGGTACCACGACGAGCAGCCGTCAGAGTAGCTGCTCCAGGAACCGCCACGCAACACGCGGTATTCCTGATCAAATAAGTCGTCGCACCATTCCCATACGTTGCCATGCATATCGTACAGCCCAAACTTATTGGGCAGCTTTTGTGCTACCCGATGAGCGTATTTTTCACCAGCACACCATGCATTTTCATCGAACCACGCATACTTGTCAAGTTCGGTAGCGTTGTCGCCGAAATAATATGCGGTATTTGCACCAGCACGGCAAGCGTATTCCCACTCTACTTCTGTCGGTAGGCGATAGGTTTTGCCTTCCATGGCAGTAAGTTTTTCGCAAAACCCCACGGCATCATACCAACTTACGTATACCGCCGGATAATCGTCACTCTCCATTACGCATGACTGGCCTTTCCAAGGTTCTGTACCCATGACCTTTTTCCACTGTCCCTGAGTAACGACAGTTTCTCCTAGAGAATAGTTTTTATTTGGAATGCGTATCATCTTCACCAAATCCGACTGTTGCTCTCCGATGTCTCGCCTGACCTTATCAATTGTTGGTTTTACTTCTGATAGCCCCGCAACACGCCTCGCTAAATCCATCGCATCAGGAACACAAACTTTGAAAATAGCTCCTGTTCCTACCCAATTTCGTGTATTCACGGAGGAACTCTTAGGCTTTGCCATTACTAAATCTCCAACAAAAAATAATTTAGGTTAAGTACTCACCAAACGAAAACCGATATCGCCGTCCCGGTACTCGGGCGTGATGAAGCTGCGGTACCACGCAGAGCAGAAGTCTGAGATGAGGTACCAGGAACCGCCACGCAACACGTTATCATAGTTATTATGCAAGTCTAAACACCATTCCCACACATTCCCGTGCATGTCATACAAGCCAAACTTATTTGGCAGCTTCTGTGCTACGCGATGAGGATATCTCTCTCTTTTCGTGTTTTCATAAAACCAAGCATATCTCCCAAGTTCGGCACTATCGTTTCCAAAGTAGTAGTCTGTACTTGACCCTCCACAGCAAGCATACTCCCACTCCGCCTCTGTAGGCAAGCGATAGGCCTTACCCTCAATGTCGTTCAGCTTTTTGCAAAACTCCACGGCATCATACCAACTTACGGATACCGCCGGGTAATCGTCACCCTCCATGACGTATGACTGGCATTTCCACGGTTCTGTGCCCATAACCCTTTTCCACTGTCCCTGAGTCACAATAGTTTCACCAATTGAATAATTTTTATTGGGGATCTTAACCATTTTCATCTGCGTTCTCCAATTCAACTATATCACAAAATTGGAAAAGGTTGGACTCGAACCAACATCAGACTCCGACTTAGGAGTAGTTCTTCCTTTAAACCTTATTGATATACTACGTATATCCGTCTTTATCTTCACTTTCCCATGAGGAGAGGTTCACTAAGAGGTCATCTTAGCCATTATGAACGTCACTCGTTATCTTCAGCCTCGATCCATCCCCGCAGCCATTCTGCTGAGTTATGTCGCTCATAGGAGTAAATCGACTTACCCTGCAGAGCAGCTTCGCGTCCATTGTTGTAGTCAAAGTAGCTAATAAGAGGTCGTGATAAAATAACTAAAATAAGGCCAGATAAAAGAAAAGACACTACAGGCACGAATTCTTCCTCAGTTATCGCTTTAAGAAAGCGAGTAAAGCCATAAACTCCCAAAAAAAATCCGGCAAAAGTGCAAAAAACACTAAAACCCAGAATCAAGATAATCAGTATATTCATCTTAAATCTCTCTTTCTCTTAGTGATAGTCCTCGCATTGCCTTACGTCTTTGCACATTATAGCTGCTATTGTAGTTCATGCAATAGCTAACTGATGGTATTCCTACTAATAACAGAACAACTAATACGACAAATACCATCATTTTTTCCTTTACAGATTATCGGTCCCGAAGTTGACGAACGCGGTAATGCAGAAAAACATCACCGTATAAATACAGCAGGACAAATAAAACAATGCACTACTGCCATCAAAACTTTGTTTGCTAAGCCAGTTAATAAGGAATGGAGCTACGGCAAATAAGCTAACTAACTGAAAGCAGTTGAAAAATTTCATCATAGATCTTCTCCTTAAAATAAAATTCAGTAAGTGGTTCCGGCGAGAGTCGAACTCGCAACATTGTGTTCCTCATACCACTATAGCTTTCGCTACCAAATAACTCTCTTTAGTCTTTTAAGGGACTATAGCTCTCTTTAGTCTTTTAAGGGACTAAGTATTATTATTGTTTGTGGTCTGGACTATGCCTTCACCATTATCAGAAATCCATCGTGTCCTTATTTCTAATTACACCATCTGATTTTAGGTGGGTGATTATAGTCTCTACACGTTCAACTTAGTATTAAGTACAGGTTCAAGCTATAGTTTTACTTGAATTAACCAATTTCTTAGTTAATCTGTCATATGCTGTAGCATATGGCCTGCTTGCAACTTAACACATATCGCTTCGCTCGGCGTTGGGAAGTTCTATCCTAAGCGATAGAATTATCTCCGCATCATCTGTCCGACTTCCTTAGATCTACCGTTCGCCGAATTTACACCATTCTATTTACAAGTTTCCCTGTAGTAGCTCAAGTTTTCAAGACACACGCCTCTGCCAATTGGGCTACGGAACCATAAAATCCACTAAAAGTGGATAGCGGCCATAACGGGAGTCGAACCCGCAACCTCTAGCGTGACAAGCTAGCGAACTTCCAACTGTTCTTTATGACCAAAAGACCACGTTTTATAACTTACCAAAAAAGTTTTTATGAAATTTGCTGCGAGTGGTCAATGCAGTATATCAGAATCGAACTGATTTCGCCCGCTTATCAGACGGACATATTACCATTATACTAATACTGCGAAAGTGCGAGAGGGTGGAATCGAACCACCGACCCATGCTTTATAAGAACATTGCTCTCACCACTGAGCTACTCTCGCAAACTTTAGGTGAGCATCCTGATAAGTCTTAGCCGACATGTCTTCCATGTACGAACACTTAGTAAGACCAGCATAGGTTTCCAATGGTTGATATGGGAATCGAACCCATTTCTATTGGCTTATGAGACCAATGAGATACCTTACCTCCCATCAACGTCAAAAGTTAGACCATTACGGAATCTTAGGATTACTCCTCCGCCGCTTTGGCTTTCGGTTCTAACAGTACCGGCTTTAGGCCCTGCCTTTTAATGAGAGGCAGTCTCATTTGATCATTAGATTTCTCTTTTGATCAGCTTTTGTATCACGTGTTCTAGTGGATTTGTACCAAATTCATCTGTGGATAATGGACTTGTATCATGCGGGGTAGAGAAAGTCAAGTACAAAAATAGAAAAATTTGCAAAAAGAAAAAAAATACTGGAATGAAATTGTACTTTGTCTTGTTCAGTAAAAGAAGAAAGGTAATGGCGATTATGGTGCAGATTGACTTAACGAACACAAATCCATAAACGCCATAGTTTTTTATTAGATAAACCCCAATAGGGTTTTGCTCTAATATTAGCATATGTTCTTCGTAGAGGACAGTTAGGTATGTGTCGTAGACGCACACCAGTCCGATAAAAAACACTATGATAGATCTTACGTGCATTTTTCTCTTACTGATTTTATCCCGGCATCACGAAGTGCATAAACATTCTGAGGAGAGCAGTTGTGTAATTCTGCGATTTCTGAGATTGTATACCCTTCTTCAAGTAGATGAAAAACCTCCTGTTGCCTATCTGTCATTTTACTGACAGCGTTTTCAAGCTCGTCTTTTGTTTCGTATGAAGGTATCTTAGCTTCAAAATCCATATTGTCAAGAGGAACTTCCGCAATTTTCCTTTTCTTTACTGACTTTTTTACACGATCAAGATAAGTCCAATAAGCTGTCTTGAGGATAATCGTACTTGGTTTCAAGGAATTGTCTAGGGGGGGAAAGGTCATCATTCTCAGAGCCACTTCAGATTCAAAGTCTTCAATGTCTGGGATATTAAGTTTCTTCCTTCTGATAAAAAACTTAATCAATCGACTAAAATCTTTCGACACGATCATCTCATTCACTTCCATGAAAGCCCCCAAACTTCGTCAGTTTCAGAAAAAGAACAAGTGGAATCTAAAATAAACATCTGATTTTCATAAGTAGATGAATTGCCATCGCCGAGCGATAAAGCGATGGTTTTTGTCGAGGAAATAAATAGGATGCATTTTTCGAAGGTAACAGTCTCCCTCACGACTTTACCAATTTTTATATCACGAAACATATTGTTTGAGATATAAAAGGGGCGTGGTAGTATATTGAAGGAACATGTGTTTGGTTCATAAGTTACAAAAGTGTCATTTAGCTTTGTCCAAAAATAGCCATCCCATTTAGCTGGTAATTGAATCGCAAAATCCGACGAAACTACAATAATGGGTTGGTCATTCCTGTCAATACCAATGAACGGAAGTCTAAATTTCTCCGCATTTATAGTCATACAACTCTCACTTTCTTTTGCCTTTGCCAGATGTTTCTATCCTACGCCAACTACTTGTCTCTGTAGTTCGACAGCTTGTAATCCTAGTATCTACCTCGTAGTATACTGCTTTTTTGTTGCTTGTCAAGCCTATAACCCAGACAGTTTCAAGGCCTGTCCAATACCAGCCCGTAGACAAATCATCGTTTTTACTAGAGCAATCGCCACATACTGGAACATAAAAATGAAACCCATCTTTCTTCGAGTATGTAAGATTGTACGTAAAATCAATTTCTCCGCATTTATTACATTGTTTAATCATAGTATTAACCTTTCCAATAGCCGAGAGGGGAGTTGAACCCCTAACCCCCTTGCGGAGGAGCGGATTTTAAGTCCGCTGCGTTTACCAGTTTCGCCACTCGGCCAACTATTTTTTCCTTATGATCGTTTTGGGGACTTCCGTTCATTCCACATGCCCGGAGTTCTAGTGTTAAATTTTTCGTTACTGTCGCATTCAACGACTTCACACTTATAGTTGTGGTATTCTCGTTTTGAGTCTTTCAGTTGTTTGGCTCTTGCCTTGCACTTCTTGTAGGAGTCTACCATTTTTACTCTGGTAACGCCACCACAAGTTTCGACAACTTGATGCATTTTCATAAAAACCTCACTTAAAATAACTGAGAGCGACGCAGATAGTTTTCTACTGGATAAAATCCAGCACAATAGCTTAGCTAAAGCACACGCACAAGGCGATAGATTCGGGCGGGTTTTATTTGTGCCATTTGTCCCGCCTATATTTCTGGACGATACCTGTATTGCAAGAACCGCTTTCCAGTAACACCCTCAGTAATCAAAAGCCGATTATTCTTCCCAATCGAAATCTTCATCGCTCTCCCTGAACTCATCACGATATCCATATCGAATAAATTCATCTTCGGGCCACCACTGGTACCAAGTGCCACCGTTTACCTCAATTTTCTTCATCGTCAGTCTCCATCACAGGCTTAGAAAAATCAGTAGACTTTACAGAAACAACCTTATATTTACAGACTCGAATTTTTCCATAATCATCATACGGCACACAAACTGCGTCAGCAGGATTCACCTTTACAGTCAGCAGATTTACTCCACCTCCATAATTCTTGGCATAATTAAGAGAACCAACATGCAGTCCAAAGTGGTGTCCAATCGATGGATCATCGGAAACTGCGTTTCGATCCATGGTAACTACGTCTCCGACATTATTACGATAACTGCAGCCAGTGTAAATATCAACATAGTCGCCTGTTGAGATTACTCGACCATTCTTATCAGTGATAGGATTGGGGCAGCAGAACTTTGTGACAGATTTATGTCCAAGAAAATGCCCGTCCGGAGTGATAGGCAAGTCTTTGTTACTCAAAAACAGATACAGTTGTTCCACGCTGCGGTAAGATGGATTCTGATAAAGATTCTCAATGAAATTAACCATCGGAGTAGAATCAAAACCATCTTCCAGCATATTCAAGATGCGACCACATAGATTATCTGAAACGGGCCTGTCGTTGTAATAAAGCACGCCCTGTTTCAGGGTTACACTCCCTGAAGACCATTCCTTGATGGCGGTGCCAAAATTCAGTACAGCCTTAAGGGATTCTAGATCATTGCTCCTTACAAATTCTACTAGCTTTTCGTACTTTGGATGTGAGTTATCAAAGCTCAGAACTCCATCATTATCATAAACAGTAAAACGACTACCAGATCGAGTGTACGTCAACATCAAAGACTCCTAATGCTATCGCCAGAAATTGCCACAAAAAAAGATTTGCCGATTTTATTGACCCCGTTTTCACATGTCCACACGTTAATACGATATCTATCGCTGAACACGTTACGAAAATCAATCTTAAGTAGATTTGGAACTTTTCCAACCCACTTGGTTATCACAGCTTGAATGTTATCAGATTCTGCTGGTTTGTCAACCTCAGTTTCTTCAGGTTTTTTCTTTTTCTTTGCCATAAAAGACTTTCAGTAGAGAAGAGACTTCATTTGGTTTTAGGTCTGAAACTACGCGACTCAAAATACTAAGAACTGGATGTTCTGCAATAATTTCTTTCATCACGGGATGTACATCCGTAAGTTTCGTATTGCCGAGAATAATTCTGTCTTTATTTGCATTCTTAAACTCGACGGCTCTACGAACTCGGTCAGCTTTTTCTCCTTCCAGTTCCGACAAAATCGTTATTTCAGTTTCACTCAATTCGCATACCTCCCCAACTAGAGTCGGATATTCGCGACTGATGTAATCAGACAAGCTGATGAAATTGCCAGACTTAAATTTTTTGCGATTCATAAATGACTCTGTTATGCCATATAGGCCAACAGAATTCATAACAAAAAGTTCACGCTTAGAAAGTGAATAACGATGTTTGTGAATTATGTATACCTTTTCATCGGTATCTTCAGAATCGATGATGATTTTTTCGGCATTGCCTGAACCGACATATTCATAACAATCGTAATGATCACCACTAACTCGGAATGTTGGCGGAGAAGGAAGATTACGTGCGTCGTTGATAAATTCGGGGTCAATCTTGAGTTGATCAATTTGTTCTTGTGTCAGAACAATCACTTTCTCTCCAGATTGACGCACGTGGTACTTTATCTTACGAGTAGTTCCGGGAGAACTCAAGTAAAATTTGTAGCCATGGACCGGAATAGCAGAAATTTTATTTTGGCTGCAGGCGTTTCGTTTCTTTTTGTATTCAATTGCCGAAGTAGAAATTGGGTCCGGAGTATACTTATCTACAATATCTGAAGGAAAATTCATCCTTTCTCGCGAGTTATTAAACGCAATATATTTCTTCCAAGTTGTGGGCTCAGCCTCAATAATACTAATAGCATCTTCGAGAAGATGAGCTTTGACTTCAGTCAATTTATCTTCAACAATTTGCTTCGTTTTTTTGTCCAGCGAAAGGCTTTCTCGTCCCGGATTGAACGACAAGTCACCAATGGAAAACTTCACATCAATGCCGGTAAGTGCGTTATCTCTGATCAGGCTTGAGTCAATGCGATATGCGACATTGCCCATAACGGCATATGAGTCACAATGTCGTGCGTGCTTCCTGACACGATAACCTTTGGAATTCCATAGGTCAATATCGTAGTTACTCTTCTTCTGATTAATAGAAGATGCAACATCTGGAATGTTAATGTTAGGAATTTCGTCAAAGTATTCAAAAACTTTGATAGCGGAATATCTAAAGTCAGAATGCATATCCGCAGGGATATCAACACGGACTTCCAGCCCAGTTTCTGTAGTCTCTTCTTCTGCCAGCTTTGCAATCTGGGGAGTTTTATCTTCCCCAAGAAAGCAAGAATATGTAATCTTTTTTCCGCTATTGTAAGAAATTACAATGAAAGAACTAGAAATACAAAACGGACTTTTCGATCCAAGACCCAGAGCCCCAATAAAAGAATTAGAGCTAGTTTTAGTAGACTCAAAAAGACACGTGTATACGCTGTACATGTCGTCTTCTGACAGGCCGTAACCATAATCACGGACAGAGAAAAATGGTTCGTAGCTGGTTGGAAGATGGACATTAAATGGGCGATTTACGCCAGCATCTACATGGGCGTCATAGGCATTGCAAGAGATTTCTCTGATGACAGCTTCTGTTTTGCGAGTGTAAATGTTGCTCGACAAAATACCGAAAGCTTTGCCAGTCGCCTTAATTGTAAAATCTCGACGCTCTACAGTTGATTCAACTTCATGTGTCTCTTCAGCAAGAATCATTATTGTTCTCCAAGTTAATGTCGTGAAACTGATGGATGTATGTTACCAGAACTCTTTGAGTTGTCAAGCTGAAATTCTGTCAAAAATCACAGTACTCAAAACTCCAGCACAGTACGCGATTCCGACAATAATCGGCATTCCGAAAAAATAAAAGACGGTAGAGACAGCAACAGCACAAGAAAAATGTTTCACTCAAAATATCCTTTCGGTACTTCAATTCTCAGAGTAGAGCGATTATAGACCATATTACCAAAGCCAGTTTTTGAATATGCTGATGGATAATTAATTCTTGATCCACCACGAGTACACCAATAGAAGCTCTCTCCCCTTACAACAGGACGAGTCACTTCATCAGATTCTTTAATTCTCGCGGAAGAATGCACTCCGAGCCTACGTCGCAATTCCGCTTTTTTTGCCGCCAAAATCTGGGAATCAATTTTCTCACCAAGCTTAATCCACATAATAGATCTCCAATAAAAAGATAACTTAGGTTAAAGTACTCGCCAAACGAAAACCGACACTGTCGTTCCGGACCTCGGGAGTGTAGTAGCCGCGGAACCACGCAGAGCAGTCGTCTGAGTCGAGGTCCCAGGAACCGCCACGCAACACGCGATCTGGTTGTTGCTCATCATATAAGTCGCTACACCATTCCCACACGTTTCCATGCATATCGTACAACCCAAACTGGTTATGCTGTTTCTGTGCTACCCGGTGCGAGTATTTCTCATTGATGTCCCACGCATTTTCACAAAACCAAGCATATTTACTAAGGTCGGCGGAATCGTCGCCGAAGTGGTAGTTCGTAGTCATCCCTCCAAGGCAAGCATACTCCCACTCCGCTTCTGTAGGCAAGCGATAGGGCTTATCCTCCATCTCACTCAGTTTTTCACAGAACTCCACTGCGTCATACCAGCTTACGTATACAGCCGGGTAGTCATCGCCTTCCTGCACGTATGACTGACCCTTCCATGGCTCTGTACCCATAACCCTTTTCCACTGTCCCTGAGTCACAGTAGTTTCGCTGATCTGGTAGTTCTGGCCGGGAATCGTTATCATTTTCATGTAATTGTTCCTTTAAAGAAAGAAGGTTTTTCCAACAGGTATAGTTGATCCGCAAATAGTGGAAAAACACCACTCATTTGTTAGTTCGGACTTAAACACTGCGTTTATTACAGCAATATTGTAGCCACTTTTGAATTTATGTCCAGAGCACCTTCTTATTTTTCTATTATTGAAGGTGCTACAAAAATGATAAATCGAAGTCAAAAACTTTTCATTTATATGCGGCCCCTCTTCCAAATTACATTTTTCACAAAGAGGCCTTACATTTCTTGGCTCATACTTTCCCCCCTTGCAGGCAGGAATGATATGACCAAGCGTTAATTCTTCGTTTGGGAAATTCTTCCAGCAGTTGTGACAACGACCATCCAGAGTGGATTCTCGTAAGCTCTTAATATACTGCAGATAAGCTTTTGCATTGGGAAAACCATGCTCTTTTGTTTTTCTCTTAGACATTTTCTCATTCCCTAAAGTCAAAGCGTCGAGATTAAATTCCTTTTCTTATAGCCGATAACCCAACTTATAGCTTCTCGCACTTGCGGCTGAGAATTAAGTTCTGAAAGATCGTTTTCTGATAATTTAGCCATTGAATCAATTGCCACAATCATTTCTTCGTGAGCTTTTTCGGCCAATCTCTTTTTGCTAGCCAAATACCTCTGATAGGATTCGTATGTGATTTGACCAGTAATGCTGCAATTTATTTCTTCCCTATACGCATTACTGGCATCTAAGATCTGACTCTTTATAAGTTCTAGATCCATTGTGAACAATCCTCTTAGAAGAATTCTAAATCTAGACAGTAAAAGGAGAAGTGATCTCCTGTCTGCTCTTCTACTACTGTTTATTCTTTCTTTACTGTATGTACGTTGTTTAGTATAGTAAAAAGAAAGAGGTTTTTCAATAGCAAAGTTGGTAGAGCTTTATGAATTTAACAAAACTCTAAAGACCGTTGTCGTTGAATCCAGACCTTCATCAGTCCAAAAATTTATCATTGAAGCAACAGAGCAAACATAATAAACTAAGAATAGAAAACCACTCAATTCTTCCGTAGGCATATTTACTCCCTCAAAAGATTGAACGAATGACGAATCTCGCCGAATAGGCCCCGAATTTCTTTCCAATAATTTTTAGGGCTCCAGTCGCATTCAATTAAACAAAAGAATGCAGCGAATAGAGGGAACGAAGGAATCAAAAGAATGAGACTAATCAGTATCAAAAATTCATAGAGTCGAAACATCATCTTTCCTTTCGGCGGGGTTTTCTCTTATTTGCCTGACGAGTTCGAGGATCATCTTACCAAATTTTTCAGCTTGGTCAACACCTAGCCTTAAAATGGTTTCTGATTCTGTCGAGAATTCTACGTCATTTGACTCAGTCACAGAAAACAGAATATGATTAATAAACCTTCTCAATTTATTCCGTCGCCGCATCGTTGTAAGCTGCCTTTCTTAGCTGAATCAAAAGTCTCCGAATATTTTGCCGTCTTTTAATACGACAAATTTTGCTGAGTAAATAGGACCTTCATCTGTGAAGAAATACCCAGCGAGGTACGGATTGTACCTAATTAACTTTAGAGAGTCAAGATTGATGTCGGATATTTCTTCTCGCTGGCCACAAACGTATGCATGTACGTTTTTACGTCTTTCCATTAAAACTCTTTGGCGAGATTTTTCTCTTACCAAAAAAGTGACATTAGAAAGATGGACTTCGTCAGCATATCCAATTACACGACCTGACCAAAGGCTCCAGCAGTTTTTATGGAGATTCTTGTAGACTCTGATCTGGGACATATTTCATAACCCCATTTTTATCTAATGAAAAAATTCCATTTTCTATTAGTTGTTTTACTACCTTCTTTTCGTGCCGTTCGACTTCTTGAGGGTCTACGCCATCGAACAATTTCTTTATTGCCGCCTCTATTTGAATCTTCCTGTTCATTTTAAAAATCCTCACTAAAATATGGAACAAAACCTCGTTGATAACATCCCGGAATTGGAATCATCCCACTTGAGCCATGAACGTCACAGCCCAATTTTACGATATCATTATATCGACTACCGACTTCTTTGCTAGGGTAAATCAGGTGAAATCCACCTTTCGTGATAAGAGTTTTCCCAGTTGAGAATGGAATGTTCTTAAGTTTTTCATGAATGTCCGCAACATCAGCATTATCAAAATCAAAATCGATAAAATGTTTTGTTCCCACGGACTGATGAATCATCCGCATTGAAAAATCCGCAGGGTTAATCAAATCATTTGGTGATGTAATTAACCGATTTGTAAGCTCAAGGCAAGTTTTTTTCGCCGCTTCCGATAAAGATCTTGGGTTGATTGTGATATATGGAGACAGATGTTCCTGCTGAATTTCTACTCCGCTGCGAGCGTATCCACCAACTGGGATCTCGTACTCTCGCAAACATCTTACAATATTTTTTTTCGTTACGGCTCGCTTTGTCCCATATATTTCACTGTTTTTTACCTTAGGCAAAGATCCGTCTTTAGACCGAGCCATAAGTGACATAAAGTACACTTCGTCTGGATTTGTCTCGGGAAGAAAGTCAATAAATTCTTCAAGCTTCAACAAATCCGCGATGACTTGATATCTAAACATAAATTGTTTCTCCGACGTATGGCAACAATGCTTGAAAAGCTTCTGTTTTTTCTTGATCTTTTTCCAGAATATTATCTTCGGGTACTTTGAATGGTCTCTGTCTGTTTCGCTCTAAACATACTTCAAGAGGAGTGTTGAAAACAATTAGCGTGATGAAATATCCACGGCTATACAACTCCTTAAAAATATTACGCGAATATTTGCTGTTGATCGAGCCGGAATCCCAAGCGAATTCTACTCCATCATCTGATAATGTCAATACCTTTTCTTTGGCAAGCCTGACGCTTTCTTGATGACACAAAGACGGATTAAACAAATCAAAATTTGGCAAAGTCATTTTTATTTCATCTGCCGAAACAATAGGAAGATGATTATAATGATTTTTTAAGTATGTTGTTTTCCCAGCTCCGGGAAGTCCAAAAGTAACGTAAGCTTTCATTTTGTTTCCTTATAAAAATACCTGAGTGAGACCCAATCCCACTCAGGTAAAATTGCAACTGCTGACCATGTGTGACAGTCACCACCACACAAGCTGACCTCCGGCAGCCAAATTAGATTGAGTTATTTAACTATTCTTTCTCTTTCGCCAATTCGATTATTTTATCGACAACAAAAACCCGAGGAGCGAAGTAGGCCTTTATGCCATCACAAGCGATATCGATTACCACTGTGGCGGGCACAAACATTATGAGGGCAAGTAAAAAATGACCGATAGCGAGTTTTTCGACGCGATCATCATCTTTATCCTTCAAGACAAGAACAATCATAAACAGCCAAATAGCAAATGCGAAGGCGGCAAATATTGCCGTTACCATAATTGAATGTACAATAGTGTACTGACACAGTTCTGTCAGATACAAAGGCATTTGCTCAGCAGTGAAATCTACTGCTTTGTCTACCGATCCCTCGAATTTATCGAGGTAAGCCAAAAGACGCCTCTTAATCTCATCATTCATTTTCACACTCCCAGCAAAATTCTTCGTCCCAGTAAAAATCACCATCCTCAGCCGGACTTCGACTGAAGATAACATATATTAGATAGACAGTCAAGGTAAAAAGTATTAAAATCCACTCAATGAATATGAGTATCATCGATTAAAGTATCCCGGCTGAGGTAAAAAGTCAAATCGTGCTCGCCAAACGCAAACCGAAATTGATGTCCCGGTACTCGGGTGAGCTGTAGTTGCGGTACCGCGCAGAGCAGATGACTGAGTCGTTGAACCAGGAACCGCCACGCAACGCGCGATCTTGTTGTTCCTCATCGTCTTCGTCGTACAAGTCGCTACACCACTCCCACACGTTGCCGTGCATATCGTACAGCCCAAACTGGTTGGGCAGCTTTTGTTCTACCCGGTGGGGGTAGTTTTCATCGATATCCCTCGCATTTGCACAAAACCACGCATACTTGCCAAGTTCGGTGGCGTCGTCGCCGAAATGGTAACTTGTGGTTGTTCCGGCACGGCAGGCGTATTCCCACTCGGCTTCTGTGGGAAGGCGATAGGCCTTACCCTCAATGTCGGTCAGCTTTTTGCAAAACTCCACGGCGTCATCCCAACTTACGTATACCGCCGGGTAATCGTCGCCCTCCATGACGTATGGCCTGCCCTTCCACGGCTCCGTGCCCATGACTTCACGCCACTGCAACTGAGTCACAACTGTCTTGCCGAGAGAGTAATCTCGATCCGGGATCTGAATCATTTCCGTCATTTTATGACCTTTCGCAAGAACATTTTGTAGAATGCAGATTTCGAAGATATTCGTGTGCTCTAGTGACAAGAAGCCTCTGTGTAAACGTCTGAGACAGTATAACAATCATTGACTTTCTCTGTCAAGATGAAAACATTTAGATTCCCACCATCTCCCCATTCATTTTCCACAGTGCATAAATAATCATACGGAATCCCTTCTTCTGACATTGGCCATTGATCCCCTTGCAAAAATCGTGGAGCCCCTCCCCACTTGACGAAGTAGTTTCGGCATGAGTCAACTCCTTCTGTGAGTTCTGAATCACTAACCTCGAATGAAACTACTTTGATCTTAAGATCGTTAGTTGTGTCAAAATCCAATTTTACAAAATACTTGTGACCTTTATAAAAGATCACAGCTTCTGTTTCCCAAGTATAAACAACTGGACAAAACTTCATTTAAGATCCCTCCAATATCTAATAGAATTTGAGTATCCTTACTTCATGTCCTTTTTCATATCCTTCGTTATATCCTTTTTCATAGCCCTGAAGATAAAAAGCCTGTCTATGTTCTGTGAGTTCTCCGATAACTAATGTAATTTGTTCTTCACTAAAATTAGATTCTCGGAGTTTCATAGCAACTTGTTTCAAATCGAGCATGATAAAACCTTACTTCGTTTTGATCGATGATTGGAATTATACAGGAATTGGAGTCAATGTCAAGTCGAGCTTTGTAGAATAGCTGAGTCAATCAATGAGATTTTCTTCATCTTCCAATTCCAATTCCGTCATTTGGAGGGGTGACTAAACGGGTAAAAATTTTAGATCACAATCATGACAATTGTTTTGTGTTTTATATTCATTAATCCATTCTTCTTCTGTTCGACCTCCAATAACTCTTGTGTGTATGCACACAAACGTAGGCAAATTTTCACATCTCATTTTTGTTAATCGCGAACTCGCAAAATCGGGAACTGGAATCCAGATTCCTTCCATTAGTACGTGCAAAATTTTATACATGTTTTTGGTTCTTTCTTACAGTTGACACAAATTATTTTTTTACCTTCTGGATAGTAAACGCAACTATCCGGAAATTTGAAACCGCAATTATCACACTCTCCAATAGCGACTTGGAAATTGCACTCTGGATCACGAGATGCGTCGAAGTGAGATTTACCATTAAGCAAATAAATTTTACTTAAAGGCTCACTCCATCCGCAATCTAAATGAACCGTATTAATCTCTCCATCCTTGTAGTAAACAATATCTACAATCCTGAAAGACTCCAATCCCTCTCCACGTACCCCAGCTTCTGCTCCTACGCGGAGCCCCTTAGGGGGGGTAACTTTCTTTTGTCTATACATCATAAGCTAACTCGTCTAATATAAGATTGTAATATTCCATGAAATCGCGATCCTTTTGACTTATTGGTCGCTCGCTTCTCTTAATTGTTACAACGGGCAAATCATTCATTCTTGAGATTAGAATTCCTACTGCTTTTTCCAGTAGAGCGACTCGGCCTTTTAAATCCT
>Ga0315900_10003925_pt1 | contig 21378 bp, 24 predicted proteins | sample LakEriMetagenome_FD_203521 | JGI IMG/M metagenome (GOLD analysis project Ga0315900, IMG submission 203521) | Freshwater fungal communities from buoy surface, Lake Erie, Ohio, United States - Buoy 12 MA114 | ecosystem: Environmental > Aquatic > Freshwater > Lake > Lake biofilm | place: USA: Lake...
TGGCGGGGGCGGCCTTTCTGACGCAGGCCATGGCCTATTCCGGCATTCCCGCCGCCATGGCGGCCTGGGTCGGGGCGCAAGGCTTCAGCCCCTATATGATCATCGCGTGCCTTACGATCATTTATCTAGTGCTGGGCTGCTTCATTGATGGCATCAGCATGATTGTGCTGACGGTTTCCGTCGTGCTGCCGATCATCCAAGGCGCTGGGTTTGACCTGGTGTGGTTCGGCATCTTCATCGTACTGGTTGTGGAAATGGCACAGATAACGCCGCCTGTCGGCTTCAACCTATTCGTGCTGCAGGGCCTGACGAATATGGGGATATTCCAGGTGGCGCGTTACACCCTGCCGTTTTTCTTCATGATGGTGGTTGCGGTGGCGATGGTCACGCTGTTTCCCGCAATCGTCACATGGCTGCCGGCGACCATGCTCTCGGGCTGATCAGGGCGCGGGATTGGGCCAATCCGGCCGCTCAAAGCGCTGCACCTCCAGCAGATAGCCGGCGGGGTCGTGGAAGAAGAAATGCGTCACGCGATAGGCTTCGGAATATTCCACCTGTTCGGGCACTTTCACGCCGCGTGATTTCAGTCTGGCGTGCCATCCTTCCACATCCGGATCAACAAAGGTGAAGACAACGCCGCCCTGAACGCGGGGGTTGTCTGAAGCCCGCGGCGCCCGCGCGCGGCATATGCCCAGAAAGCCGCGATCACCCGGAGCGGTAGCGTAGATACGGCAGGTGCCCTGATCCTGGACCAGGGTCAGGCCAAGCTTATTCTCATAGAAATCCCAGGAAGCTGCCGGGTCTTCCGCGTAGAGGAAAGTGATTTGCTGGGCGAAGCTTTTGGGTTCCATCGGGGAAGGTTAGACAAGATGCCGCCTCGGCGCCACCCGCACACCATTGTCCTCGGCCATGCCTTCTTAAGCTTTACAAAAGATAATCAGTGGGCTTGCATGGCATCGCATAAAGGGTCCGATATCCGGGCTGATTGTTGAGGGTTTAGGGGCATGAGCGATCTGGCAAATAAGATCACCGGTCAGATACCGGTGAAGGAACCGCAATGGCTGAAGGAATTCAAGGCCTTCATCATGCGGGGCAATGTTATTGACCTTGCCGTCGGCATTGTGATTGGCGCTGCATTCACTGCCATCGTGACCTCTATGGTCGAGGATCTGCTGAACCCGATCATCGGCTTGCTGATGGGAGGGATGGATTTTTCCAACCTATTCATCGTTATCTCCGGCGAACGGAAGGCAACCCTGGCCGCGACGCGCGATGGTGGCGCTGCCGTGCTCGCGGTTGGCAAATTCCTCAACGCCATCATCAAATTCGTCATTGTGGGCTTTGCGGTGTTTTGGATGGTGAAGGTACTGAGCAAGCTGCAAGCCTCAAAAGCCGTGGAAAAGGCTGCCACGCCGCCGCCACCCACGCCGACGGAAACGCTGCTCACAGAAATCCGTGACGAGCTGAAGGCCCGCAAGGTCTGAAGCACTGCCATGATCCGGGGCGCGGATCATGGCCCAACAAAAGGTGAATGAGGGCTGGCGCTGGTGCGGTTATTCCGCCGCCAGCGCTGGCGTGATTTCGCCCTTCATGCCGAAAGCTTCCGCGAGCAGCGTATAGGAACGCCGGCGCGCTGCCGCATCGTGGCAGTGGGTGATCACAGCGAATTCTGAAATGCCGCCATGCGCGGCAGAAAGCGCTTCCAGCTTGGCGCGCACCTGTTCGGGCGTGCCCACCATGGCCTGGGCGCGGATGTGCTCCAGCCGCGCCAATTCCAGATCGGAATAGGGATAGGCTTCGGCTTCCTCAACACTCGGCAGCGGCAGAAACATGCCGCGGTCGCGCTTGAGCCGCCATAATTCGCGCGAACGGAACAGGCGCCGCGCCTCGGCTTCCGTATCCGCGACCAGGCAAAACACGCCGAGCGCGGGATAGGGCGCGGCAAGGCGCGCGGGCAGATCGGGCTTCGGTTGGAAGCTTTGGCGGTAGATGTCGATCACTTGTTCGCTGCCGCCGCCATCGGAAAAGAAATGCGCGAAGCAATAGGGCAGGCCGAAATAGCCCGCGACCTGCGCGCCGTAATCCGAACTGCCCAATACCCACATTTGCGGGCGCGTGGTGGTGACGGGCTGCGCGATGATGCTGGCGAAGGGGTGGCCTTCCGGCAGGCCATCACCATGCCAACCCAGGATTTCCATGATTTGATTGGGGAAGCGTTCCGCCGCGCGCGCCGCATCGGGGTTGAGCGCGAAGGCCGTGCGCCCATCAGACCCCGGCGCGCGACCAACGCCCAAATCAACCCGTCCCGGCGCAATCGCTTCCAGCATGCGGAATTGTTCGGCCACTTTCAGCGCGCTGTAATGCGGCAGCATGATGCCGGCCGACCCGATGCGAATCCGGCTGGTGGTCGCACCAATGGCAGCCAGCAGGATTTCCGGCGCGCTGCCGGCGTGGGATGCGCTATTGTGATGTTCGGCGCACCAGTAGCGGTTGAAGCCCAAAGCCTCCACATGACGCGCGAGGGCCAGGGTTTCCTGCACCGCCGCCGTCGGGCTGCGGCCTGAGGCGACCGAGGATTGATCAAGGACGGAAAGGATGAAGCCGGACATGAAGCTAAGGTTAGCGCAAACCGCGCCAAGGACAAAAGCCAATGTATGAAAGCTTCATGCGCCGCGCCATCGCCCTGTCCTGCCAGGGGGTTGAGACCGGCGGCGGCCCGTTTGGCGCCGTGGTGGTGAAGAATGGCGAGATCATTGGGGAGGGCATGAACCGGGTAGTTCCTCATGCCGACCCCACTGCCCATGCCGAAATCGTCGCGATTCGCGCCGCCTGCGCGAAACTCGGCACCCATGACCTGACCGGCGCGGTGATTGTCTCCTCCTGTGAGCCCTGCCCGATGTGCCTCGGCGCCATTTGGTGGTCGCGCATTGGCCTGGTGGTCTATGGCAATGATCGCGCAGATGCGGCAGCGATTGGCTTTGATGATGCGGCGATCTACGCCGAGGTCGCCGCCCCGCCCGAGGCGCGCCGCCTGCCGCTGCGGCGTGTTTTGGCGGAAGAAGCGCTTTTCGCCTTTAAGCTTTGGCGGGCCAAGCCGGATAAAGTGCCTTATTAATGCGCGACGCGCCCGAACAACGCCGTCAGCACCGCAAACAGCACGCCCCCCGCCAGAAAGCCCACCAGCGTGCCGTTGATGCGCACATATTGCAGATCGCGCCCCACACGCAGTTCGATCTTTTCGGTCACCGTTGCCGCATCCCAATTGGTCACCACGCCGGCGATGAAATCCGCAAGCTGCGCCTGGGCTGAGGGCAATAGCGTCATCAATACGCCCTCAGCCGCGCGATTGAGCCGCTCACGCGCGCCCTCATCTTCCGCGAGCAAGCTGCCGGCATTGGCGAAAATGCCCGATAGCAACGCAACACTCCGCCCATCCGGCCGCGCGGCATCAGCGGCCAGGGCAATTTTCAGCCGGTCCCAGACATCCATCAGCCAAGCGGCAACGGAAGGATGTGACAGCGCTTCGCGCATCAGCCGGCCAATCGCGGCGGCGCGTTCGGGATCGGTTTCCAGTTTCTCGATCTCGCGCGCCAGCCATTCGGCGAAAGCAGCGCGCAAGTCGGAATCATCGGGGCCGATCTTTTCCAATTCGGAATTGATGGCGTTCAAAATGCGCCGCGCAATCGCTGCCCCGGCAAGCCAGCCCACCAAGGCGCCACCTTCGGCGCGCACACGCGCTTCAATGGCACTGCGTAGATTTTCTTCGCGCGCGGCCAACAGCACCTTCAATTGCCCGATTGCCAGGCTGAACACCTCCTGATGCTGACCTGATGCAACGGCGGCGCGCAGAATCCGCGCCAGCAAACGCGCGCCGGCAGGACCGGAGACGATCCGCGGCAGCAGCCGCGTCAGCAGGCGCCGCGCCCGGCCATCTTCAAGGCTCGCTAGGATGCGGGGCAGGCTTGCGGAAAGCGCCATGGCGGCGCGGCGCGACGCTTCCGGGTCGCGCAGGAAGCCTTCCAGAATGCGCGCCAGATCGAGCTTTGCCAGCACGCGGCGCACTTCGCTTTCGGTGAAGACATGGCCGGCCACAAAGCGCCCCAGGCCGCGGCCCAGCCGATCCTTCTGATTGGCGATGATGGCGGTGTGCGGAATGGGCAGGCCAAGCGGGCGGCGAAACAGCGCCGTGACCGCGAACCAATCGGCAAGCCCGCCCACCAGCCCGGCCTTGGCTGCGGCTTGCAGCATTTCGGTCCAATAGCCTGGCGGCAATTGATAGCTGAACAGAATAAGCGCAGCCATGGCCACCAGCAAGGCAGTCGCGAAGGCGCGATGACGCTTGAGCGTCAGGCGAAGGGCTGCATCCGGGTCGTGTTCCGACATGTTGCGTGGATAAGCCATAGGTGGTGGTCCTGCCAGCCTTGGTTGCCAGTTTCCGCCCTTGTTGAAAAGCGCCTGGGCGTTGGTTGCTTAGCCCGGTTTGGCGGCGATCCTTGCCGCAATTGCCAGAATGCGCTCGGCCTTCTGCACAATGGGATAGTCCACAAAACGCCCATCCACCTGAATGGAGGCAAGCCCACCCGCCTCTGCCTCTGCAAAGGCTTCAACAATGCGCTTGGCACAGGTGATCTCGGCCTCGGGTGGCGAATAGGCGGCATTGGCGGGCGCGATCTGATCCGGATGAATGCACAGCCTGCCCTGGAAACCCAGTACCGCACCGCGCGTACAAGACGCTTCGAAAGCGGCGGTCTCCCGCAATTCGATGAAGACTGTATCAATCGGCGGCTCCAGCCCGGCCGCGCGGGATGCAAGGACGAATTCACTGCGCGCCGGGGCCAATTCATCCTCATTCAAGGTCCAGGTAATGCCAAGATCGGTGGTGTAATCCCCCGCACCAAAGGCAAGCCGCCTGACGCGCCCGGAAGGCAGAGCCGCCGCAGCGCGCGCCAGATCACGCAACGCCACCAGCCCGCGCGCGGTCTCAACAATTGGCATCAGGTCTATGCCACCGGCGGGCAAGCCGCCTTCGGCTTCCAGATTGCCGATCATCCAATCCACCGCGAGCAATTGCCCGGCATCTTCCAGCTTGGGCAGCACAATGCCATCCAAACTGCCGCCGATGACGGCATGCAGATCGCCAAAGCAGAATGGCGTATCAAAGGCATTGACGCGCACATAGGCGCGGCATTGGCGCGGCCTTTCCAATGCCGCACTGACCGCCCCGCGCGCAGCCGGCTTGGCGGCGATGGCAACCGCATCTTCCAAATCCAGAATGGCGGCATCCGCGCCGACATGCAGCACCTTTTCCGCCCGGCGCGGATGATCGCCCGGGGCGAAAAGAAAACTGCGATTGGGGCCGGGTGCCGTCATGTCATGCTGTCCTTTGTGTGATGCTTACGCCGGATCACGCCGTGATGGGCGTGGCGCCCATCTGCCTTGCCTCGCGCCATCTGCCTTGGCGCGAGGCTACACCAGGGCGCAGTACCCCGCTTCAATTCAAGAACGGATTACCGCCGCGCGGGCTGCGCGTGCGTGGCCCGTAATGGCGCGCCAGATAATCCACAATACTCGTGCGGAATTCGCCTTCCAGCGGGTTCATGCCGTGCTTTTCCGTCATCCAATCCATCAGCTCATCCCAGCGTTCGCGTGTGAAGGCACTGCGGCGGATGAGCGCGGTGTTGTGGCAGGCGGTGCAATAGCCGAACACTTCCGAACGGCCTTCGCCTTCCGCCAGCACGGTTTCCTCTTCCTGCGGGTCAGCCGGGTCAGCGGTGGCTTCCGCCTGGCGCTGTGCCAGATCAGGGGTTTGCGCGATGGTGGCTGATGCGAACAACAGCACCGCCACCGCAGCAAAATACAGCAAGCGCATGGCGGGTTCAGCCGATCAGAATGGCGACACGGCTGATCGGATTGGCGCCATAACCTTGCGGATTCCAATTCGCCGCCACATGCGGCTGCATGCGGCCATTGCTATCGGTCGCGCGATACCAGATCTCAAAATAGCCATCGCTTGGCAGCGCGATGCGGCCCTGCCAGCGCTGCCAAGCATGGCGATTGGCCGGGGCCGCCACCTGCATCGCCTGCCAGCTTTGCCCGAAATCGGTCGAGACATGCACATCACGCACGCTCAAATCCCCGGCCCAGGCATGGCCGCGAATATCGAGGCTGCGTGTGCCGGCAGGAAGCCGCGTGCCATGGGCGTGGCTGCTGAGCACGGAACGCACCGGCATGCTCTCCATATCCACAAAATCAGCGCCATTATTGCGGCTGCCCGGCACAATGGGCCGCACCGGAATGCGATAGGATGTGCCGCCCATACCGCGCCCGGTATGCGGCGCATTCAGCACTTCAAGCCGGGTGAACCATTTCTGGCTGAGCGAACCCGGCCAGCCCGGCACAAGCAGCCGCGCCGGTGCGCCATGGATTTGCGGAATGGCCGCGCCATTCATGCGAAAGCAGATCAGCGTATTCTCATCCATCGCTTTCTCAATCCGCATGCCGCGGCTGATCGCGGGGCCTTGCGCGGAAAGATGCGTATCGGCGCCATGCTGGCCGGTGAATTTGGCGCCATCCTTCACGCCGGCAGCACGCAGCACATCACGCAGCCGCACGCCAGTCCATTCCGCATTTGAAATGGCACCATTGCCCCATTGATTGCCCGATGCCTGGGGAGAGAAGGCAGCGCGCCCATTGCCGCCGCATTCCATTTGCAACTGCCGCGTCACCACCTCAAAGCGCTGTTCAAGCTCGGCGATGGAAAGCTCGATCGGCGTATTCACTTCACCATCAATGCGGATTTTCCAAGCGCGCGGATCGGCCGAGGGGTCCGGCGTTGTGCCATTGTTGCGGATAAAGAACTTGTCGGCCGGCGTTATTGGGTCATCCAGCAGATGCTCGGGCGTCTCCGCTGTCAGCGGTCGCTCGCCCTGCATGATCAAGGGCGCCTTGCCTGGCATTTGCAGGAATTGCGGTTGCGTGGCCCCCTGTGCCAAAGCCGCCGGCACCAGCCCGCTTGGCATATTGCGCCCAAAGGGAATGGCGGCACCCAGGGCCGTGCCCATGGCGGCGAGTGCGGCGCCTTGCAGCGCCCCGCGCCGGCCCCAGACCAGCGCATCGGCGCGCTCAGGGTCATCACGATAGAGTTCCTGGAATGAACGTTCCGGCTGCTTTTGATTGGCCATGGCGGTGCCTCCCTGATGTTTTGCTTGAGCGCATTTATGTCCCATCCGACGGGGTGATTGCAAGCAAAAGCGTCCCCCCTTTTCCGCCCGGGCCAAAGCCTGCAAGCTGGCGCAACGACAGGAGAAACCCCATGCAAAAGATCGAATTGGGCCGTTCCGGCATTTTCGTCCCGCCCGTGATTTTCGGCTGCAATGTCTTCGGCTGGACCTTGGATAAGGCGCAATCCTTCCGGATTTTGGATGAGCTGGTGGAACACGGTCTCAATGCGCTCGATACCGCGGATGTCTATGCCTATTGGGTGCCCGGCAATAAGGGCGGCGAGTCCGAGACCATCATGGGCGAATGGCTGAAGGCGCGCGGGCGCCGGCATGATGTGCTGATCCTGTCCAAGGCGGGCATGGAAATGCCCGGTATCGGCAAGGGGCTTTCGCCTGCTTATCTCGCCAGCGCCATTGAAGCATCCTTGAAGCGCCTTGGGACAGATGTGATTGATCTCTATCAGTCCCACCGCGACGATGAATCGGTGCCGCAGGCAGAAACGCTGGCCGCCTTCGACAAGATGATCAAGGCGGGCAAGGTGCGCGCCATTGGCGCTTCCAATTTCTCCGCCGCGCGCTTCAAGGAAGCGCTGGAAATCAGCACCAAGCATGGCCTGCCGCGCTATCAGACCATGCAGCCGCATTACAATCTGCTGGAACGCGGTATTGAGGCGGATATGCTGCCGCTTTGCGCCGCTGAAGGTGTGGGCGTGATCCCGTATTACTCGCTCGCCTCCGGCTTTCTGTCCGGCAAATACCGGTCTGAGGCTGACCTCGGCAAAAGCCCGCGCGGGGCGCGCGGTGCCGGGAAATACCTGAACGACAAGGGGCTGAAGGTGCTGGCCGCTTTGGACAAGGTGGCGGCGCGCATGGGTGCACAGCCCGCACAGGTGGCGCTCGCCTGGTTCAAGGGCCGGCCGGGGCTTGCAGCGCCGATTGCGAGCGCCACAAGCTCCGCGCAAGTCGTGGATCTGGTGAAGGCCGCGGCGCTGAGCCTGGATGCGGCGGCAGTGGCGGAATTGGATGCGGCGAGCGCGTGAGCGTTCTTACCGGAAATAAGGCTCCACCGTCCCGGTCAGCTTCATCGTCAGAGGCTTACCGCGCCGATCCGTGGCCTTGCCCAGGCTCACCCTGATCCAACCTTCCGAGACGCAGTATTCCTCGACATTGGTCTTTTCCTGACCCTTGAAGCGAATGCCAACGCCACGGCTCAGCAGCGCCTCATTGTAAAAAGGGCTGCTTGGGTCATTGGAAAGCCGGTCCGGCAGGGTAGGGGTGTCTTCGGTCATGCTAAAACTCCAGGCGCGGTGTTTGCCCGAGAGCCGCGGCGAAGGCAACGCCGTGTGATTGACCGGGCCGCGGCAAGAACGCAATTTCGCAATAAGACCGACCCAAGGATGGTTCCGTGCAGTATTCGCTGACCGAAGCGCAATTAGAACTTCGCGCGCAGATCCTGAAGCTCTGCGCCGATTTTGGCGATGATTATTGGCTAAAGATTGATCAGGAAGCGCGTTTCCCTGAGGAGTTCTATCGCGCCGTCGCTGCCGCCGGTTGGCTTGGCATTGCGATGCCCGAGGAATTTGGCGGCGCCGGCCTTGGGATTTCGGAAGCGACCGTCATGATGCAGGCGGTGGCGGAAAGCGGCGCCTGCATGTCGGGCGCTTCGGCCATCCATATGAACATCTTCGGCCTGAACCCTGTGGTGGTGTTTGGCACCGCGGCGCAGAAGCAGCGATTCCTGCCGCCGCTGATCGAAGGCCGCGAAAAGGCCTGTTTTGGCGTGACCGAGCCCAATACCGGCCTCAACACCACTGAACTCAAGACACGCGCCGAAAAGCGCGGTGATCGCTATGTCATCAATGGCCAGAAGATCTGGATCTCCACCGCCCAGGTCGCGGACCGCATCCTGCTTTTGGCGCGCACCACGCCGCTTGATCAGGTCAAGCGCAAGACCGATGGCCTCACGCTTTTCTATACCAAGCTGGATCGCGCCAAGGTGGAGGTGCGGCTCATTCACAAAATGGGGCGGCACGGTGTTGATTCGAACATGCTGTTCTTCGATGGGCTGGAAGTGCCGGAAGAAGACCGGATCGGCGCCGAAGGTGAAGGCTTTCGCCTGATCCTGCATGGCCTTAACCCTGAGCGTATCCTGATCGCGGGGGAGGCGGTCGGGATCGGCCAGGCAGCCCTTTCGCGCGCCGCCAATTACGCCCGCACGCGAGAGGTTTTTGGCCGCCCCATTGGCCAGAATCAGGGCATCCAGCACCCGCTCGCGCGGGTGTGGGCGCAGTTGGAAGCGGCTGGCTTGCTGACGATGAAAGCCGCCGCGCTTTACGATGCCGGCCGGGATTGCGGCGCCGAGGCCAATGCCGCGAAGTACCTCGCCGCCGAGGCCGGCTTCGCTGCGGCGGAAGCCGCCGTACTGACCCATGGCGGCATGGGCTATGCCCAGGAATACCAGGTGGAACGCTATTTCCGCGAAAGCATGATCCCGCGTATCGCCCCGGTCAGCCGGGAACTGATCCTGAGCCATATTGCCGAAAAAGTGCTCGGCCTGCCGAAATCATATTGAAGGGGCATGGTGGGCGCGACAGGGATTGAACCTGTGACCCTTCGCGTGTGAAGCGAATGCTCTACCGCTGAGCTACGCGCCCGACCGACGCTTGCTTTAGGGGGGCAGGGGCTGCCCCGTCAAGCATAGCCGCGCAGCTTCGTTCGCCCGCGCTGCCTACGACAAGAAAAAATTATCAATATTTGAGTATTTCTTTGGTCCTTCTGAAGGACTTGAGAAATGAATATAGTATTAAATGAAAACATCGCCAATCACCATGGCGATATACCAATTTTATACTTTCTTCATCTTCCACGAACCGGTGGCACCACCATCAACCGAATGTTGAAATACGCCTTCGGGGATGGCGCCGTCTTTCATGCCGATCTTTTGGCCGATCATGGCGGGGAAGCTGGGCTCGGTGCCGCACTTGCTGGTGAGAATGGCATTTATCATAGGGCGCTGCTGGTTGCCGGCCATTTTGGTGTGGCGCATCCGCTGGTGAGCCTATCCCCGCGCCCCATCGGGATTGCGGGCGTATTGCGTCAGCCGCTGGAGCGCATTGTCTCCCTCTATGATTACATCCGTGGCACGCCAGACCATCCCGAGCATGCCGCACTGCATAGGCTTTCACTCAATGAGGCTTTGGATGCAGTGCCAGAATTCGCCGAGCATTGTCGCAATGCCCAATTGCTTACCTTGTTTGGCGCGACGGAACGCGATGGGATCAATGGGGCGCTCCGACGCTACCCCTATCTGCTTGGTCGGATGGAAGCCTTGGATGTTTTTGCGCAAAGGCTGCTCGCGCTGTTTGGCCTCAGGCTTGGCGGGGCCTTGCCAAGATTCAATGAAAGGCCCGCGCTGGCAGGCATTACGCCAGCGCGTCTTCAGCCGGATTTCGCGGCGGCGCTCGCGCGGCTTGAAGCCGATAACAAGGCAGAGCTCGCATTCTTTGCGCGCCTGCCACCAATACTCGCCACCCGGCCGAGCCCTGCCTTGGTGACAGCCGGAGCCGCATGACAGCGCCCGAAGGCGCTGCCGGATGTGCTATTCGTCTCTGGCGCGGTCATTCCACCTTGATCGCAGCATCGCGGAGCAGTTTCCGTAGCTCCTCGGTCGCTGGCGTCATTTCTGCCATGAAGGCTTCCGGCGGGCCGGGGCGCGGCGGCACGCCCTCATTCGTCAGCCATTCGCGCATGGCGGTTTGGTTCATCACCTCCTGCAAAGCGCGATTGGCCCGCGCGATGATCGGCGCCGGTGTCGCGGCCGGGGCCAGCACGGCCAGCCCATCGGTCAGTTTGGCGCCTGGAATTACCTCCTGCACTGCGGGCACATTGGGCAACACCGGGGAGCGTTCGGCATTGCCGACGGCCACGCCAATGCCGCGATTATCCTGCATATAGGGTCGTGCAAACAGCAGCGTGGCCAGCGTCGCATCCACCCGGCCCGCGAGGAAATCCGTCATGGCCGCCGCGCCGCCACGATACGGCACATGGGTCATGTTGAGTTTGCCATAGGCGATCATCTGTTCGATCAGTAGGTGATAAGAACTGCCGACCCCGACACTCGCGAAATTCACCCGGCCTGGATTGGCAGTGATGTGGCGGACGAAATCCTGCAAGGTGTTCGCTTGCAGGCCGGGGCGCACCAGCAGCACCACCGTCATGGGGCCGATCATGCCAACCGGCGCCAAGTCTTGCCACGGGTGAAAGCCGACCTTCAGATCAGCCGCGGCGGCTATGATCAGATTGCCGTAGGAAGTGAATAGCAGCGTATAGCCATCCGGTTGCGCGCGGGACACAAAAGCCGCCGCGACATTGCCGCCGGCGCCGCCGCGATTTTCCACGACCACTTGCACATTGAGCGCCTGGGAAAGCCGTTCCGCCACACGCCGCCCGACCGTGTCCGTAATGGCGCCGGGCGGATAGGCGACCACCATGGTGATGGGCCGCGTTGGCCAATTGGCGTCAGTGCTTTGTGCTTTGGCCGTGACGGCAAAACCGCATAGGCAGCCAATAGCCAGCAGTGCAGCAAGCAATTTCTGGCGCATTTTCTTCCCCCAATTCCTGTTGAGGGAAGCTAATCACGCAAGGGGGGCGCGTGCCAGGGGGTTCCTACCAAGGCGGCGGATCATCCAGCCCAGCTGGCGGCTGCGCCAGAGGGTCACGTTCCAGCAGCGCCGCATCATCTTCGGCAATGCGATTGACGCGCGACGATACCGGCCACACCGCTAGCCCCTTGCGTGAAAAGGGCCGCAGCAGCGCTTTCAACCGCGCCGGTTCGGCGGGTGTTTCGCCCAACCATTCATCCCAATCCTCGGGCAGCAGGATCACCGGCATGCGATCATGCAGCGGCGACAATTCCGGTGCCGCATTAGTGGTAATGATGGTGTAGCTCCGGATGATTTCGCCATCCTTGCCACGCCAGCCTTCCCAAAGGGCGGCGAGCGGCATGGGCGCGCCATCGGCCATGGCCACCGCAAAGGCTTGCTTGGGCGCCTTGGGGCCTTCGCCCAGGCGCTGCCATTCATAAAAGCCATCGGCAAAGGCAATGGCGCGGCGCTTCACAAAGGCATCGCGGAAGGATGGTTTTTCCGCGATGGATTCAGACCGCGCATTCATCATGCGGCTGCCAATCGCGGGATCATCTGCCCAGCGCGGAATAAGGCCCCAACGCAGCGCATCCAGATGCCGCGCGCCAGTTTCCGGATGGCGGCGCAGCACCAGCCCATCCTGGGTTGGCGCGCGGTTAAAGGAAGGCACCAGATTGGGCGGCGCATTCACCGCGCGGGCATAGCGCGCGATCTCGTTGCTTGAGCGATGCTGGAAATAGCGCCCGCACATGGCGGTTAGCTTGCGACCTTTTCCGGATAGAGCGCGGCAAGGGCTGCTTCAGTCGCGGCAACCCGCCCGCGTTCGGTGATCAAGCCCGTCACTAGCCGCGCGGGCGTGACATCAAAGGCAGGATTGGCGGCAGGGCTGCCTGCCGCTGCCACCCTGACGCGCGTGATCCGGCCTTCTTGATCCTGGCCGGTGATGTCTGTCACTTCCTCAGGCGCGCGTTCTTCAATTGGGATGTCGCGCACGCCATCGGCAACGCGCATATCCAGCGTGGAATGCGGCAAGGCCACCCAAAACGGCACGCCATTATCCTGCGCGGCGAGTGCCTTCAGATAGGTGCCGATCTTATTCGCGACATCGCCGCGGCGCGTGACGCGATCCGTGCCCACAATCACGATATCCACTTCGCCATGCTGCATTAGATGCCCGCCGGCATTATCGGCAATCACCGTATGCGGCACGCCATGCGCGCCCAATTCCCAGGCAGTGAGCGCCGCCCCTTGATTGCGCGGGCGGGTTTCATCCACCCAGACATGCACAGGAATATCGGTATCATGCGCCATATAAATCGGCGCGAGTGCGGTGCCCCAATCCACCGTCGCGATCCAGCCGGCATTACAATGGGTCAGGATATTCACGCGCTGGCCTGGCTTGCGGGCGGCAATGTCCTGCAACAGCGGCAACCCGTGGCGACCGATCGCCTCACAGGTTGCGGCATCATCCTCACAAATCGCGGCGGCTTCGGCATAGGCAGCGGCTTCGCGCGCAGCCGCAGGCAGCGGGCGCAGCACGCCCAGCATTTTCTCAAGCGCCCAGCGCAGATTGATCGCGGTGGGGCGGGTTTCGCCAAGCATCGCGGCCACGGGTTCGAGTGAATCCTGGTTGCGCCGCATCGCCAACGCCAGACCATAGGCCGCAACGGCGCCAATCAGCGGCGCGCCACGCACCTGCATGGAACGGATGGCATGCGCGACCTGATCCTCATCTGTCAGGCGCAGCCATTCCACCTGCCAGGGCAGCCTTGTTTGATCGAGGATGCGGATGGACCAGCCATCAGCCTCATCAAGGCGGATGCTGCGATAGGGGATACCGTTGATTTTCATGGCCGCGCTTTTAGATCGAATCACGCCCGAGCGGAACAATCGTCTTCGCCCGCGCGATTGACAGGCCCGGCCCCGCCTTGCTCAATGCGCCCCTGCAACAAGACAGGGTCTGGCCATGTCGCCGCAACAGGGTTCTGGGCACGCCAGCCCGAAGGATGAGGGCCGCTTACGCTGGGCCATCTTGGCATTGCTGTTCTTTTGCCGCACCAGCCTTGGTTTTCAATTCCAGACCATGGGATCGGCAGCACCAGGCGTCACGACGGAGATTGGCCTCAGCCTCACGGAAATTGGCACGCTGATCGGGCTGTTCATGCTGCCTGGCGTGTTTCTTTCCATCCCAAGCGGCTATGCGGCGCGCTACATGAGCGACAAGGGCTTGCTCGTGCTCGGGCTTCTCGTGATGGGGCTTGGCGGCGCGACAGCCGCGATTGCCGCCGGCTTTGGGATGCTGGCCCTGGGGCGCATCCTGTGCGGCATCGGCTTTGTGATTGGCACAATCTATTTCGCGAAAATGGTGCAGGATTGGTTTGCCGGCAAGGAATTGGCGACCGCCATGGGCATCTTGGTCGTAAGCTGGCCCTTCGGCATCGCCATTGGTCAGGTCTCGCATGATTGGCTGATGACGCAATTCCACTGGCGCCTGCCCTTCGCGATTGCCAGCGCCTATTGCATCACGGCGGCCCTCGCCCTTTGGCTTGGTTATCGCGCGCCACGAGGTGCTGCGGCCCCGCGTGGTGCTGCGGCGACTGCCGGCCTGCCGCGGCGAGAGTTATGGCTCACGCTGCTCGCGGCCAGCGTCTGGGCGTTTTTCAATGCGGGCTATCTGGTGTTCCTGAGCTTTGCGCCAAGGGCTTTGCTGGATAGCGGCTTTGCCGCGCAGCAGGCGATCCCGATGGTGAGTGCCGCGAGTGCGCTGATGATGATTTCCATTCCGCTGAGTGGCTTCATTGCGGATCGCAGCGGGCGGCCCGATGCGGTGCTTTATCTGTGCAGCGCGGTCGGCGTGGTCTGCCTTTTGGCGCTGCCCTATGCGCCTTTCGCCGTATTGGCCTGTGTATTGTTTGGGCTGATTGGCATGGGGCCGGCGGGGGTGATCATGGCCTTGACGGGACAGGCGATGTCACCGGCGCGGCGCGCCTTTGGCATGGGCGTATTTTCCACGATTTATTACGCCATCACCGCGCCGGCGCCGGCGCTTGCTGGGTGGCTCGTGGATCGTTCCGGCGCGCCGCAGGATGCGCTGATGATGGCGGCGGCGCTATTTGCGCTGACCATGGTGGCGAATTTGGCGTTTCGGGTGGCGGTAAGGCGGTTGTAGAGAAGTTTCAGAACGCCGCGCAGCCCGCGCGAAATACCGTCAGCACCGATTCTTGCGCAAAGCGCGCTTTCCAGGTGGCGGTCACCGGTTGCAATCGCGCTGACGCCGCCGCCTGATCCTGCCCCGGCAGCACCAGGAGCAATATTTTGCTGTCCTCCCGACTGATCTGCCCGGCCGCATTGCGCCATTGCCCGGTGCCATCCAGCACAGTCAGGCCATCGGGGAAGGCGGGGGTTACGGTGTCTGCCATGAACCGCGCCCATTCTGCGTCGGTCACCGGCGCGCGGCCCTGCACATTCCGTCCGAAATAGGCCTCCGCAATGGTCGCTGGCTTCGCCCCCACGGGGCAGGGTTCCGGCGCGGCAGCGCAGCCCGCCAGCAGCAGCAAAACGCCAAGTGCCGCCTTCACGCCGTGGTCGCAAGCAGCGCCACACCAGCCGCGATCAACGCAATGGCGGCAATTTTTTGCACGCCCAGGCTCTCACCGAATATCGCCCAGCCGATAATCGCAATCACAATATAGGATGCCGCGGTGCAGGGCAGCGCGACACTCATTGGAATGCGGCGCAGCGCGATGATGTAAAGCAGCGCCGCGCCGCCATAACACACCAGCCCCACCATGGTCGGCAGGCGAAAGAGCTGATCGAAAAACCCGCTTTCGGAAGCGACAGAACTCGCCGCGCCGGATTTCAACAAGACCTGCCCGATGAGCGAGGTGGAAATCGCCGCCGCCAGCGCCAGCCAATAAATCGTCATGGCGCGCGTCCCTCATCGCGCGCCGGCAACACCTCACGCACCACGCCTTGCGGTTTGCCATTGGCCGACATGAAGGACCGCCCGACATATTCACCGAGCACGCCAAGGATCAGGAATTGTACGCCAGCGATCAGCAGCGTGACGGTCATGAGTGACGCCCAGCCCGAAGGCGTGTGGCCTGACAAGCCTTCAATAATCACATAAAGCGCCGCCAGTAGCCCCAGCACGCCCATGCCCGCACCGGCGATGATCGCCATCCGCAAGGGCAGCACGGAAAAATTCGTCGCCAAATTCATCCAAAGCCGGATCAGGCGCCGCATGGTGTAGTTGGAACGCCCCTCAGCGCGGGCGAAGTGCTTCACCTCAATCGAATCCAGCCGCTGCGTCACCTGCATCAGCAGGCCATCCACGTAAGGGTATGGCCCGCGATACTTCACAACTTCCGAAACCGCCAAGGCCGACATGCAACGGAAGGATGAAAGGTACAGCCCCTTCGGCTTATCCATCAATTGATCCGCGACCCAATTGGCGAAGGCGCTGCCCAGGTTGCGCCAGCCTTCATGTTCCTTCACGGCGTAACGCGTATAGACGACATCAAAATTACCCAAGCGCGCGTGGTCATAAAGCCGGATCACCTCTTCCGGCGGGTTCTGCAAATCATCATCCATGGTGATGATGTAAGCGCCGCGCGCATGGCGCAGCCCCGTCATCACCGCATTATGCTCCCCAAAATTGCGCGCGTGTTCTATGTATGTCAGCGGCACCGTCGCGCTTTGCTGCAAGGCGCGGCAGACATCGCCGGAATTATCCGGGCTGCCATCATTCACCAGCACAATTTCGATCCCGCCTTCGGGGCGCAGCGCCGATAGCGCTTCCACCAGCGCGCCCACCGTGGCCGCACCGCGATAGACCGGAACCACAATGGAAAGACCGACGGGATATTCCTTGCCGGCCGATATCAGGGGCATTGATCTTCTCCGTTCTCAGGGCCGCGTCGCAGTGATCAGCACCGAACCGCCTGCGGGGTAGCGCAGGCCGATCCGGGCCATGAACCGTTCAAGCCCCGTTACCGCGTAGAGCATGGCATCCAACCATGGCGGGAAGGGGGCGACATCGCTTTTGGCCTCATCATCCGATTTCAGGATCTTGCGTTGCAGGACCATGAGCGGCAGCAGCAGCGCATTCCAATAGCGGGTTTCAATGCCGGTGAAGCCGGCGTCCTTCAGCAGCGCGCGGGCCTGGCCGGCCGTGAAGCGCCGCGCATTATGCACCCGGATATCATGGGCCGAGTGCAACCATTCAAAAGCCGGCAGGTTCAGCACCAGGGCGCCACCTGGCTGCAGCACGCGGTGGAATTCGGCCAAAGCCAGGCCCGGTTCCACGGCGCGGTGACACAGCACATCCAGGCTCACCAGCGCACCAAAGCTGGCATCGGCGAAGGGCAGGCGATTGGCATCCCCCCCGGTGGTGAGCGCGCCGGATTTGGCGCCGGCGCGCCGCGCGGCTTCCGGGTTGAAATCCAGCCCGACCAAAGCGCGCGCGGACTTCCCGGCCAGCCGCCGGAGCAGCCCACCCGTGCCGCAGCCGGCATCGAGCAGCGCCCCAGGCGTGCCGGGGCGGCGGTGCAAGGCATCAAGGACGCGAAGGTGGAGCGCGCGGTACCACCACATGCGCTCCTCCACCGCGTCCATCAGATCATATTCGGCGGCTTCCACGGAGGCGTCTTTCGCATCGCGCCACGGCGGGAACAAGGCGCGGCGCGCTTAAGCCTGCCTTATTTGGCTTGCAATGACCCCCATCTAAGCCGAGACTAAGCCCAATAAACATGCAATCGCCATCACCTAAGCCTGCGCCGCGTTGCGCGGGCGCCCTTGCCGGGGCCTCGCCACACCAAGCCGCCGCAAGCTGCCCCCCGCATGGCTGAGGCGCCCAAAGCCACGCTCAGCGTGCCGACGGGGGCCGAAACCTTGCGCGGCATCGGCATTATCCTGGTGGCCTATATCGTCATCACAGGTGCCGATGCCGCCGTGAAATGGGCGCTGCCGGAAGTGGGCGCGGCCATGGCAATGATCTGGCGCGGCGTGGTGGGCGGCATCACGGTGGTGATCCTGACGCGCGGGCGGGGGCTTTTCCCGAATAATCGCCGGCTGCTCGCCTGGCGCGGTTTGTTGCATTGCTGTGTTTCGGCCACCTGGTATTGGGCCTGGGCGCGGGGCATGCCTTTGGTGGATTCCTACGCGGTGGCTTGTGCGACGCCTTTGCTGATGACGCTATTCGCCATTCCACTGCTCGGCGAAAGGGTGGGTTGGCGGCGCTGGACCTCTACCATGATCGGCTTTGGCGGCGTGCTGATCATGTTGCAGCCCTCGGGCGATTTGTGGCGCATCGAAGCCTTGGCGCTATTGGGCGCGGTGGTGTTGATGTCGGTGACGCGTATCTGGACCCGCATGCTTTCGGTCAGTGATGGGCCGGCGGCGATCGCCTTTTGGCTGATGATGGCGCATATCCCGATGGGCTTGCTGTTTCTGCCCGCCTTCCCGCCGCCATCTGTGCTGCCATCCACCAATGCCATGCTGCTGCTGGTGCTGTTTGGTATTTTCAACGGCATGGCGCATTTGCTGTTTGCCCGCGCCTTTGCGCTGGCGCCGATATCCGTCCTGGCGCCCTTTGAATATTCGCCCTTGTTGATTGGCGGCGTGATCGGCTTTCTGATCTGGGCCGAGGTGCCGGGCTGGACCACACTCGCCGGGGCGTCACTGGTGGTGGCGGCCGGGCTTTACAATGTGCATCGCGAACAGGTGCGCCGTGCGCAGGAACGATCGCGTGTGAAGGAAAACGCCTGATGGCGCTCCGCCACGATATCCGCCGCGGTGCGCTTTTGATGCTGGGCGCGACGGCGCTTTTCACCATCATGTCGGCCATGATCAAGGATATTGCTGAGAGCATTTCCTTTATCGAGATCATGTTCTTCCGTTCCGCCTTTGCGCTGCCGGTGATTTTCGTGATCGTGGCGCGGGGCCGGCAATGGGGCATTTTGCGCACGCGCCGCTTTCCATCACATCTTCTGCGCGCCTTCACCGGCACCATGGCGCAGGGCTGTTCCTTCTTTGCGCTGACAGTGCTGCCCTTGGCGGAGCAAACGGCACTCACCTACACCACGCCGCTTTTCGTGACCCTGCTTTCCATCCCGCTCCTGGGGGAAAAGGTTGGCATTCATCGCTGGTCCGCGGTGATTTTGGGCTTTGTCGGCATTATGGTGATTGCGCTTGGCCAGGGTGCCTTTCAGGGCGGTAGTTGGCCTGAGAAAGCCGTGATGATCGGCATGGCGGTGGCGGTTTCCCAAGGTGTCTGGTCGGCGCTGACGACGCTGCTCGTGCGGAACCTCTCGGCCACCGAAAGCTCCACCACCATTGTGCTTTGGCAATCGCTGTTGATGACAGCCTTTACTGCGGCAGTGCTGCCGTTTTTCTGGACCACGCCGAACGCCTGGGAATTGCTAATCCTGATCCTGGTGGGGCTGGTGGGTGGCGTCGCGCAGGTGATGCTGACGGAAGCCTATGCGTCAGCCCAAGTGTCTTCGCTTGGGCCTTATTCTTATACCTCCATCCTTTGGTCTGTTGGGCTTGGCTGGCTGATCTGGGGCGATATGCCAACCATCGCGACCATCCTTGGCGCCGTGCTGATTGTGCTTTCCGGGCTTTATATCCTGCACCGGGAATTGGTGCGCGGGCGGATGAAGCGCCAAGGGCAATAGGCAGGGCTTGCAGAGCGGCGGGCCTCGCCGCACCCTATGCCCAACAATGAGGCGCCGAAGATGAGCATCCCCTTCCTGAAAAATGACAGCCTGGCCCCGGGCGCGGTGGAACAAACGGCGCCGGGCATTCGCCGCGTGCTGTGTGGCAATCCTGGGCCTTTCACCTTTCGCGGCACGAATAGCTGGATCATCGGCCAGGGTAATTCCGTGGCAATTCTGGACCCGGGCCCGGTGGATGCGGCGCATCTGGGTGCCTTGCTGGCCGCCACAAAGGGCGAACGCATTACGCATATCCTGGTTTCGCACACGCATCGGGACCATTCGCCTGGGGTCGCGGCGCTGAAGGCAGCGACCGGCGCGCCGAGCTATGGTTTCGGCCCGCATATGACACCGCCCGAACAGGGCGGCGAAGGCGGCGATCACACATTTCGCCCGGATGTGACGCTGGCGGATGGTGCGACCGTGGCCGGCGCCGATTGGCGCGTCACGGCGCTGCACACGCCTGGCCATTGCGCCAATCACCTTTGCTTTGCCTTGGAAAACGCCAGCACGAACCGCACGCTGTTCAGCGCGGATCATGTCATGTCCTGGTCCACCAGCGTGGTCAGCCCGCCGGATGGTGATATGGCGGCCTATATGGCCTCGCTCACCAAACTTCAGGCGCGCGGCGATGATGCGCTTTACCTGCCAGGCCATGGCCCGCCGCTACCCAACCCCCAGCCCTTTGTGGCCGCCCTGGCCGCGCATCGGCGGGAGAGAGAGGCGCGCATTCTAGAAGAACTCCACCGCGCTGGGCGGGCAAGCGCTGAGGCTTTGGTCCCGCCAGTTTATGGCGCGGCGCTCGATCCAAGGCTGATCCCGGCAGCGGCGCGCAGCCTGACTGCGCATTTGATCAAGCTTGCGGCCGAAGGTTCGGTACGGCAGGAAGCAGGGGTGTGGATGGTGTCATGAAGCTGGGACGTGGATTTTTCTTTCTGCCCTTGGCCGCGCTGATCGGCTGCGGCCCGCCGGATTACACGCCGGTGCGCGATTGGGCGAATGTGGCGGGCAATGCCGCCATCTATCCCGAATTAGTGACGCGCCCGGGCGTGGCGCCTTCTGTCTCGCCGGCCGCTGATGCCGTCAACGCCATGCAGCAGGCGCTGGCGACCTATCTGCAAGCACTCGATACGCTTGCCGCTGATGGGCTTTTGATGATCCGCGAAGACCCCTTGTCCGCTTATCCGCCGCGCGTTGCGCCCACCAGCCCGAAAGGCGCTGAGGCGATTGAGACGCTTGGTGCATTGCTGCGTGATCGCGGCCGGTCGCTCGCGCGCGCGCCGCAACTCCGCGACACAATTCGCGAAGCCGATGCGCCGGTGCAAGCGCTGATTGCCGCCATGCAGGAAGCCGTCACCGTGCTTGAGCCAATGGAAAGGGCTACCGCCGAACAGGCGCGCGCCCGCTATCAGCGCCTGCTGCGCGAAGCGCGTGATGAGGCAAGCCGGCAAATCCTGCGTGATCTTTCGGCGCTGCATGAAGCCGCTGCTGCCAATCGTGCCGCCGCCATCAAGAATTACCAGACGGTGCTCACCGATATCGCCCGTGGCCATGCCTTGTTGAAGGAGCGCGTTTCGCACCTGACGCAAGAAGAAACCGCGCGCCAGATCCGCGCTGCCGAGGCCGAGCTTCGCCGCGCCAGCGCGCGCCTGCCGCGTGATGGGCTTGGGATAGCTGTGCCGGTGATGGGTGCGCCGCGCTGAACCTGCTTTTCTGCGCGCCAGGGGGGGTGACAAGCCGCCCCGGCGCTGCTTCCATCGCGCCACCAAAACTGAGGAGGATAAACGCCGCTTATGA
>Ga0315900_10003926_pt1 | contig 21366 bp, 16 predicted proteins | sample LakEriMetagenome_FD_203521 | JGI IMG/M metagenome (GOLD analysis project Ga0315900, IMG submission 203521) | Freshwater fungal communities from buoy surface, Lake Erie, Ohio, United States - Buoy 12 MA114 | ecosystem: Environmental > Aquatic > Freshwater > Lake > Lake biofilm | place: USA: Lake...
CATCTTCCTGTTCATCGGCATGGTCGCCGCCATCGGGGCCGGCATTGCATCGTCCGAGAAACCGACCCATGTGGAAAAGAACAGCGTCCTGCACCTGACGCTGGACAAGGAGATCGTGGACCGTTCCCCCAAGGACCAGTTGGACCTTGACCTCGGCCCCTTCACGAACACCTCCACCATAGGGCTCAACAGCCTACTGGCAAGCATTGAACACGCGAAGACGGATGACCACGTCAGAGGCATCTTCCTTGACCTGGGCATGGTGGACGGTGGTTTCGCCACCCTGCGCGAGATCCGCAAGAAACTGGAGGAGTTCAAGTCAGAGAGCGGCAAGCCCGTGGTCGCCTTCAGTGAGTTCTATACACAAGGCTCCTATTACCTGGCCACGGCCGCCAATACCATCTACCTGCAGCCCAAAGGCGACCTCGATTACCGCGGTCTTCGCAGCGAGTACATGTTCTACAAGGGCCTGTTCGAGAAGCTGGATATCGAAGTGCAGTTCATCCGGGGCAGCAACAACGACTTCAAAAGCTTCGGCGAGGTGTATACCGAGGACCACATGAGCCCGGCCAACCGCGCACAGATAAGACAATTGCTCAATGGCCTTTGGGAAGATCACCTGACCGCCGTGTCCAACAGTCGGAAAATGGAACCGGCACGCCTCAACACCATTGCCGACAGCCTGCTGATCCGTAACGCCGATCTGGCCATGGACCTCGGCCTGGTGGACGGGGTGAAATACCGCGACGAGGTGATGGCCGAACTGAAGACCCGCATGGAACTGGATGCCACCAAGGATGTGGAACTGGTGGAACTCGGCAAGTATGCACGCTCCTTCAAGGGCGGCCTGAAGGGCAGCAAAAAGGACGGCAAGGAAAAGCTGGCCATCATTTATGCCCAAGGCGGCATCTCCAGCGGCAAGAGCAGCGACGGCACTATTGGCAGCGAGACACTGGCCGAGGCCATTCGGGAGGCCCGGGAGGACAGCAGCATCAAGGCCATTGTGCTCCGCGTGAACTCGCCCGGAGGTAGCGGCCTGGCCAGCGAAGTGATCTGGCGAGAAGTGAAGCTAGCCACCGGCGTGAAACCAATGGTGGTGAGCATGGGTGATGTGGCCGCTTCGGGCGGATACTACATCGCTGCTCCGGCGAACAAGATCTTCGCCGAGCCCACTACCATCACCGGGTCCATCGGTGTGTTCGGCATCATCCCGAACATGAAAGGGTTCTTCAACAACAAACTTGGCCTCACCTTCGATGTGGAGAAGACCCATACCTATGCCGACATGCTCACGGTGAGCCGTCCGCTGACACCGGCCGAAAAGCGGATCTTCCAACAGATGGTGGACGAGTTCTACGATGGTTTCAAGGAGCGCGTGGCCGAAGGGCGCAAACTGACCCTGGCCCAGGTGGACAGCGTGGGTCGCGGCCGTGTATGGACCGGCACCGATGCCAAGAAGATCGGACTGGTGGACGAGCTCGGTGGGCTGGAGGACGCCGTGAAGGCCGCTGCAGACATGGCCGGGCTGGTGGATTACCGGGCCGTGGAGCTTCCGGAACAAAAGGACCTGTTCCAGCAGATCATGGAGGACCTGAACAGCCAGGCCCGCACTTGGGTTGCCACCCAATGGCTCGGCGAGGATGCCGAACTGTTGGAGCAATTCCGCCGCATCCAGGAAGTGAAGGGTCAGTATGGCATACAGGCGCGTATGCCCTTCGACCTGATGGTCCAGTAACGGACCGGACCCAGCAGAACCACAAAGGGCCCCGGATCTCTCCGGGGCCCTTCGCTTGCCCTAACGATCAATTCACTGACCAAAACCTGCCCTTGTTACGGGACCGTTCGGGCCAGGGTTACATGGTCCGGAAAAAAGATCACTCCACCTCCACGTGGACGCCGCTCTGGTTGCGCACGTTCAGCACACGGCCATCCTCCCAGATCAGGTACTGGCCTTTAATGCCCATAAGCCTTCCGGAAACCTCGGGGGACTTTTCGAACGAAACGCTCGTCACCTTCGGCGGATAGGCCAGCACCGGGAAATCGAGCACTTGGGGCTGCACATCGCGCAGGAGGTGCTCCGTAAGGTCATCGCGCAGTGTGGTGAGCGCGAGGGTCCGGGCGGTATACAGTGCATCCACATCGGGCCGAACGTGCTTCAGCATGGCCCGCCAATTGGTCTTGTCGGCGAACAGCCGCTTGAGATCCACTTCGATGAGGCCCGCCAGCTGCCGATAGGGTACCCGGGCGATGACCAAGGCCGCCACGGCCCCCTGATCGATCCAGCGCACAGGTACCTGCGTGCTTCGCGTCACGCCCACCTTCACGTTGCCGGTATAGCTGAGGTAGACCACATGTTCCGTGGCGTGATGGGCACGTTCCCATTCCGGGTCACGGCCTTCGCCCAAATGGGCCCGGCACAGCTCGGGACGCACGATGCACTCGGCGGCCTCCGGGGCGTTCTGTAGACAAGGGTAGCAGAATCCCTGGCCGAACAGCTTCTTCACCCGGCGCCCACAGCTCACGCAACTGAGCACGCCCGTGGCCCGCATGGTGAACGGACCACCTATGTACGGCTCCAATTCCAAGGGTCCTTCGGCCAGCGGCAAGGCATAATGCACCCGCTCAGCGCCCTCATGGGCCAGTAGGCCAGCCAACATCTTGTGAAGAGGTGATCCGTCGCTCATAAAACGCTGTGCGTATTTTGGGCTGAAGATAGCCGGCCCCATCTTCGCGCTCCCACCGCCATGCCCGTCAACGCGCTCTTCTCTTTCCTGATCAAGAAGCGGCTACAGCAGATCGAACTGTTCCGCGACAACCCGGGCATGGCACAACTGGAGGTGTTCCACTCGCTGATCCAATCGGCACGGTACACCGAATGGGGTCGCAAGCACGGCTACGAGACCATCCAGGACCCTGATGCGTTCCGGGCCCGTGTTCCGCTGCAGGACTACGAGGATGTGAAGCACTACGTGGCCCGCCTCCGCAAAGGGGAACAGAACCTGCTATGGCCTACGGACATCCGGTGGTTCGCCAAGAGCAGCGGCACCACCAGCGATCGCAGCAAGTTCATTCCCGTGAGCCGCGAGGCCTTGGAAGGCTGCCACTACAAGGGCGGCAAGGACCTTATCGCCCTGCATTACCAGCAGTTCCCCGAAAGCAAGCTCTACCAGGGCATGAGCCTGGTGGTGGGCGGCAGCAGCAACATCGAGCACCTGCGCAGCGATGCGTACAGCGGCGACCTGTCGGCCATCATCATCCGCAACCTGCCCATCTGGGTGGAGGTGAGGCGCACGCCCGTGATCGAGACGGCGCTCATGGACAACTGGGAGGTGAAGATCGAGAAGATGGCGCGCGAGACCATGCGTGAGGATGTGCGCTGCATCGCCGGGGTGCCTTCCTGGACCCTTGTGCTCCTGAAGCGGATATTGGAGATCACCGGCAAACGGAACATCCTGGAGGTGTGGCCCAACCTTGAACTGTTCATGCACGGTGGCGTGAGCTTCAGGCCGTACCGCGCACAGTTCGAGGCGCTCATCCCCTCGCCCACCATGAACTATCTGGAGAGCTACAACGCTTCGGAAGGGTTCTTCGCGGTGCAGGACCGCCGCCATGCCGATGATATGCTGTTGATGCTCGACTATGGCATCTTCTATGAATTCCTCCCGCTGAGCGAACTGGGGCAGCCTGAACCGCGCACGTTGCTGCTGCACGAAGTGTTACCAGGCCAACAGTATGCCCTGGTGATCAGTACGAACGGTGGGCTATGGCGATACATGCCGGGCGATACGGTGCGTTTCACCAGCGTGAAGCCTTATCGCATACAGGTGAGCGGACGCACGAAAAGCTTTATTAATGCCTTTGGCGAGGAATTGATCGTGGACAATGCCGACCGAGGCATGGAGGCCGCCTGCCAGGAAACGGGCGCACTGGTAAGCGAGTATACCGCCGCACCGATCTACATGGATGAACACGCGCTCGGTGGGCATGAGTGGGTAGTGGAGTTTGAGCGGGCACCAGCGGATATGGCCCGGTTCGTGCACGTGCTTGACGACACCATGCGCCAGATGAACTCCGATTACGATGCCAAACGCCGCGGTGATATGGCCTTGCGAGCACCCTTGATCCATGTGGTCGCCAAAGGCACTTTCCATGATTGGCTGAAAGGCCGTGGCAAGCTGGGCGGACAGAACAAAGTGCCCCGCCTGTGCAACGATCGAACGTTCGTGGAGTCGCTGTTACAACACGGGAACGCATGAGGACCCCGGCCATTATCGCCACCCTGCTGCTGGTGACCGGCCTTTGGGCGCAGGACCCATCGGCACACCATGTCATCCCCGTTACCGCCGACCTTTTCACCACGGACGACCTTGGCAATGTGTATGTGTTGCGCGGCGATGAACTGGAGATCTATGACCAGCACGGGAAGCGGGGCCTGGCCAACAGCACCAAGACATTCGGTCGCATCGGCACGATCGACGCGTTCTATTCCTTGAAGCCCTTGGTGTTCTCCAGGGAGCAGGGCGTGCTGGCGATGCTTGACAATACGCTGAGCCTGCAGGGCAGTGTGATCGAACTGCCCCGCCAAGGGTACCCGCAGGTCACCGTGGTGTGCATGAGCGTGCAGAACGGGTTCTGGCTCTTCGATGAACGGGAGCTGGCGCTGATCCGCACGGACCGCCAAATGCGGCAGCTGGCCCATACCGGACGCCTGGACCAACTGCTCGGGCTCACGCCGAAGCCCACCTCCATGCAGGAGCACGACAGCCGCCTGTACGTGAACGACCCGCAGAACGGCATCCTGGTGTTCGACCTGTTCGGCACCTACATGAAGACGATACCGATCAAGAACGCGGAGAGCTTCGAGGTGCGGGGCCGTGCCTTGTTCTTCTTTGCGGGCGGCCGATTGAAGCTCTACGACATGCGCTCGTTCGAAGTGCTGGACGTCCCCCTGCCGGAACTGCCCGACGGCCCTGTGCTGGATGCGCGGGTGGAGAGAGGCCACATCTACCTGCGCCTTCAGGACCGGATCATCATCCAGGAAATGGCGAAGCCCTGAGGCGGGGCACGACTTATCCACATCAGGCCGCGCGTGCCGGGGTGCGGATATCTTCGCGGTCCGCGTACAGACAACGTTCCCATCATGCATATCGCGATCGCAGGCAATATCGGTTCCGGAAAGACCACCCTCACCCAGCTGCTGGCCAAGCACTACAAGTGGGACCAACTGCAGGAGGCGGTGGACAACAACCCCTACCTGTTCGATTTCTACAAGGACATGCAGCGGTGGAGCTTCAACCTGCAGATCTTCTTCCTGAACAGCCGTTTCGAGCAGTTGCTGGAGATCCGCAAGAGCGGACGCAATGTGATCCAGGACCGCACCATCTACGAGGACGCCTTCATCTTCGCCCCGAACCTGCATGCGATGGGACTGATGACAACGCGTGATTTCGAGAACTACTTCCGGTTGTTCCAGAACATGGACAACGCGATCACCCCGCCCGACCTGCTGATCTACCTGCAGGCGCCGGTGGACAAGCTGGTGAAGCAGATCAGCGAGCGGGGCCGGGAATATGAGAACTCCATCAGCATCGAATACCTCAAGCGCCTGAACGAGCGCTATGAGGCGTGGATCCAGACCTATGACAAGGGCAAATTACTGGTGATCGATGTGGAGGACAACCGCTTCCACACCGACCCCGAGGACCTCGGCCGCATCATCTCGAAGATCGATGCCGAGATCCACGGCCTGTTCCCGATGGAGCCCGCCAGCAAGCCCGCAGTTAAGAGCGCTCCCAAGGCACCCGCAAAGCCCGCAGCCAAGGAGGCACCAAAGAAGCCCGCTGCGAAGAGCGCGGCGAAGAAGCGCTGAACCACCGGACGTACGAGACAAGGCCCGCGTAACCCGCGGGCCTTTCCATTTCCAGTGCATTGCTCGAACGATCGCTACCAATGCATTCGCCATGCCCAGGAACGACGAACGCCGCGCTCAAGGCGCGGCGTTCGTGGATGATGGAATGACGATCAGAACCGATCGCTCACATCCAGCGTGCTGGCGGCCACCACTTCCGTGGCTTCCACCTGCTGCTCCACCGAACCATGGGCAGGTGCTGCCGCATGGTCAGCGTTCTCGTTGATGTGCGGAGCGATGATCAATGCCACGATGGACGTCAGCTTGATGAGGATGTTCATCGAGGGGCCCGAGGTGTCCTTGAAGGGGTCGCCCACGGTGTCGCCTGTAACGGCCGCCTTGTGGGGTTCGCTGCCCTTCTTGTACTCCTTGCCATCGATCATCACGCCCTTCTCGAAGCTCTTCTTGGCATTGTCCCAGGCGCCACCGGCGTTGTTCTGGAACATGCCCATGAGCACACCGCTCACAGTGATGCCGGCGAGCAGGCCGCCCAACGCCTCCGGACCGGCCAGGAAGCCAACGATGATCGGCGACAGGAGCGCCAACGCACCGGGAGCGATCATCTCACGGATGGACGCCTGCGTGCTGATGGCCACGCACTTCTCATACTCCGGCTTGGCCTTGCCCTCCATGATCCCGGGGATCTCGCGGAACTGGCGACGGACCTCCTTCACCATGTCCATGGCGGCCTTGCCCACGGCGCTGATGGCGAGGCTGCTGAAGAAGAACGGGATCATGCCGCCCACGAACAACATGGCCAGCACATCGGCCTTGTAGATATCGATGCCGGTGATGCCCGACATTCCCACGTAGGCCGCGAAGAGCGCAAGCGCGGTGAGCGCGGCGGAAGCGATGGCGAAGCCTTTGCCCGTAGCGGCGGTGGTGTTCCCCACGGCGTCCAGGTTGTCCGTGCGCTCACGCACCTCTTTCGGAAGGCCGCTCATTTCAGCGATGCCACCGGCGTTGTCCGCAATGGGACCGAAGGCATCAATGGCAAGCTGCATGGCCGTTGTTGCCATCATGCCAGCTGCCGCAATGGCCACACCGTACATGCCGGCCAGGGTGAACGAACCCCAGATACCCGCTGCGAGGATGATGATGGGGAGCACCGTGCTCTCCATGCCCATGGCCAGACCACCGATCACGTTGGTGCCGTGGCCGGTGCCGCTCTTCTGCACGATGCTGTCCACCGGGCGACGGCCCATGCTGGTGTAGTACTCGGTCACCAGGCTCATCAGCGTGCCCACAACAAGGCCGAGCAGAATGGCCCAGTACACGTTCATGCTGGTCACATCAACGGATTCGCCATTGCGCACGAATTGCATGGTCTCGGGCATCATCCACTGCACCAGGAAGTAGCTGGAAATGGCGACAAGGACCATGGAGCCCATATTGCCCTTGTTCAAGGCGGCCATCACGCTGTCGGTATCCTTGTTGATCTTCACGAAGAAGGTACCCACGATGCTGAAGAGCACGCCCAGACCGGCGATCACCATGGGGAGCAGGATCGGGGCCATGCCACCGAAGTTGTCGGCGCTCACCACTTCGCGACCCAACACCATGGTAGCGAGCATGGTGGCCACATAGCTACCGAACAGGTCGGCGCCCATACCGGCCACGTCGCCCACGTTGTCGCCCACGTTGTCGGCGATGGTAGCGGGGTTGCGGGCATCATCCTCGGGGATACCGGCCTCCACCTTGCCCACGAGATCGGCGCCCACATCGGCCGCCTTGGTGTAGATACCTCCGCCCACACGGGCGAAGAGAGCGATGGACTCGGCTCCGAGCGAGAACCCGGCGAGCACCTCGAGGCACTTCATCATCTCTTCTCCGTTGGCACCGGCATCACCCACGTACATGCGCAGGAACACAATGAAGAGCGTGCTGAGACCCACCACGGCCAGACCGGCCACACCGAGGCCCATCACCGTACCACCGGTGAAGCTGACCTTGAGGCCCTGGGCCAGGCTGGTACGAGCGGCCTGTGTGGTACGCACGTTCGCCTTGGTGGCGATGCTCATACCGATCCAGCCGGCGAAGGCACTGAAGAAGGCACCGATGAGGAAGGCGATGGCAATGACCCAATCGCTGTGCGCCACGAGCGTTCCGCTCCAGGCCAGCACTACGGCAGCGATCGCAGCGAACACGCCGAGCACTTTCCACTCGGCCTTCAGGAAGGCACTGGCACCGCGGGCGATGTAGCCAGCGAGCTCCTGCATGTTGGCATCTCCAGCATCCTGTTTGTTCACCCACATGGCCTTGGCCACCATCACCACCAGGCCCACCAGGCCCATCAGGGGGATGTAGTACATCAGTTCACTTCCCATCTCAGTTCGGTTGATCGTTCGTTAACGTCCTGTTATTCAGCGAAAAAGCAATGCCCATTGCATTGCAGGGGCGCAAAAATAGGCGAATGGGTGAAAGTGCGTGTATCCAGTTGCCGGATGCGTACAAGTCCCATCTCGGCCCAGAGCTACTGAACACCGAGCACGTGGGTGAATCCCAGTTCACCTCGGCCCAGCCTTAGATCAGCACTGTCGCGGCCTGAGAGCATCCTCAGATCATCTCCTCGCAGCTGAATACGGAACGTGGACTCCTTCTGCCCAGGGTGGAACACATGCACGTACTTCGAGCCCACCCTGTCCTTGGCACCGCCTTCCAGCGCACAACGCACCACCGTGACATGAGCCTTGGCACTTTCGCGATCGATCCAGGCCGTGACCAGGACCACCACAGCCACCGCACTGAAGAACAGGCCCAGTACCGCGCCGCCGCGTGCTTCGGAATTCCGTTGGTAATAGCCAGGCACCATGCGGCCGATCGACCACAGCACAAAGGCCGCTGTCACTACCCCGGCCCCACCCATCAGAAAGGCGAAGCGCCCCTCCTCCACCACATTCTCGACAAAGCGACCCATGGGCACCATGCATACCATGGTCGCGAAGAGCACGACATAAGAGGCCCGATGGACCAAGCGTTCCGTCCGCTCTTGGAACTGGAGCGGGGTGTCATCATCAGGGCCGTTCCGGTACCGATGATGGGCGGTCGCCAAAACCGAGATGGCCCCCAGGTTGGCCAGGATCAACCAGCCTCCAATGAGCAACAACGGCAAGCCCCACCATTTCGACGGCAAGGGCAGCACGGCCAACAAGGCCAATACACCAACACCTGCAAGCACACGCAGGGCGAAGTGCAGGTACAACTTGCGGAAGCCGCGCTCCACCTCGGCTGGGTTACTATTGGACATGGATTGTGAAGATACGCGGCAATATGGGCGGCACTCGAAGCGCAAGCCCCGGGCACGAAATCGCTTTGGCGAGCCTGTCATTGAAGTCGGTATGTCGAATAGTCATGATTAGAAAGATGGACGAACAGCGCTGAACCAATGTGAAAACCATCTTGAAGCGATACTCAAGGAATGACACCAGGAGTTATCAACACCAACGGGCAGGAGACGATTATTTATTGCTATATTCGACAAAACCATCGGCAATGCTACCCGCTACCCGCTACCCGCTACCCGCTACCCGCTAGACGCGCCAGAGCCTGAGCATAGTGCTAAGAATTCCTATCACGCGCAGTATGATAACAGCACTGCGATTCGAAAGTTGGTGTGGAGCATTCTTGTAATGCTGGCATTTATCAACCCCATACAGGGGCAATCATTCATTAATGACCTGATTGACGCCGTTCTGGGCTGCCCGCCATTCGCGCCGACCGATGGAGTTGAGGGAATTCCAGCGAACAATTGGAACTTATGCCCCAACCAAGATTGGCGCTTAGTCTTTCACGATGAATTCAATGGGGACATGATCAACTCGGAGAAGTGGCTGACTTACTATCCATTCACTGCTGATGGATCCGACCAGGCGATGATCACGAGGACCTCGGAGGATGCAATGGGCGTGAATCTCGACGAGAATGTCTTTCAAGAGAACGGAATGCTCAAGATCAGAGTGAAAAATGAACAGGTAAACTGGTTTGGACAGACAAAAGAATTCTCGACCGGGGTCATCTACTCACGTGGCAACTGGAAATTCTACAAAGGCAGGTTTGAGATTCGCTGCAAAATACCCTATGCCTCGGGAGCGCCTCTACTATGGCCAGCATTCTGGATGCATGGAGGCATTCCCGGCATGACCAACTCAGAATCAGAAATCGATGTATTCGAATTTTGCGGACACCAGCCCGCTGTCATCAAGACCGATATGCACCGATTCTACGAGGGAGGCGGTTCGCGATACGATTGTCATTCTGCGGCATCCATTTCTGGAGCGCAGGGGTATCATTCTTCATTCCATGTCTTCGCGGTGGAGTGGGACCACTACTACCTCAGGTGGTACGTTGATGGTCAGCTGATCAGGTCCGATTGCTCGTTGATAACGCTGGGCGGCCAGTCAGTATCCGGTTGCAATGTGGCGCAAGGGACATACGGAAGGAATCCGAAATTCCCTCGTGCTGGTGCCCAATTGAATGTCATTGCGAATTGCGCGGTTGCACGATCCGGACAAAATGAGTTCTGTGGTTCACAGAATCAGTCATCGTCCGCATTCCCAGTTGACTTCGAGATAGACTGGATCAGGGTTTACCAACGCGAAGGCCAAGCGCATCACCCTGCCCTTTATACCTCGTCTGATCAACTTAACATTCACACAACTCACCAGACCCTTTGTCAGAACCAAGAAGCCACCGTTACCCTGAGTGGCCCAGCAGGCAATATTCAATGGACATTAGGACCACATCTGGAGAGAGTCAGTGCCACGGGGAATTCCATTACGATCAGAGCTACCGCTGGTGCTTCATCCGGCTCATGGGTGACGGCGTCTTCAACTGGCGCTCCGCTTTCTTCTGGTAACGGCACCAGGTCCATCACGATACAAGTTGGCGCCCCAGTCGCGTCCTTTTCCTCAGTGACTGTCGCCCCTTGCGGCAATATCATCGAAATGACTTGCTACACCGGGCCGAATGACATGAACGTTAACCATGAATACTACATCAACAACCAGCAGCTCAGTGAAAGCTGCATCACGTTAGGCAACTATTACCCCATACTGCCTTGGCACCATCAAGCTTGGTACTGCACTGGGGAGAATCCTGGCGACTTCTGCATGCCGTGGGAAATGCGTGTGAGCAATGCTTGCGGTTCGGATTCAAGACAGGGCATCATTGCGGATAATTGCGTGTACGGGCCTTGTAACGTGATCGATCCCGTAGATGTTGATGAACTCGTGGCATTGATAACGAACTATCCCAATCCATCGACCGACTTCACACTCATCAGTATCGATGAACGCATCGACCTCTCGATCATCAAAGAAATCGAGGTCCTTAGGGCGGCTGATGCTTCATCACGGTGGAAGCTAAGCAAGGTGAACGAGCGGCTCATTTCGATCCCCACACTCAACTGGGAATCTGGAATCTACTACGTGCTAATCACGATGTCGAATGACGCAGCGCGAACCAAGCTGCAGTTCAAGCTCTGACGCACGATGGCTACTTGCCGTTTTGAGACGGACTTGCTTCGTGGACTGCTTGTCGGGGTCCTAGCATTATCCAGTTGCGCCTTCGCCGCTGCCCAGACCATCGATGCCTATGCCGGTTACGGGCATGGGGAGTTCCTGAGCGGAAAGGGCACCTATGGCCGTCAGTCAGCGAGAAGGACGCTCTCTTCAATCGATGTCAACCATGCCGGCTTGCGGTACGCCGATTCCATGTCTGCGGCCTTCAGCATGCGTTTCATGCTGGGGGTGGAGCAATGGCGCTTGCACGAATCAAGTGTGGCCTGGCTGAACAGGTCTGACGTGGAGCTTCGGGTGTTGTATTTGCAAATGGGCTGGGAGCCCGCGTGGAGACCCATACGGTCAGCGCGGAGGATGGTGCTCTCGGCACCGGTATTTCTCAGCTTCCGAACCTCCGCCCGCGCCACCGGTACCACTTGGTCCTACTACCCGGTGGATACGAGCTACTCACTTAATAACGAGCGTAGCTACTTCGGAGGCTTCAATATCAGCCCGCAGTTGGCATTGGCCTATGAAGTACCCTTATCGCCCACCATGGGGCTGGCATTGGGCGGCTTCGCTTCGTTTGGCCTATTCGACCAGGATGGGCCGCCGATCTGGAACAGCCAATACCTGTTCGGTTTCCGAGCGGCGCTTTATCACAATAGGCTGGCTAGCCAGTTGTTGCGGCAACGCAGCACTGCTTCGGATTGAGCCGCTGTTTGCAAAAGGCCAATTCAGTCCCCCTACTTCACCAGGTACAACGCCTCTTTCACCGCTCGCACCACGCGCTCCACACTGGGCAGGCTGGCGTCAATGAGCGATGGCGTGAAGGGCAACGGCGTATCGGCCTGGCACACGCGCAGCACAGGGGCGTCCAAGTGATCAAAGGCATCCTTCTGCACGCGGTAGGCGATCTCGCTGGCCACACTACCAAAGGGCCAGTTCTCGTCCACCACCACCAGGCGGTTGGTCTTTCGCACGCTTTTCAGGATGGTCGTATGGTCCAGCGGACGGATGGTGCGCAGGTCGATCACCTCGGCGTTGACCCCTTCCTTGGCCAGCTCCTCTGCAGCGCCCAAGGCCACCTTCATCATTTTGTTGAAGGAAACGATGGTGACATCGGTGCCTTCGCGCTTCACATCGGCCACACCGATGGGCAGCAGGTACTCGCCGTCCGGGATCTCGCCCTTGTCGCCGTACATGCGCTCGCTCTCCATGAAGAGCACGGGGTCGTTGTCGCGGATGGCGGCCTTCAGCAGGCCCTTGGCATCGTATGGATTGCTGGGGCTGATGACCTTGAGGCCGGGGATGTTGGCGTACATTGCCTCGAAGCTCTGGCTGTGCGTGGCGGCCAGCTGGCCTGCGCTACCGTTGCCACCGCGGAACACGATGGGCACGTGGAACTGGCCACCGCTCATCTGTAGCATCTTGGCCGCGTGGTTGATGATCTGGTCGGCCGCCAGGATGGCGAAGTTCCAGGTCATGTACTCCACGATGGGGCGCAGACCGTTCATGGCGGCGCCCACACCGATGGCGCTGAAGCCCAGCTCGGCGATGGGCGTATCGATGACGCGCTTGGCACCGAACTCGGCCAGCATGCCCTTGCTCACCTTGTAGGCGCCGTCGTACTCGGCCACCTCCTCGCCCATGAGGAACACGGTGGGATCGCGGCGCATCTCTTCGCTCATGGCCTCACAAAGGGCCTCACGGAACTGCACGGTACGCATGTTCGGTCGTTTCGGAATGGGGGCCAAAGGTAGCTGCCAAGAGCCGATGCGGTCGCACCCCAAAAGGCCCTCGATCAATGAAAGGGATCACGCTTGCTAGGGGTGGCCATCACGCCCGCCCTCCAGCACCAACTCCTGTTTCACCACTTGCACCGCATTCGTGGTAGGCTGAATGGGACGACCGTGTTCCTTCGCCCAGACATCGATGAACTCGGCGCCAAGGAAAAAGATCTGCGAGCTGTAATAGACCCAGAGCAGCAGCGAGATCAAGCTGGCCGCCGCGCCAAAGGCCGAAGCAGGGTTGGACAATTGGAAGTAGTACGCGAGGGCGTATTCGCCCACGGCGAACAGCAAGGTGGTGAGCACCGCCCCGGGCAGCACGTCGCGCCAGGTCACCCGCGCGTCGGGCAGGTATTTGAACAGGGCAGCGAACACGCCCACGGTCATGGCGAAGGAAACCCCGTTGGAGATCGCCACCACCAGAATGCCGGCCATGCCGGGCAACCATGAGACGATCTGATCGGAGAATGCGGTGACCAAGGCACTGAGCAGGAAGCTCACGACCATGAGGAAGCCCATGCCCAGCACAAAGGAGAAGGAAAGCAGCCGAGCGATGATCAGTCCCAGGATGCTGTTGCGCGGCTTCGGCTTGATCTCCCAAATGCGGTTGATCGAGTTCTTCAACGCATTGAACACCCCGGTGGCACCGACCACCAGCGTGGCCAGGCCGACAACCGTGGCCACAATACCCTGGCCGCTCTGGTAGGCATTGCCCAACAGACCCTGCAAAGCCTTGGCCGTATCCTCCCCCACGAACCCACTGAGCCGCACGAACAGCTGCCCTTCTGCCGCATCAGGTCCCGCCAAAAGCCCCGCCACGGCGAGGACCACCACCAACATGGGCAGGATGGAGAAGATGGTATAGAAGGCCAGCGCCGCTCCCAGGTCCAGCGTTTCATCCTCGCTGTAGGCACGGAACACCAAACGCACATAGCGCCAGGTAGTGAGCGCCAGGTCCCGAACGAATGTTAGCGGTCGCTGCAACATCACTTATCCGGAGGCCTATGCATCACGAGCGACCTCTCCCGTTCGGACGGGCACTTGACCCAACGCATCACGGCCTTAGGAAGCGGACCGTATGCTGCACATCACGGCCTGAAAGCACGACAAGGTGTGCACCGGAAGACAGGGATGCCATCGGCCAGGCGACTCGGCTTCCGGCCTGGAACCGGGTCTCCATGACCTTGCGCCCGAGTGCATCGAGCACCACGGCATCCACCTTGCCGGTGGCATTCGCCAGGTCCAGAATGAGCGCGTCGGCCTGCTCATCGTACCAGGTCTGAACGCTGGCCCGTGCGGCCTCTTCGATCCCTACGGTGGTCACGGCCAGGCAGATCGAGGTATCGGCGCAACCCGACTGCTGTACGATCACCGCATAATTGCCGTTCGCCGTGGCGGTATAGAACTGTTGCGTGGCACCTTGAACGGGAGCAAAGCCGTTGTCGCAGTTCACCCACTGCCAGCTGGCCGGACTGGCCTGGGCAATGAGCGTGAAGTTGTTCTGCACCACGCCGACGTTCACCGGGGTCACCGCGAGGTTGAGCACCACAACGGAGTCGCAGCCACCAGCCGTGGGGAAGGACTCCGAATAGGTGCCGGCCGTAGTGAGCTGTTGGCCGCCAAGGGTATAGGTCTCGCCCGAGCAGATGGTGACCGAATTGGTGCCCAACACAGGGCTGCCGGCCACCCAATTGCTGGACGCACCGGTCAGCGTCAGGCCCGAGGCCACACCGTTCTGGTGCCCCGTGGCATCGATCACGTTCGTGAGGCCGGTGTTGGTGCCCCCGGTGATGCCTTGGTCCATGCGGTAGTATAGTTTCAGGTCGGTATCCGTGGGGTCGGCATTGTAGTTCATGATGCACGCCACTTCGGCGGCCGTCAGTCCGCGCGACCACAGGGTCACCTCATCCACCATGCCATCGAGGAAGATCTCCGTGGAACCTGGGATAGGCATGTTACCGATGCGGAAGACACCGGCGGTGGTGGTGATCAGCCCGTTGGCCGGCACGGAGCCTACGGATACGCCGTTGTGGTACAGGGCAAGCTGGCTCCCATCGTACGTCAACGCCAGGTGCTGCCAGGTATTCAATGTCAACAGGCCCGTCGAATCCACAGTGAACACCGTATTGGCGCTGTTCCGCAACCGGCCTTCCAGGGTGGTTCCATAGGTCTGAAGCAGGTAGAAATCGCAGAACGTATTGTCGCGGAACCCGGCAAAGGCCTCCATGTTCGGCCAGTTGGCGTTCTGGGTGGGGTAGACCCAACAGGTCATACTGAAACCCGCAGCATTGGCGATCTGTGCCGATCCGTTGGCCACGGTCACCTCGTCGTTAACACCATCGAAGTCCAGGGCATTCTGGACCTGGGCAGCAGCCGTGAGGCACAACGGAGATAGGCAGAGCAGGGTAACCTTCCGGATCATGGTAAAGGGTTAAGTGGAGGTGAAGCTAAGCACTGCCGCGGTCCAACGGCACCCTGCCAAGGCCAGTGCCCGTTGGCATGGCGTCCGTAAGTTTGCGCCCCCAAGAACAACGCTACAGCGTTCAACGTTCCTTCCGAAATGAAGATCCTCGTCCTTTTGAGCCAGGTGCCCGACACCACCTCGCGCATCGCATTCACGAACAACAACACGCAATACGATGCGTCAGGCATCACGTTCATCGTGAACCCCTACGATGAATGGTACGCCTTGGTCCGTGCCCTGGAATTGAAGGAGGCCGCAGGAACGGGTACCGTTACCACCATCACCGTGGGCGGTGCCGATACCGAGGCCACCATCCGCAAGGGCCTGGCCATTGGTGCCGACGAGGCCGTGCGCGTGGATGCACAGCCCTCCGACGCCATGCAGGTGGCCGAACAGATCGCTGCCTATGCCAAGGACAAAGGTTTCGACCTGGTGATGGCCGGCAAAGAGACCATTGACCACAACGGTGGGCAAGTGGGGGCCATGGTGGCCGAACTGCTCGACCTGCCCTACGTGCCCATGGCCAGCAAACTGGACATCGCTGGCACGACCGCCACCGTGGAACGGGATGTGCCCGGTGGCGTGGAAGTACTGGAGGTGGCACTGCCCCTGGTGATCGGTGCGAGCAAGGGAATGGCCGAACAGCGCATCCCCAACATGCGCGGCATCATGGCCGCACGCACCAAGCCGCTCTCCGTGGTGCCTGCCGCAGCGGTAACCGAAGTGGCCCGCACCGTACAGTTCGACCTTCCACCCGCCAAGGGTGCCGTGAAGATGATCTCCGCGGAAGATGCCGGACAGCTCATCGAACTGCTGCACACCGAAGCCAAGGTGATCTGATCAAGCAGGCCGCAACGGCGCAAATAGCATCCGATCAAGAAACGTCCATGTAGCGTCGACCCTCCGGGTCGACAGACAATAAGCAAGAACATGAGCACCATCGTATTCATCGACACCCGCGGCGAGAAGATCTCCAAGGCCGCGCAAGAGGCCGTGACCTATGCCAGCCAACTGGCCGGAAGCCCCGTCACTGCCGTGACCTTCGGCCCTGCCGGCAACCTCGAGAGCCTAGGCGCGCAAGGTGCGTCGAAAGTGATCGTGGCGCGCGGCGTGAACACCGTGGACGGCCAGCAATTGACCCGGTTGGTGGCCGATGTGGCCGCCCAACTGAACGCCACCACGATCGTGTGCGTGCATGATGGCACTGGCAAGGCCGTGGCCCCCCGTCTGGCAGCCCGCCTCAAGGCCGGCCACGTGGCCGCCGCGCTCGGCCTGCCCGTGGACGGCCGTTTCAAGCGCAACGTGTTCAGCGGCAAGGCACAGGCCTGGGTGGAAGTGACCAGCCCCGTGAAAGTGATCAGCCTGATGCCGAACTCGGTGGCCATTGCCAAGGGCGAAGGCACCGCGACCGTGGAGGAATACACCGGTGACCTCGGCCCGGCACGCATCGCCGTGAAGGAGGTACGCAAGGCCGGCTCCGGCATCCCCCTGCCCGAGGCCGAACTGGTGGTGAGCGCTGGTCGCGGCATGAAGGGCCCCGAGCACTGGGCACCCGTGGAGGAACTCGCCAACTTGCTGGGAGCCGCCACCGCCTGCAGCCGACCCGTGGCCGATATGCACTGGCGTCCGCACCACGAGCACGTGGGACAGACCGGCGTGGCCATCCGACCCAACCTCTACATCGCCATCGGCATCAGCGGCGCCATCCAGCACCTGGCCGGCGTGAACCAGAGCAAGGTGATCTGCGTGATCAACAAGGACCCCGAAGCGCCCTTCTTCAAGGCCGCGGACTACGGGATCGTAGGCGATGCCTTCGAGGTGCTGCCGAAGCTGATCGATGCCGCGAAAAAACTGAACGCCGAGCGCTGACCACGGCAAGCTGCGCACTGGGAACGCCCCGCATCCTTCCGGATCGGGGCGTTCGCGTATCTTCACGGCCCGTTCGCGAACTGCATGGAGAAGGTCGAGCTGCGCTTTCTGAGGATCACGTACAGCCATACCCATGCCGGGGCCTATGCCCTCATTCTCTCCGAAGTGCATGGCGATCGCCGGCTTCCCATCATTATCGGCGGCGTTGAGGCACAGGCCATCGCCATCCAGGTGGAGAACATCAAACCCGCCCGGCCGCTCACGCACGACCTGTTCAAACACGTGAGCGACACGCTGGGGTTCACCCTCAAGGAGGTCATCATCAACGACCTGGTGGAAGGCATCTTCCACGCCAAGCTGGTGGTGGAACAGAAAGGCCTTGAAGTGGAGATCGATGCCCGCAGCAGCGATGCCATAGCCCTGGCCCTGCGCTTCGAATGCCCCATCTACACCTACGAGTTCATCCTGGGTGCCGCAGGGCTGAAGGTGGAAGAGGGCGAAGAGGAACAAGCCGAGGGTGAACCCAAAGGCAAGCTTGAAAAGAAGTCCGGCGCGGCCTCGATGGAAGAGCTGCGTAACATGCTCGAAGAGGCCTTGGACAACGAGGACTACGAGCGGGCCTCGAAGCTGCGCGACGAGATCAAGCGGCGCGAAGGCACCAACTAAGCGTTCCCGGCAGTTGTGCGGATCGCTGGCAAACAGCAACTTCGCCCATTACATCCCCGAACCTGATGCGAGCATTGTATCGTGCAGCCTTGTTGCTGTCCTCCTTCCTGCCCATTTCCGCGTTCGCGCAAGGAGGACCGGCCCCGCTCAGCGGAGCTTCCTTCGAAAGCGTCATTCGGGGCGTCGTTGGCATGCTGGTCATTATCGCCATCGCCTGGGTGTTCAGTGCGAAGCGCAAGAACGTGGACTGGAAAGTGGTGGGCATCGGCCTCGCGTTCCAACTGGTGCTGGCCCTGCTGATCCTTTATGTTCCGCCCGTACAGGTCGCCTTTGAGGTGGTGGGCCAGCTGTTCGTGAAAGTCCTTGACTTCACCCGCATCGGCAGCGAGTTCCTGTTCCGCGACCTGATGAACGTGCAAAGCATGGGCTTCATCTTCGCCCTGCAGATCCTCCCCACCATCATCTTCTTCAGTGCGCTCACCAGTGTGCTCTTCTACCTCGGCATCATCCAGAAAGTGGTGTATGCCCTGGCCTGGGCCCTCAACAAGACCATGAAGCTGAGCGGTGCCGAGAGCCTCAGCACCGCAGGCAACATCTTCCTGGGGCAGACCGAGGCACCGCTCATGGTGAAGGCCTACCTGGACAAGATGAACCGCTCGGAGATCTTCCTGGTGATGACCGCCGGCATGGCCACCGTAGCGGGCGGCGTGCTCGCAGCCTATGTGGGCTTCCTGGGTGGCGACGACCCCGCCATGCGCCTCTTTTTCGCCAAGCACCTGCTCACCGCGAGCGTGATGGCGGCACCCGGTGCCGTGGTGGTGGCCAAGATCCTTTTCCCCCAGACCGAACCCATCGAGCAAAAGCTTGAAGTGAGCATGGAACAGGTGGGCAGCAACTTCCTCGATGCCATGAGCAATGGCACCACCGAAGGCCTGAAGCTCGCCGCGAACGTCGGTGCCATGCTGCTGGTGTTCTTCGCCTTCATCGCCATGTTCAACTATGCCTTCCTCAAGCTCGGTGATGCCATCGGGATCAATGCCTGGGTGGCCACCGTCTCGCACGGCCGCTTCGCGGGACTTTCACTGGAGTTCATCCTCGGCTACCTCTTCGCCCCCATCATGTGGTTGATCGGCGTGGCCAGCCAGGACATCACCCTCACCGGGCAACTGGTCGGGCAGAAGATCATCGCCAGTGAGTTCGTGGGCTACGAAAGCCTTTCGCGCATGAAGAACGAAGGGGTGTTCGCCTACCAGCGCAGCATCGTGATGGCCACCTACATGCTGTGCGGCTTCGCCAACTTCGCCAGCATCGGCATCCAGATCGGTGGCATCGGGTCGCTCGCGCCCAGCAAGCGGCAATGGCTCAGCGAGTTCGGCTTCCGCGCCCTGCTCGGCGGCACGCTCGCCAGCCTGCTCAGCGCCACCATCGTGGGCATGTTGGTGTGAAGCGGACCCGCGCGTTGCTGAAGAACGAACGGCGGTCGGTCCGGTGGATGGTTGAGCACCGGCAGTGATCAGGAAGCATAAGCAGGTGCCGACCAGGGCGTTGAACTGCTGAATCCCATGCGACGGATCCTCATCATCGTGTTACTACTTGCCCTGCTTGGCGGAACCGCATGGTATTTCAAAGGGGAGCTTCCGTTGGCCACGCGGGCGGCGCTTGAACCTGGATCACCGCTCGACAGCCTGCACGGCGTGATCGTATACCACAACGGCAGCATGGGCAACGTGAGCGGTCGCAACGTGGTGGACGGCTACAACGTCGGGCTGCGCTACCAGTGCGTGGAATTCGTGAAGCGCTACTACCTGGAGCACTACGGCCACCGCATGCCCAACAGCTACGGCCACGCCAAGGACCTGTTCAACAGCGCGGTGAAGGACGGTGAACTGAACACCGACCGCGGGCTGCGGCAATACAACAACCCCAGCGCCAACCCTCCGCAGGTGGGCGACCTGGTGGTGTTCGATGGCTGGCGCGGAAACCCCTACGGCCACGTGGCCATTGTGAGCGCCGTGGAGCATGGCGAGGTGGAAGTGGTGCAACAGAACACGGGCAGTACCCGGGCCACCTTCGACCTGGACCTGGTGGACGGCCGCTGGCGTGTGGATGAGCGCCGCATACTGGGCTGGCTGGGGAAACGCTGATCACGGTTGTTGATCACTTTGCCGACATAGGCCCGAAGCCGCGTGGGCCGGGGGCTATTTTCGCCCGCGCAGATGTCAGACAAGTGGCGACTCCCCTTTGCCGACAAGGCGCAACGCCTGCTCTCCAGTACGCTGGAGCGCATCCGGCAGTTCGCCCTGAACAGCAGCATCAAGGACTTCATCCTGTTGGCCCTGCCCTACCAGGTAAGTGCCGTGCTCACCGCGCTCGTGGCCGTGGGTTACGCCAAGCTCTTCCACTACATGGAGCAATGGAACGGACGGCTGCTCTCCATCGACCCGCGCCTCATCTTCCTCTCGGCGCCCATCAGCTTCCTGCTCTCCTGGTGGCTGGTGTTCCGCTTTGCGCCACTGGCCGGTGGTAGCGGCATACCGCAATTGATGGCCGCTGTTGAAGTGGCCACCGAAAAAAAGACGGACCGCTCGTGGCGTTTCCTCAACGTGCGCATCATCGTGATCAAGGTGCTCAGCAGCCTGTCATTGGTGCTGGGCGGCGGGGCGGTGGGGCGCGAAGGGCCCACACTGCAGATCGCGGGCAGCATCTACCGCACCGTACACAAACTGCTGCCCCCCTTCTGGCCCAAGGTGAGCCGCCAGATCATGATGATCACCGGGGGTGCGGCCGGTCTCAGTGCTGCCTTCAATACACCGTTGGGCGGTATCGTGTTCGCGGTGGAAGAGCTCACCAAAACGCACATCGCGCAGTTCCGCACCGCCGTGCTCACCGCCGTTATCCTCAGCGGCATGACCGCCCAATGGTTGCTGGGCCCCTACCTGATGCTGGGCTACCCCAAACTGGATCCCGCCACGGTCTCGTTCATGTACAAGATCCTGGCGCTCTCCGTGGTGGCGGGTTCACTGGGCGCGCTCTTCTGCAAGGGACTCATCGCCTTCGACAAGTTGAGGCGGTCCATGCGCACGGCGTGGTCGGCGGCAGGCTTTGCGTTGGGCTGCTCCCTGCTCTTTGCCAGTGCCGTGTACGTGTTCGGGCCGCATACCTTGGGCTCGG
>Ga0315900_10003928_pt1 | contig 21365 bp, 13 predicted proteins | sample LakEriMetagenome_FD_203521 | JGI IMG/M metagenome (GOLD analysis project Ga0315900, IMG submission 203521) | Freshwater fungal communities from buoy surface, Lake Erie, Ohio, United States - Buoy 12 MA114 | ecosystem: Environmental > Aquatic > Freshwater > Lake > Lake biofilm | place: USA: Lake...
TTCGGCCGCGAATACGATCTTGACCTGTTCAACATCGTCGCTGTCAGCGATTTCAACATGGGGGCGATGGAGAACAAGGGACTCAACGTCTTCAACACCCGCTACATCCTGGCTGATCCCGAAACTGCCACCGACATGGATTATGACGGGATCGAGGGCGTGGTCGCCCACGAATACTTCCACAACTGGTCGGGCAATCGTGTCACCTGCCGCGACTGGTTCCAGCTCAGCCTCAAGGAAGGCTTCACCGTGCTGCGCGACCAGCTGTTCAGTGCCGACATGGGGAGCGAACCGGTGAAGCGGATCGAGGACGTGCGCGTGCTGCGCAGCGCCCAGTTTCCCGAGGACTCGGGGCCGCTGGCGCACCCGATCCGGCCCGATGCCTATCAGGAGATCTCCAACTTCTACACCGCCACGGTCTACAACAAGGGCGCCGAAGTCATCCGGATGATGCGCACGATGGTTGGGACCGAGCGGTTCCGCAAGGGCTGCGACCTCTATTTCGACCGCCACGATGGCGAAGCAGCGACCTGCGAGGACTTCGTAAAGGCGATCGAGGACGGGGCGGGGGTCGACCTCACTCAGTTTCGCTTGTGGTACAGCCAGGCCGGCACGCCGAAGGTCACCGCGCGGCTTTCGCACGAGGGCGAAACGGCCACGCTGACCTTGTCACAGGCAGTCCCTCCCACGCCCGGCCAACCGGCTAAGCAGCCGATGGTGATCCCGCTGCGGCTGGCCCTGTTCGACCGGAAAAGCGGGAAACACCATGGTGAACAACTGGTTACGCTGAGTGAACCTCAAGTCGAGTTGAAGTTTGCCGGATTTCCCGAGCGCCCGGTCCTGTCGCTGGGGCGCGGCTTCTCGGCGCCGGTCAATGTCGATGCCGACCTGACGGCGGCTGACCTGATGTTCCTTGCCGCCCATGATGACGATCCCTTCGCCCGCTACGAGGCGCTGCAGCAGCTGGTGGTGCAGCACCTGGTCGCGGTGATCGGCTCGGGCAAGGCCGATCCGGACGGGCGCGCAGCAATCGCCACGGCGCTGGGCGCAGTGATCGCCGATCCTGCGCTGGATGACCTGATGCGCGGCGAGCTGATGGCGCTGCCGGGGGAAACCTATCTGGCCGAACAGTTCGCCGCCGCCGATCCCGGCGCGATCCGGGCCGAGCGCGAGGGGCTGAAGGCTTACCTTGGCAGCGAACTGCAAGACGCCCTGGTCGCGCTCCACACCCGCGCCAGCGCCGTGCCTTACAGCCTTTCGGCCGAGGCGCGGGGCGCGCGCAAGGTCAAGGCGCAGGCTTTGGTTTACCTCGCCGCAGGTGTCCCTGCGCTGGCAGCCGAGCTGGCCGCCGCGCAATTCGACGCGGCCGACAACATGACCGACAGACAGAGCGCAACGATGGTGCTCGCGGGTCTTGACCATCCGCTGCGCGAGGCCAAGCTTGCAGCCTTCTACCAGCGGTTTGCCGGCAATGCGCTGGTTATCGACAAGTGGTTTTCGCTCCAGGCCGGTTCGCTGCACCCCCGGGTGCTCGATCATGTCGAGGCGCTGGCAAGGCACCCCGATTTTACCCTGACCAACCCCAATCGCGCCCGAGCGCTCTATATGGCGCTTGCGGCCAATCCGGGCGCGTTCCACGCGGCCGATGGCCGGGGGTACCGCTCTATTGCCGACCTCATTCTCGCGCTTGATTCACTCAACCCACAAACGGCCGCGCGATTTGTTGCCCCGCTGGGGCGCTGGCGGCGGATCGAGCCGGGCCGGGCGGCCTTGATGCGCGCTGAACTGGAACGGATCCTCGCTGCTCCGGCCTTGTCAAAGGACACTTACGAGCAAGTGAGCAAGAGCCTTGACTGAACCTGTCGAAATCAACCGGGCCGCACTGCTTGGAGGGCTGCCGCATGGCTTTCTGGGGCGTCGGGGAGGTGTGTCGACCGGTGTGGTATCCGGGCTCAACGTCGGCCTTGGCACCGGCGATGAACCAGCTGCCGTGGCCGAGAATCGGGCCCGGGCTGCGGCTGCGGTGCTGCCCGGCGCGCCGCTGGCGACTGTCTATCAGGTCCATTCGGCGGACTGTGTCATGGCCATGGAGCCGTGGCCCGATGCCCAGCGGCCGCACGCCGATGCGCTTGTCACGGATCGGCCGGGCCTGCTGTTGGGGGTCGTGACGGCCGATTGCGCGCCGGTCTTGCTTGCCGATCCGGTGGCCGGTGTAATCGGGGCCGCCCATGCCGGATGGAAGGGGGCGGTCAGCGGAGTGACCGATGCAACGATTGCCGGAATGGAAGTGCTCGGAGCCCAACGTGACCGGATCGTTGCGGCAATCGGCCCATGCATCGCCCAGCCCAGCTATGAGGTGGATGGCGGATTTCACGACCGGCTAGTGGCCGCTGACGGTGAAAATGTGCAGTTTTTCGAGCCCGGGCGGACCGGCCGCTGGCAGTTCGATCTTGAGGGCTACGTTGCCGGGCGACTGATCGCGGCCGGAATTGGCGCCGTCGAGCGGCTCAACCTTGACACTTATGTCGATGCTGAGCGCTTCTTCTCGTTTCGCCGCGCCACTCATCGCGGAGAGCCAGACTACGGGCGGCAAATCTCGTTGATCGGCCTGCCGGGATGAGCTTGCAGGCTATGCATTCGCCAGTGCAAAAATCGCTGTTGGCAGAGGGCGAGCTTGCGTCTATCAGGCGCGCCAAATCGCAGGTTCGGGTGTCCTAGGTGCCCGGGACTGTGGAGACAGGAAGGGGGCTTCCTGGGCAAAGAACTTGGGTCGACCATCGGGGGCGCTGCAGCACTTTCCGGGTTACCCGCAAGAAGGCAGGATAGGTTCGACCATGGCTGAAAATGCTGGCACGGGCACACTTGAAGGCACCTCGACCGATGGTGTGCGGCGGCGCGATTTCATCAATATTGCTGCGGTCAGCGCGGCCGGCGTTGGCGGGCTCGCTATCGTTTACCCGCTGATCAGCCAGATGTCGGCTTCGGCCGACGTGCTGGCGCAGAGCTCGACGGAAGTGGATATCAGCGCGATTGCGCCAGGCCAGGCGATCAAGGCGGTGTTCCGCAAGCAGCCGGTGTTCATCCGCAATCTGACCCCGGCGGAAATCGAAGAGGCCAACAAGGTCGATGTCGGTTCGCTGCGCGATCCTCAGACCCTGGCTGAGCGGACCAAGGAAGGTCACGGCAACTGGCTGATCACCATGGGCGTTTGCACCCACCTGGGCTGCGTGCCGCAGGGTGCTGCCGAGGGCGAGGTCAAGGGCGAATATGGCGGGTACTTCTGTCCCTGCCACGGTTCGCACTACGATACCGCCGCGCGCATTCGCAAGGGCCCGGCTCCGACCAACCTGGTCGTCCCGGAATATGAATTCACTTCCGACACTGTCGTGAAGATCGGTTGAGGGCACCCGACATGAGCTTTCCCTGGGCAAACGAATACAAGCCGAGCCACCCCGTCATGGTGTGGATGGACGAGAAGCTGCCGCTTCCGCGGCTGATCTACGGCGCCGTAGGCGGCGGCTATGAAGTGCCGCGCAACCTCAACTATTTCTGGAACTTCGGGTTCCTGGCCGGCCTGTGCCTGATGATTCAGATCGTCACCGGGGTGGTTCTGGCGATGCATTATGCACCCAACACGCTGGTCGCCTTCGATTCGACCGAGCACATCATGCGCGACGTCAACTGGGGCTGGCTGATGCGCTATGCTCACGCGAACGGGGCCTCGGCCTTCTTCGTCGTGGTCTACCTGCACATCTTCCGCGGCTTCTATTACGGGTCCTACAAGGCCCCGCGCGAAATGATCTGGCTGCTCGGCGTGGTGATCTTCCTGCTGATGATGGCGACTGCCTTCATGGGCTACGTCCTGCCCTGGGGCCAGATGAGCTTCTGGGGTGCCCAGGTGATCACCGGCCTGTTCGGCGCCATCCCGCTGATTGGCGAGCCGATCCAGCACTGGCTGCTGGGTGGTTTCGCACCCGACAATGCGGCGCTGAACCGCTTCTTCTCGCTGCACTTCCTGCTGCCCTTCGTGATCCTGGGCGTGGTGATCCTGCACGTTTGGGCGCTGCATATCCCGGGTTCCTCGAACCCGACGGGCGTCGAAGTGAAGAGCGAGAGCGATACGGTGCCGTTCCACCCCTATTACACCGCCAAGGATGGCTGGACGGTCGGCCTGTTCATGCTGATCTACAGCGCGGTGGTGTTCTTCGCCCCGAACATGCTGGGCCACCCGGACAACTACATTCCGGCCAACCCGATGAGCACCCCGGCGCTGATCGTGCCCGAATGGTATTTCTGGCCGTTCTACGCGATCCTGCGCGCCTTCACCTTCGACTTCTTCTTCATCCCGGCGAAGTTGATGGGTGTGCTGGCCATGTTCGCCGCGATCCTGGTGTGGTTCCTGCTGCCCTGGCTCGACAAGTCGCCCGTGCGTTCGTCGAACTATCGGCCGCTCTACCGGAAGTTTTTCTGGTTCGGCCTGATCCCGTCGATGATCGTCCTGTTCATCTGCGGCGGCGCGCACGCTGAAGAACCCTACATCATGCTCAGCCAAATCGCGACGCTGTACTACTTCGCGCACTTCCTGATCATCCTGCCGATCGTGTCCTCGATCGAACGGCCCGAACCGCTGCCCTACTCGATCACCGAATCGGTGCTCGGCCCGGCTGCGGCCAAAGCCTGACCCAACGCGAGACGGAAAGAGACCGATATCATGATCCGCATCCTCTCCCTCCTCGCCGGTGCCTTCTTCACCGTGGTGCTCGGCTATTCGTTCGTGCGTGGTGCTTATACTGCCGCGACCGAACCGGTGGCGTTGACGGCCGAAAAGGTGTTCTACAAGAAGCCTGAGCCGCTCCACCTGCCGAGCGACGGCGTGTTCGGTAAGTTCGATCGCCAGCAGCTGCAGCGCGGCTTCAAGGTTTACCAGGAAGTCTGCGCCGCCTGCCACTCGATCAAGCACGTCGCCTTCCGTGACCTCGCCGCGCTGGGTTACAACGAGGCCGAGATCAAGGCGATTGCCGGCAAGGCAACCGTTACGGCCAAGGACCCGCTGACCGGTGAGGTCAAGGACCGTCCGGGCATTGCCGCCGACAAGTTCCCGCCGGTGGTCTATGCTGGCTTGGGCGTGCCGCCCGACCTGTCGCTGATCACCAAGGCTCGCCCGAATGGCGCTGCCTATCTGCACTCGCTGCTGACCGGTTATCAGGCCCAGCCCGCCGAGCTGCTCAAGCAGTTCCCCGAAGCCAAGACCGGCGACGGGCTGCATTACAACCCCTATTTCAAGAACCTCAACCTGGCGATGGCTGCGCCGCTGACTGGCGAAGGCCAGGTGACCTACAGCGATGGCACCAAGGCTACGGTCGAGCAGATGTCGACCGACGTAACTGCCTTCCTTGTCTGGACCGCCGAGCCCAAGCTCGAACAGCGCCGTCAGACCGGTCTGTGGTGGCTGGGCTTCCTGCTGTTCGCCACCGTTCTGGGCTACATGGCCTATCGCAATATCTGGGCAGAAAAGAAGGGTCACTGACCCTTTCGCCTGACCGGCATCACAACGCCCCTTGCCCACCGGCGAGGGGCGTTTTGCTTGGGGTCAGTACAGCACGAACAAGCATGGGAAGCGCGCATGACGGTTGACGAATTGAAGGCGCTGATCCGCACGGTTCCGGATTTTCCCAAACCGGGGATCCTGTTCCGCGACATCACTACGCTGATTGGCAACGGGCCGGGGCTCTCAGCCACGGTCGGCCATCTGGCCGATCGCGCAGCTGCCGCGGGAGCACAGGCCATCGCCGGTATGGAAGCGCGCGGCTTCATCTTTGGAGCTGCAGCGGCCGCCCAACTGGGCCGAGGTTTTGTCCCGGTCCGCAAGCCCGGCAAACTGCCGGTGCCGGTCATGGGGATAGATTATGCCCTGGAATATGGCACCGACCGTCTCGAAATCGATCCAGGGGCGATTGTAGCGGGTCAGCGGGTGGTGATCATTGATGATCTGATCGCAACTGGCGGAACGGCGCTGGCGGCAGCCAAGCTGTTGCGTCAGGCCGGGGCCGTCGTTGACCACGCGCTGTTCGTGATTGATCTGCCCGATCTGGCCGGTGCCGAGCGGTTAAGGGCTGAAGGCCTGGTGGTTGAATCCTTGATCGACTTTCCCGGCCACTAATTCAGACCGCTGCCGGCTGACCGACGAAATGTCCTGGTTTGCACGGAGCAATTGACGAAGGGAGCGACCTTGGCGCATAGGCGTCCGCGCTCAAGGTGGCATATCGCCCCGGGCGGGTATAGCTTAGTGGTAAAGCCCCAGCCTTCCAAGCTGGTTATGCGGGTTCGATTCCCGCTACCCGCTCCACTTTCCTGACCGTTGGCGTTCGATGTCGTTCGCCTGCAATCACCTCGCAATGGGGGCCACATTGGGGGCCAGCGGATCAATGCTTAATTCGGGTGCCCCCCAACTGGGGGCCATTTCCAGCAAAAAGGCGTAGTGGACTTTGGCCCTGACAGACGTAGCGATAAAGAACGCCCGGCCCTCGTAACAAGGGTCCAATCTCGCTATATGCTAAATAATTAAGAAATTGAGGTTTTGGCCGGAGTAATTCGCACAGCAGACGGCCCGCGATGACGGTTGGGGGCCGTGGCTCCGTGCACTGGCCTTCCAAGACCAGCTGCTAGCGCGGCCCTGCAGTAAGACAAGGCCTAACCTTCACCGACCTGCTTACCCCGGTGAGGTGGTTCCGCGATCACTGAGTTTGGTTGCAAGCCCTGACTGGAAGCTGGTTGCTCCGGCAGCAGCGAGAAGCCAGCCTTCGTCGCTGCACCAATTCATTGAGGTCTGGCATGCCCAAGCGACTGGCCCAACTTTCGCAGCGCCGGGGTCACCACCGGAATGGTCAGCATGGTGCTGCCTACTGCTGCCAGCAGCAGTGCGGTGAAGGCCCCGCTGGTGATCACCTGCTTGTCGAACAGCACGTTGACGAAGATGATCATGATCAGCGCCTTGGTCTGGAGCAGCCAGCCAATCGTCCAGGCCTCGCCGTTGGCCCAGCCGAGCAGGCGTCCGGCCATAGCCACCCCGGCGAGCTTGCCCACGATCATTGCCGCTAAAAGTGCCCCCGCAGCTGCTAAGACGGTGAACCCGCCCATTTCCCAACTGGTGCGCAGGCCGGTCGAGAGGAAGAACACTGGCATAAAGGCGAGCAGCACCACGTCGCGGAAGCGGTCGATCGCCTCAGTGCCGAACCGCTTGGCATCGAGCGCCGCCCCGGCGAGGAAAGCGCCGACCATGTAGTGCAGCCCGGCCCAGTCGGCGAGAAACCCGCACCCAGCAAGCCAGATCAGCGCGACGTACCAGCGATCGCGTTCGGGAATTGCCGCGATGAGTTTGCGCACCAGCAAGACCGCAAGGACAAAGCCGAACACGAAACCAACCTGCCGGGCGACGCGCTCCCAGTCGAGCACGATCAACGCCAGCACGCCCCAGATCAACACGTCGTCAAGGCTAGCATAGCGCAGGATCCGCTGGCCGAACGGTTTACGCAGGATCCCCAACCGCTGCAGGAACAGCACCAGGATTGGCAGCGCGGTTACCGCGCTGGCCATGCCGATCCCCAGCACGAATTGCCAGCGCACGCTGTTCGCACCGATCCATTGCGCCGGATCGGTCACTTCGAGCAGGCCCCAGGCCACTCCTGCGCCGAGCACCATCGGGGTGACCAGCGCGAAGCCAGCGGTCACTGCGGTCTCGCTGCGCCAGCGCCAGGCTTCCTTGAGGTCCAGCTCGAGCCCCGCGACGAAGACGAAAAGCATCACCGCCCACCAGGCCACCCCATTGAGCGCCCCAATCACCTGCGAGGGAAAGAGCGCAGCGTGGTATTCGGGAAAGGCCGCGCCGAGCACGCCTGGTCCGAGCAGGATCCCGCCGACGATCTGGACCACCACCAGCGGCGCCCAGTGGTCGGTCCGGCCGAGCCGCCATACAAGGTATGGTGCCGCAAATATCACCACCAGCGCGAGCAGGAACAATTCGGTGACCGGCACTTCCTACCCCCTTGGCTTCTGACCGCGTTCAGGCCGGACGGCGCGTGTACCACCCAAAGGTCGCAATAATCGCGTAGCAAATTACGGGAACGATCAGCGCCGTGCGCAGCCCAGCGGCGTCGGCCATCGTCCCGAACAGCCAAGGCACAATCGCCCCGCCGACAATCGCGGTGCACATAATCCCGGACCCCTGCGATGCCTGCTTGTCGCTCAGTCCCTCGGTGCCGAGGCTGAAGATCGTCGGGAACATCAGCGAATTGCAGAAGCCTACCAGGACCAGCGCCCAACCGGCAAGCGCGCCCGTGCTCACCGCGGACAGCGCGATCAGACCGATCGCAGCGGTCGCGTAAGTCATCAGAACCCGGCCGGGCGCAAACATCCGTAGTACGAAACCGCCGACCAGCCGCCCAATCATCGCGCCAAGCCAGTAGTAGGCGACCAGCTTGCCGCCTTCGACCAGCGACAGGCCCATCACACTCTGCTCGCCAAGGTAGGCGATCAGGTTGCTGCCGATCGCCACCTCGGCGCCGACGTAGGCGAAGATGCAGATCGCGCCGAAGCGGACGCGGGAATTGTCCAGGAAAAGGTCCAACGTCCCTTCGACCTGTGTCTGTTCGGCCTTGGCATGATCGAGCGCAGAACGGAACAACCAGAACAGGCCGGCAATAGCAAGCATGGCGAAGCCGAGCACCATGTAGGAATCGCCGATCACCGCACCTTCCGCCACGCGGTAAGCCTGAATCTGTTCAGCATTGGCGGTGGCCGGATCGATCGTCTCGTGCCCGCCCAGCAGCAATTCGGCACCGCCATAGACCATCAGGAACACGCCGACTGAATTGAACGCCTGGGCAAAGGTCAGTCGCGAATGCGAGGTCTCCGCCGGACCCAGCGTGGTGATCACCGGGTTCATCGCGACTTGCAGCACGGTGATCCCTGCGCCGATGAAGAACAAGGCCGCGAGGAAACCACCGTAGCTCGCCGATGCCGATGCAGGGATGAACAGGAACGACGCCGCAGCGACCATCACAAAGCCCAGTACGAAAGTGCGGATATAGCCGAGCCGCGCCATGATGATCCCCGCAGGAATCGAGAACGCGGCGTAGGCGATGAAGAACGCCATCTGCACCAGGTTGGCCTGGGCATGGCTGAGCTGGAACATTGGCTTGAACTTGCCGACCAGAAGGTCGTTGATGTTAGTCACCCCGCCGAGGATGAAAAACACCGCGAACACGAGCATCAGGACAGTGAGCGTACTGCCCTTCGGCGGAGTTGCGCTGATATTGCCGGTGCTGCCCGAACTGCTGGCCTTGATTGGTCCTGCCATTGCTTTCCCCTCCCTCAATCCAGTCCCATGCTAGCAGCCTGATGGCTTTGGCGAACTGCGGATGCCTGCTGCATGTTCGTATTCAATCGCTGGCAGGACAGGTGTCGCTGCCTTTGCCCTCCTCGATCCGGACAGTCCGGATCGTGACAGTCAGGCCGGTGGATGCCTCGATCTGAAGCGGCCCGCCGACCGAGGCGAGATTGGCACCCGCGCGGACAAAACACCGAAGTGGAATCCGCGTCTCAATCGCCCTGCCGGGACTTGCCGCTATAACCAATCCGCCGATATCAAGCGCGCCGCCACCCAGCGCAATCTTGACTGGCGCGCCGCTGTGGCTGTCGATCCGCCAGTCGAGCACCAGCACCGCCCCTTCCGCGCCCCGACCGGCAAGATCGACCGGAGTGCCAATGATCGAGAATCTACCTGCCCCGGTCCAGGTGAACTGACGCGCATCTTCTTGCGCTGAGAGATCGATCGCACGATTGGATACCGCCCCATCTGCAGCGAGATACCAAGGCGCCGGGACAACACCGCGGCGCATGAAGCTGGTGGTTGTATCGTAGGCCGCCAGAACCAGCCGCGGGTCTTCGTTCAACCGGCCTAGTCGCACCTGCCGAGTGTAATCGAGGCCATAGCCGCTGCGAAACAACGGCGGTGCCATTGGCGAGCGCGCATCGGCGGGCCAATCAAAGGGCAGGCGGCCGGAGAAGCCACGCAATGGCCTGCCGTTGCGCCCCGCTACCAGCACATCGGCCACGCCCTGGCCCTGCGAGCCAGGCAGCCAGGCTGCCACAAAGGCGTCGGCTTGGTTGATCAGCTTGCTTATGAACATCGGCCGCCCGGAGAGAAAGACCACCACAACTTTGGTGCCCTGAGCACGCAGCCGCGCGATCAGCGCTTCTTCGCCGTGTCGCGGGGTGAAAGCGAGATGCGGAACATCGCCGTGGAACTCGGCATAGGGCATCTCCCCAGTGACCACGATCGCCACGTCCGGTCTGCTTTGAAAGCTTCCATCGGGTGCGACGATCGCCTCACCGCCAGCATCCTTGATCGCCGCAGCGATCGCCGTGCCGATGGTCTGGCCTTTGGGAAAATCGGCAGCTGTGGTGTCAGCCCCCTGCCAGGAGATCGTCCAGCCGCCCGCTTGCATTGCCATGCTGTCGGCGCCGGGCCCAGCGATCAGCGCTCGCACACCTGGGCGCAGCGGCAAGACGCTGCTCTCGTTCTTGAGCAGCACTAGCGACTTGGCGACTGCTTCCCGTGCTAGTGCGAGATGGTCAGGAGCCCCCAAAAGCCCGGGATTGCCGCGTTCCACTTGCGCCGGGCCCATCAGCCCAAGCTTGAACTTGACCCGCAGGATCCGCCGCACTGCGTCGTCGAGCCTGGACGACGCGATCCGTCCGGCCTTGACGTCCTCGACCGTGGCATCGAACAGTCCGCGCCAGCTGTCTGGAGCCATGTAGAGATCGATTCCGGCGTTGAGCGCAACCGGGCAATGGGTCGCAGTGCAGCCCGCAACCTGCCCGTGTCCGTTCCAGTCGCCCACGACCAGCCCGGCAAATCCCATCCGGTCCTTGAGGACCCCGGTCAACAAGCTGGCATTGCCATGGTGCTTGACCCCGTTCCAGCTCGAGAAGCTGGCCATCACGGTAAGGGCCCCCGCGTCGATCACGGCCGGATATCCTAGAGCATGGCGCGCAACCATTTCTTGCTCGGAGATTCGCGCATCACCCTGGTCGCGCCCCTCGAAGGTTCCACCATCGGCCAGGAAGTGCTTTGCGGTGGCTGCAACCTGGCTGGACCCGAGCACCTTACCCGGCTCAAGCCTGCCCTGCAGGCCAATGGTCATCGCGCGGCCATAAGCAGCAACCAGCGCCGGATCGGCGGCGTAGCCTTCATAACTGCGGCCCCAGCGCAGGTCCTGCGGCACCGCCAGGGTAGGGGCAAACGTCCATTCGATCCCGCTACCGGCAATCTCTGCAGCGGTCGCCTTACCGATCCGCGCGATCAGTTCCGGATCGTGCGCCGCGCCAAGCCCGATGTTGTGCGGAAAGATAGTCGCGCCAGGAAGGTTCGAGTGCCCATGGACCGCATCGACCCCAAAGAGGATTGGGATCCCGGCCCCACTCTGCTTTGAAGCTGTGCGGAACTCGTCAACCAGCTTCTTCCAGGTCGCGGCGTCGGCGCGCTCGTTTCCATAGGGCCCAGAATTGCCCCCGGCGAGGATCGAGCCAAGCGGGTATTTGGCGATATCGGCGGGGGTGATCGAGCCGATGTCGGCCTGGATCACCTGGCCAACCTTCTGCTCCACTGTCATCCGGGCAATCAACGCGGAGATTACGTTCTCGGTGACGGCATCGGTGATCGCCGACGGGCTGCGTGCGGCGGGCCAGTGCTGCGGGTTTGCCACGGCCAGCCCTTGCGCCGCGGTACCGGCCTGGATCGCGGCGGGTACCCCACTAGCCAGCAGCACGGCCAGGAACGCTGACGATCTCCTGAAAGGCATGTCTTCCCCAACGAAATTATCTTGTGAACGTTCTCATTCGCACAATCCGGCGCGGAAAGTCAAGCGACTTACTCAGCGCAAATGAGCGAGTGATCGCAGGAGAAAACCGGAGGCAAGTGCGAGCAGCGCGAGCAGCACGAACAACACCGGGAAGCCGAACAGTGGGACCAGCGCTATGGCTAGCCAGGGCATGACTAACGAGGGCACGGTATTGGATAGGTTGAACAGTCCCAGATCGCGCCCGCGCCGATCAGGCCGGGGCAGAATCCGGAGGGTTTGGGCCGAATGGAGCGCCAGGAACACTGCGCTCGAAAGGCCAAAAAGGCCGTAAGCGAGGATCGCACCGACAAAGTCGGAGGCAAGCGCCATGGCGAGCAGGCCAAGCGCGGAGGCGAGCGCACAGGCTTGCAGTGGCGCAATCGGGCGATCAGTGCGGTCCGACCAACGACCCACCGCAAGTGCCAGCGGGGCAGATACCAGCATTACAGCGCTGAGCAGCCGCGCGGTCTGGTTGTCTGTCATGTTCGGATCGACCTCGAGAAGCCAGAAGTAGAGAAAAGCGAACAAGGTTGCCTCGGCGACTTGCACTGCCAGCCGCGCGAGCCACATCCGGCTCATCGTGCCCTTCTTGTCGGCGGTGGAGTAGTTGGCTGGTTCGGCTGGAGACGCAGAGCCTCCGACGGTATTGCCAACCGACGGCCCCAGCAACAGCACCGGAAGGAGGCAGACCACGACCAGCGCGGCGACCAGTCCAAGCCTTATCTCCGCCTGTGCCAGCCCAGGCTGGGTCACAATCGCCCCGGCAAGCGCGCCTAGGCCTGGTGCGAAGGCCATCAAGCCGCCCAGCAGGCCCTTGCGCCGGTCGGGCACCACATCACCGGCCCAGGCCGCCAGCGGGCCGAGCATCATATTGAGCGCGAGCTGCCAGCAGACGATCGCCAGGATCAGCTCGAACAGGCTTCCCGCCCGGCCGATCAGCAGCAGCATCCCGCTGGATAGTGCGAGTCCCCCGACGATCCAACCGCGACGGTTGCGGGTCACGTCGCTGAGGTAGCCGAACAGTATCCCTCCGGCGCTGGCCGCGAGCGCACCAGCCAGGGCGACATAGGCCAGCCAATCGACCCGTTGCAACGGACCTGCTAGCGCCTCGACCTGCACCGGGAGCAGGATTGTGAGCAGCGGGACATAGGCGATCGTGCCGCCGGCCCAGGCCAGCGCATAGAGTAGTACGAACCGGTCATCTGCCTTGGATTGGTTAGGCACTCGCTGCGTCCGGCGGCGGCGCAACCGAATCCCGCTCAAATATCGTTGCGGACACCACAGTCAGCGCTGACGGGGGCGGCTCGCCCTTCTGTGCTGCGATGATCAGCTCGACCGCTTTGGAGGTGGTCGCTGCGATTGGCTGGTCGACTGCAGTCATGGGTGGCTGGGTGAAGTGGACCAGCGGGGTATTGTCGAAGCTGATCAGCGAAAGGTCGCGCGGCACTGAGATACCCAGCGAGCGCGCCACCTGCAGCGTCGCCAAGGCCATCTGGTCGTTACTGGCGATGATAGCTGTGGGGCGCTCGCCCTGTTCGAGTAGCTGCCGCGCGGCTAGCTCGCCCGAAGCATAGCTGAAATCGCCCTCGGCCAGCAGTCCGGCGGTGCGCAGCCCCGCCGCCGCCATCGCCGCGTGCCAGCCATCGACGCGCCAGCCGCTGAGCGCATATTCGCTCGACCCGGCAATGAAGCCGATCTGGCGGTGGCCGCGCTTGATCAGGTACTGGGTCGCATTGCGCGCCGAACCCTCGTCATCCATCGAAACCGGGATGCCGGCGCCATTCTGGACTGATCCGATCCGGACGAAGGGTATGCCCTGCTCGTCGAGCAGCGCCACGATCTGCGGATTGTCCGAATGCGGCGGGGTGAGGATGATCCCATCGGGCTGGAGCGCGGCAATGGCTCCCAGCAGCTCGCGCTCAACATGGTCGCTGTGGGTATCGACCAGTTCGAAGATCATCCGGTAGCCGTGCTCGGCGCACTTGAGCATGCCGCCAAGCAGCATCTGGTCGACCCAGTCAGTACCCTGCCGCGCAGTCCAGTCCTCGATTGTCCGGTCGCGGTCGTTGATCGCGAGAATCAGGTAGGAACGCGATCCGCTCATCCGCTGGGCGGCGATCGACGGGACGTAGCCAAGCTTGTCGATCGACGCCTGGACGCGCTCCTGCATCTCCGGGCGGACGTTGGGCTCCTTGTTGATGACGCGGCTGACGGTCTGCAGCGAGACGCCGGCATCGGCGGCCACGTGCTTGATCGTCACGGCCTGGCGGCGTCTCGCCATCGAACTACTTGCCCCCTTGTCCCGGCACTTCGCTGCCCGCCCCGGGTCTTTGCCAGACGCGCACCCAATCGATCTCCATTTGCTTCGGATAGCCGTCCTGCGCCACGCCGCCAAGCCCGCGAGTTTCGGCGAGCTTGCCGCCGATCGCGAGGTTGATTATCAGGTGGAACGGCTGGTCGAACGGCGCGCCGGGCACTTGCGAGCCGGTTGTCGACCATTCATTGGCAACGCGCTCGGCATAGATCTGCCCGTCGACCTGCCAGGTCATCCGATCCGGGAGCCACTCGAGCGAATAGGTGTGAAAGCCGCCGTCGAGCACGGCGGGGTAATGGGTCTCATCGCCCTTTTGGAGGTTCTTCGGCCAGGTCCCGCCGAAATGCAGCGTGCCGAGGATCGTGTTTTCGCGGCCGCCGGGGCAGCGGGCGCAGGGCACGCCGAGGTTGACCGCCTCGAGGATGTCAATCTCGCCCGAAGCCGCCCACTTGCCGTAACGGTCTTTCTCCGGAAGCATCCAGATCGCCGGCCAGGTTCCCTGCCCCTGCGGTAGCCGGGCGCGGATTTCGAACTTGCCGTAGCACCACGCGGCCTTGCCCTTGGTCGTCAGCCGCGCCGATGTGAACGGCTTGGTGGCGAGCGCGTTGGGCCACTGTACCGACCCGCGCATGTGCATCGGCCATGCCGCCCCGGTGAACTGTTCGCGCCGTGCGGTAATCACTAGCTTGCCGTCGACAACTCCGGCATTGCGCGGGTTGCCGCGATAGCACTGCTGTTCGTCGTTGCCGCCGCCCCAGCAGTCGGCATCGAGGTCCCACTTCTTGCGGTCGAGCCGGGGCCCGTCGAACTCGTCGGACCAGACCAGCACCCAACCGTCAGTAGCGGCCGGAGCGCGCACCAACGGGGCGGGAGCGGACGACGTGCCCCCGGCAACTACGCCGCCAGCTAGAACAGTGCCAAGCGCCTGGAATATGCGTCGGATCATCGACTCCTCTTTGTATCATGGAACCGAAAAGGAAAATGGGCCCCTGCAGCAGCAGAAGCCCACTTCCTGCCCCCGATCCCCCCCGGATCAAAAGTCGAAGCGTGCCAGGAAGGTGAAGCGCCGGTCATTGCGGAAGGCCGAGCGGGTGATCCGCGTGCCGTCGAAATCAACCACCTGCGAGGTCCGGGTCACCGTATCGAGCAGGTTGACGCCCTGGATCCCGAGCTTGAGCTGCTTGTTTACCGTGAAGAAGATCGATGCGTCGAGCTGCCCACCTGCTTCCTGCCAGATAGGCGAGAACGGGAAAATGTCGTCGCGCGGAGTAATCAAGAAGTCCGAGCGCCAACTGTAGGCGGCGCGCATTGAGAGCGCACCCTTTTCGTAGAACAACACCGCGTTGACAGTGTGCTTCGAGATCCCCGCGAGCGGCTGCTGCGAAGCAAAAAGGCTCCGGTTGTTGTTAAGGTCGGCGTTTACAAAATCGCCCCCGTCGACATAGGTGTAAGTGAGCTGTGAGCCGAGCCCGCTGAGCAGCCCCGGCAACATGTCGTAGGTTTGCTGGTGGCTAACCTCGAAGCCCTTGAGCGTTCCGCCCAGCTCGTTGCTCGGCCCGTTGACCTCGACATTAAGCGTGGTCCCGCGCCCGCTGGTGTAGTCGACCAGGTTCTGGCCGCTGCTAACGATCCCCTTGATGTCCTTGAGGAAGGCCGAAAGCGTGAGCGAACCGACGTCGTCGAAGTACCATTCTGCCGATAGGTCATAGTTCCAGGCGGTGACCGGCCGGACATTGCGGTTGCCGGTGAACAGCTGGAACAGTGGACCGTTGGCGAGCGTCCCTTCGGAGCGCAGGTCGTTAGTATTGTCGCCGATCGAACCACCGGCCCGGAACAGCTGCAGTTCGGGGCGGGCCAGATTCTTCGAAACCGCCGCGCGGAACAGCAGTCCTCCGCCGACATCAAGCCGCAGGTTGAGGCTTGGTAACCAGTGATCGAACGTAATGTCACGGTCATCGACCAGAATTTCCCCGGTATGCGCCGCCGCAAACTCGGCCTGCCGTGCCGCCGACAGCGAGCAGTAGCCCGGCAACGGCTGGGACGGTGGCGCAAGCAGGCACGCCTGCTGGATTTCCGAAACCTGGACCTTGCCATCGCCGTTGGCGCCCGGCGAGTTGTCGAAGAAGAACGGGTTAGGGAAGGCAATCAGGCCGGTCGTACGGACCTTTGTGTGAACATAACGTACGCCGATGTTGCCCTCGAGCGAGGCGCCGCCATCAAACTTGTGGCCGAAGTCGAGGCGCGCATAGGCCGCTTTCGTCTCTTCGCCAACAGCGGAGATTTCCGACGGGCAGTACGGGGCGCAGGACACCGGCGCGGTCTGGCCGAGCACAGTGGCGGTGCGGTTGTTCACCCCGAAGAACGGGTTCGGGGTCTGCGAGAAGGCGTTGATCTGGCGGGCCTGGTTGATCGTCGTGCCCGCGAGGTATTCACCAAGGAAATCATCCCCACCGTAGAACCAGGCAGCGCCATTGGCGATCGGCACCGGCGCACCGCCGCGCTGGAAGCCATTGGCGAATGGGCTGCGGACCTGCGAAAAGTTCGGGAATTCGTCGGTAAATGCACCGCCGCCAGTCGCGAACTCCTGGCCCGGCAAGCCGGTGTAGAGGCGCCCGGGGGTGAAGCCCGCCCAGCTCGGTGTGAACGGACCTGGCCCCTGGAAACAACCCGGCCCACTGCCCCACGGTGCGCAGCCGGCGCGTCCGGCCCAGGGAGCCGAGAGGTTGCCCCAGGTGCTGAAGCCGGTGTCGCGGGTGGTGCGATCGCGATCCGACCAGCGCGCGCCGAACCGTGCGCCCCGGAAGAAGCCATCGTCGCTGATGTCATATTCGGCATCGAACCGCAGGCTATCCATCGCGCCGTCGTTCTTTTCGACGCTGTCGAGCAGGAACCAGTAGTATGTGTAGAACCCGCGCGAGAAGTAGTTCGAAGGCGCCCCGGCGGGGGTCAGGAACTGGACCTGCGGAATATCGCCGGTCAGGTCAAGATCGATATCGGCCCAAGTGTTCATCGCGCCGATGATTGAATTGCGGCTGAGGTTCGACTTGATGTGCTGGCCTTCAAGGTTGAAGCGCAGCCGGTCGGTCGCCTCGAAGTCGATGTCGATCGAGTAGTCCTCGGTATCGGCCTCAGCTCTGCGCTGGAAGCGCAGCGATTCCATTGGGATACCGCCGAATGGGCTGGCATAACCACCCGCGTTGCTCTGGGTCAGCCGGCCCTTCTGGAACACGCCGTTGCCGTCGAACTGCCAGGTGCTGCCGGGCGCCTGGATCGGGAACAGGGCGTCGTCGTTGACCAGCGCGAGGATCGCATACTCGTCGGTGAAGAACTCGGTCTCGGCGCGAAGGTATTCGGCCGTGATCAGCAGGCGGCGGTCGTTGCTTTCGAACTGGAATACGCCCGAATAGGCGCGCCGGTCGCGCTCTAGCTCGGTGGTCCGCACGCCCGCGCCCTTGGGCACAACCACGGTGTTGGGCGGCGGGAAGTTCGCGGCGGTGAAGTTCTGGGTCGAGCCGAACCCGCCCGAGCCTACAGGAACCACGCGGAAGCACGCACTGGTCAGCGATTTGTCGCGGAAACAAGGATCGGTGACCTGCGAGGCGTCGGTGCGACTGACCAGTTCCGACTGGGCATAGCCGACCTGGAACCCAAAGGTACCGATCCCGGTCTCGAAGGTGGCCGAGCCGAGCAGCGAGAAGCCGGGCGACCACTTCTTGGCGAGATCGCCGACATTTCCTTCGAGCGTGCCCGAAAGGTGCAGGCCCTTGTTGTTCAGCGGCTTGCGGGTGACGAGGTTGACCGTACCGGCGATACCGCCATCCACCATGTCGGCGGTGACGTTCTTGAACACCTCGACCCGCGAGAGTTGTTCAGGCGAAACGTCGTTAAAGCTCAGCTCGCGGCCACCGGTCGCCGAGAAGATGTCACGCCCGTTCAGCTCCGAACGAACGAACGGTAGGCCACGGACAATGACCCCGGTGCCCTCGACCGAGAAGCGGTCAGGGTCAGAGCTCTTCTCGAACCGGCCGATGTTGACGCCAGGGACGCGCTGCAGCGATTCGGCCACTGAGCGGTCGGGCAAGGCGCCAATGTCTTCCGCTGTGATCGCATCGACAAAGGTATCGGCCTTGCGTTTCACATTCTGCGCGCTCTGCAATGAAGCGCGATAGCCGGTGACAATGATTTCGTTGCTATCGGCAGGTTCTTCGGTTTCGGCCTTATCTTTGCCCGCTTCAGGATTCTGTGCGTCCTGAGCAAGCGAGGGCGTCGCCGCCGTTACCGCGAGAACGAGGCTGGATGCGCCGCCCAAAGCCTTAAGATAAAGCAGACGGCTGGAATAGGAATGACGATTGCGTGACAAGCTAGCCTCCCAAAACACGAGCTTAGCGCAGAATCTACGGTTGCCCTGATTCAAGGCATAACCTGCATTGTGAGCGTTCACAAGTGGAAAAGGAACGTTCACAATCGCACTTCCGTTTGTAGGAAAAGCGTGGCAATTATGACACGCAGCGGGCAGAGTCCCTCCAGCAAGAAAGCACCAGCATGACCCGAGGCAAGCCGATCGAACAGATTGTCATCGTGGGTGGCGGCACCGCCGGATGGATGGCTGCCGCGGCGCTTTCGCGCTTGCGCAAAGGCCACAAGCTCAACATCGCTCTCGTTGAATCAGAAGCGGTCGGCACTGTCGGGGTTGGCGAGGCGACGATCCCGCCGTTCGTTGAATTCAATCGGCTGCTCGAAGTAGACGAGCGCGAGATGCTGGCCGCGTCTCAAGGCAGCTTCAAACTGGGCATCCAGTTCGTCAACTGGGGGAAATTGGGCGACAGCTATATCCACCCATTCGGCGCCTATGGGTACAACATGGGGGGAATCTCGTTCCATCAAGTCTGGCGGCGGTTCCGCGAGGTCGGCGAAAAGAGGCCGATCCAGGCCTTCAACCTTGAAACCATGGCTGCGTTCTTCGGTCGATTTGCCCGAACCGAGGACTACGCACGCGAAGACCTACCGCCGGTCAACTACGCCTATCATCTCGATGCTGGGCGCTATGCCGGTTACCTGCGCAAATATGCCGAGATGCGCGGCGTGGTCCGGCAAGAGGGCAGGATAAGCGACGTCAGACTCGATCCCGAAAGCGGGTTCGTCACCGCAGTCCAGCTGGAAAGTGGGCAAGAACTGTCCGGCCAGCTGTTTATCGACTGCTCAGGTTTCCGCGGACTGTTGATCGAGCAAGCGCTGCAGACCGGATATGAAGACTGGACCCGTTTCTTGCCTTGCGATCGCGCTGTGGCGCTGCCCTGTAAACGCGAGGACGGCAGCGGTCCCTTGCCCTATACTCGCGCCACCGCCCATTCGGCGGGCTGGCAATGGCAGGTCCCATTGCAGCATCGCAATGGTAACGGCCACGTCTATTGCAGCAGCTTTATGAAGGACGACGAGGCGCTCGACATCTTGGTTAGCAACATTGCCGGCAAGCCCGGTGCCGATCCCAATTTCCTGCGCTTCACGACCGGTCGCCGCAAGAAGTTCTGGAACAAGAACGTTGTCGCGCTGGGACTTGCCGCCGGCTTCATGGAGCCGCTCGAATCAACCTCGATCCACCTGATCAACACCGGGATTAACAAGCTGGTCGCGCTGCTCTCGCTTGACGGGATCACCCAGACCCAGGAAGACGCCTTCAACCGTCTGACCACCAAGGAATACATCCGCATACGCGATTTCTTGATCCTGCACTACAATGCAACCACGCGCACCGATTCAGAGTTCTGGAATCATTGCCGGACTATGGCCGTGCCCGACACTCTGACCGAGAAGACCGAACTGTTCCGGATGAACGGCCAGATCTTCCGCGAGGAGGACGAGCTGTTCACCGAGACCAGCTGGGCGGCAGTGATGATGGGCCAGGGCATCAAGATGGGCGGCCACAACGCGGTCGCCGACACTTTGGACCCGGTATCGACCCGCAAAGAATTCGACGAGATGGAAAAGTCGATACGTTTTGTGGTCGAGCATATGCCCATGCACGGAGACTATCTCAGAAAATACTGCCCGGCGCTGGTATGAAGAGAGAGCAACGCGAAGGATGATCTGCCCCTGACCGGTCCCCACTGAGTGGTCCGCGTTGATTTGTTAGTGCAAGATTGCCTCCGCCGCCATGGCTGGCCGCAGGTGGAGCTTAGCGGAGCCCGAGGGCAACTATGGTGGCGTTGCTGCTTCCGGGGCTAGCGGGCGATAGCCGAGCGAGCTAGGAGCCGTCTACCAGGCGCTGATGTTCGCCTACGTTCGGATGCAACCGCAGACATTGGGGGCCATATCGGGGGCCACTTTAGCGGTGTCTTATCTATAACGTTTACACATCAATAACATGCAGGTTCTTTGTGGTTCCCGCTACCGCTCCAGCCCTCTCCCCCGAATCGAAAGGGCGGCCCCGGCCTTCACCGGAACCGCCCTTGCGTGACGAAGCTGCGAATTTTACTGCGCTTGCGGCGCTGCCGCAGCTGCATTGGCTGGCAGGCCGCCCAGCTGGCTTACCATCTTGGTATAGGCATCCAGATAGGCGAGCACGATGATCTGACCGATCGCTGTGTCCTGATAGCCGCCACCGGCTGCACCGCCGAAGGTGCCCCCGCTGAACAAGCCGCCACCCGCACCCCACGACAGGTCGGACTTGCGGTAATACCCCTCAACCAGCGCTTCCTCCTCGGTGGTTCGGGCATTGACCACTGACAGCGTTACATTGGCTTCACCCTTTTTGACGTTGATCCCGCCAGCAATGGCTCCTGCAGCGCGGCCGAACAGGCCGCCCCCGATCCCACCCAGGATGCCGCCAACGCCGCCTCCACCGGAATTGCGATTGGCTGACACGATGTTGGGCTCGAGGAAGTAGTCGGCCGCGCGAACCTGGCCCTTGCCAAGGTTGGAGCCCTTCTGCAGTTCGCCCTGGTCGGCCATGGCGCGTTCCATCGCCCGGCTCTGCATTGAGCGACCCCGGTTCACCAAGGTGAAGCAGCCCGATTGCTGGACGAACACGCGCAGGATCGCCTCAGGGCTGCCCAGATTGAACTCACGCCACCACTGGTTATCCGGCTCGACAATGGCGATCGCACCCAAATTCTTGGTGCAGCGCGGAATCTCGCGCGTGCCCTTGGTTTGCG
>Ga0315900_10003930_pt1 | contig 21360 bp, 16 predicted proteins | sample LakEriMetagenome_FD_203521 | JGI IMG/M metagenome (GOLD analysis project Ga0315900, IMG submission 203521) | Freshwater fungal communities from buoy surface, Lake Erie, Ohio, United States - Buoy 12 MA114 | ecosystem: Environmental > Aquatic > Freshwater > Lake > Lake biofilm | place: USA: Lake...
ACCCCTGCCCCGGCCCCGGCGGCCGCCACGCCCGCCCCGCCGCGCGGCGATGTCGCGAAGCTCTACGAGGGGCGCGCCTTCACCGAGGTCACGCTCGACGGGATGCGCCGCACGATCGCGGCCCGCCTGACCGAGGCGAAGGCCACGATCCCGCATTTCTACCTGCGACGCGACGTGCGGCTCGATGCGCTGCTCGGCTTGCGCGAGCAGGTCAACGCCTCGCTCGCGCCCCGGGGTGTCAAGCTCTCGGTCAATGATTTCATCATCAAGGCCACCGCGCTTGCGCTCCAGCAGGTGCCGGCGGCGAATGCCGTCTGGGCGGGCGACCGCATCCTGCGCCTTGTGCCGTCGGACGTGGCGGTGGCGGTTTCGGTCGAGGGCGGGCTCTTCACCCCGGTGATCCGGGATGCCCACCTCAAGACGCTCTCGGCGCTCTCGACCGAGATGAAGGACCTCGCGGCACGGGCGCGGACGCGCAAGCTGGCACCCGCCGAGTATCAGGGCGGCAGCATGGCGATCTCGAACCTCGGCATGTTCGGGATCGACAGCTTCGATGCGGTCATCAACCCGCCGCACGGCGCGATCCTCGCCGTCGGGGCAGGCACGAAGCGGCCCGTGGTCGGCGCGGATGGCGCGCTCGGGGTCGCGACGGTGATGACCGTGACGCTTTCGGTCGATCACCGCGTGATCGACGGGGCGCTCGGGGCGGAATGGCTCGGCGCCTTCGTCGGGCTGATCGAGGCCCCGCTCGGGATGCTCGCCTGACGCGCCTTGCCGCCGGGCGACCGAGCGGCTACCACCCTGCACGTGGCGTCCGGCAGGTGAGGGATGCGCGACTATCTGGTGGACCTGATCCTGCGCGCGATGATCGCGCTTGCCCGCGCGATTCCGTGGCGCGCGCGCGGTGCGCTTGTGGGCTGGATCACGGCACGGATCATCGCGCCCTATGCAGGGTATGACCGACGCATACGCGCCAATCTCGCCCGCGTCTGGCCCGACCTGCCGGCCGCCGAGGTCGCGCGCCTCGTGCGCGCGGTGCCCGCCAACGCCGGGCGCACGCTGATCGAGGTCTATTCGGGCGCGGAGTTCGTCGATCGTGCCGCAGCCGCGCCGATCCGGGGCGCGGGGCTGGCCGCGCTGCAGTCGGCGCGGGCGCGCGGGCAGGGCGCGATCCTCATCTCGGGCCATTTCGGCAACTACGACGTGGCACGCGCGGTGCTCGGGCGGCAGGGAATGCCGGTCGGGGCGCTTTATCGGCCGTGGTCGAACCGGCGGTTCGATGCGCATTACCGCAAGATCATCGGCGCCATCTCGGGCCCGATCTTTCCGCGCGGCCGGCAGGGGCTGGCCGAGATGCTCCGCCACCTGCGCGCGGGCGGCTTCGTCGGCATCCTGCACGACCAGCGGATGGAGCATGGCGCGCCCTTGCGCTTCTTCGGGCACACCGCGCCCACCGCGCTGTCGGCGGCCGAGATGGCGTTACGCCATGATCTGCTGCTCGTCCCCGTCTACGGCGTGCGCCACCCGGACGGGGTCGGCTTCGACCTCGTGATCGAACCGCCCATCCCGCACACCACCCCCGAGGCGATGATGCAGGCCGCGAACGACAGCCTCGAGGCGATGGTGCGCGCCCACCCCGAGCAATGGTTCTGGGTCCATCGCCGCTGGGGCGCGGCGGGCTGAAGGGGTCAGCCGCCGCCGGCCAGATCGGCCCGCAGCGCATAGAGGAAATCGAGCGCCTCGCGCGGGGTCATCTCATCGGGCGCGGCGTCGCGCAGGCGGGCGATGATCGCGGCGTGGGGGTCGGGGGCGGGCTCGCGGGCGGGCTCGGGGGCGGACTCGGGGGCGCACCGCGCTGCGGCGAAGAGCGGCAGATCGTCGATCAGCGCCTGCGGGCGCGCGCCGCCGCCCGCCCGCGCGCCCGCCTCGAGCGCGTCGAGCACGACGCGCGCCCGATCCGTCACCGATGTCGGCAGGCCCGCAAGGCGCGCCACCTGCACGCCATACGACCGATCCGCCGCCCCCCGGCGCACCTCGTGCAGAAAGACGACATCGCCCTTCCATTCGCGCACCGCGACGGTCGCGTTCTCGACCCCGTCGAGTTTCGCGGCGAGCGCGGTCAGCTCATGATAATGCGTCGCAAAGAGGCCCCGACAGCGGTTCGCGCCCTGCAGATGCTCGAGCACCGCCCAGGCGATCGACAGGCCGTCCCATGTCGCGGTGCCCCGCCCGATCTCGTCGAGGATCACAAGCGCGCGGTCGTCGGCGCGGTTGAGGATCGCGGCCGTCTCGACCATCTCGACCATGAAGGTCGACCGCCCGCGCGCCAGATCGTCGGCGGCACCCACCCGGCTGAAGATCGCGCTCACGAGGCCGATGCGCGCGCGCCGCGCCGGCACGAAGGCCCCGCAATGCGCGAGCAGCGCGATGATCGCGTTCTGGCGCAGAAAGGTCGATTTGCCCGCCATGTTCGGGCCGGTGACAAGCCAGATCGCGGGGGCCTCGCCCGTGCTCAGCGCGCAGTCGTTGGCGACGAAGGGCGCGCCCTGGCGGCGCAGCGCGGCCTCGACGACGGGGTGGCGGCCGGCCTCGATCTCGAAGGCGCGGCTGTCGTCGAGGACGGGCTCGCACCAGTCGCCCGCGCGCGCGATCTCGGCCCAGGCGGCGGCGACATCGACCTCGGCCAGGGCACGCGCCACCCCCGCGATCTCGGCCGCGGCCCCGAGAACGCCCGCGCGCAGCCGCGCGAAGATCTCGAGCTCGCGCTCGATCGCGCGCGCGGCGGCGTTGACGATGCCAAGTTCGAGGTCGGCCAGTTCGGTCGTGGTGAAGCGCAGCTGGTTGGCGGTGGTCTGGCGGTGGATGAAGCGCGCCGCGAGCGGCGGGGCCAGCATCCGCTCGGCGTGGGTCGCGGTCGTCTCGATGAAATAGCCCAGCACGTTGTTGTGCCGGATCTTGAGGCTCGCGATCCCGGTCTCGGACGCATACTGCGCCTGCAGGGCGGCGATGACGCCGCGCGCCTCGTCGCGGAGCGTGCGCGCCTCATCGAGCGCCGGATCGTGGCCCGGGGCCACGAAGCCCCCGTCGCGCGCCAGAAGCGGCAGATCGGGCGAAAGCGCGGCCGCGAGCGGCGCATCGATCGCCTCGTGCCCGCTGAGCGCGGCGGCGGCCTCGGCCATGAGCGGGGGCGGATCGCCGGGGCCGATGAGGGCCGCGACCGCCTCTGCGGCCTCGAGCCCCGCACGGATCGCGCCCAGATCGCGCGGCCCCCCCCGGTCGAGCGCCAGCCGCGACAGCGCGCGGTCGATGTCGGGCACCGCGCGCAGCGCCCGGCGCAGCGCATCCGCGCGCAGCGCATCCCCGTGCAGCCAGCGCACCGAGGCAAGCCGCGCCCGGATCAGCGCGGGATCGCGCGCGGGTGCTGCGAGCCGCGCCTCGATCAGCCGCGCCCCCGCCGCCGTCACCGTCCGGTCGACCGCCTCGATGAGCGAGCCCTCGCGCCCGCCCGACAGCGCTCCCAGGATCTCGAGGTTGCGCCGGGTCGCGGCATCGATCTGCACGGCATCCTCGGCCGCCTCGCGCACGGGGCTGAGCATGAGCGGCAGCCGCCCGCGCTGCGTGAGGTCGAGGTAATCGACCACCGCCCCCATCGCCGCGAGTTCCGCCCGCTCGAAACTGCCGAAGGCATCGAGCGCGGCCACCCCGTAAAGGCGCTGCAACCGCCCCTCGGCCGCGGTGCTGTCGAAGCTCGCGCGCCCGCGGAGCGTCGCGACCGCGCCCGCCTCGGCGACAAGCGCCGCAAGATCGCCCGCCAGCCCCTCGGGCAAGAGCACCTCGCGCACCTGAAGGCGCGCGAGTTCCGTCCCGAGGCGCGCGCGCGGGCAGGCCATGACGCGAAAGGCCCCGGTCGAGATGTCGACCCACGCCAGCGCGCCCGCCTCGCGCAATTCGGCATAGGCGGCCAGATAGTTGTGCCGCCGCGCCTCGAGCAGGGCATCCTCGGTCAGCGTTCCGGGGGTGACGAGGCGGACGATCTCGCGCCGCACGACGGCCTTGGCGCCGCGCCGGCGCGCCTCGGCGGGATCCTCCATCTGCTCGGCGATGGCGACGCGAAAGCCCTTGCGGATGAGGGTCAGCAGATAGGCCTCGGCGGCGTGGACGGGCACGCCGCACATCGGGATCTCCTGCCCCAGATGCAGCCCGCGCCTGGTCAGCGCGATATCGAGCGCGCCCGACGCCGCCACCGCATCCTCGAAGAACATCTCGTAGAAATCGCCCATGCGGTAAAAGAGCAGCGCGTCGGGGTGCTGCGCCTTGATCTCGAGATATTGCGCCATCATGGGCGTCGGCGCGTCATCTGCGGCCACGGATGAAATCCCCCTTGCGGGCCGACCCTATCCAACCGCGGCGACCGGGAAAAGGGCGCTTCGGGCTTGCGCCCCGCCACGCGGCGGGGGATGCTGCGCCAGACCCATGCCGAGCGGGGGCCCATGCGGGCGCGCCTTCCCTTCGTCTTCATCGTCATGACGCTTGCGATCGACGCGATCGGCATCGGCCTCATCCTGCCGGTGATGCCGTCGCTCATCGCCGAGGTCTCGGGCGGGGCGATCGCGGATGCCGCCCTCTGGGGCGGGGTCCTGACCACTTCGTTTGCGGTCATGCAGTTCCTCTGCGGCCCGGCGCTCGGGGCGGCATCGGACCGCTGGGGCCGGCGGCCGGTGCTGCTTGTCTCGCTCGTCACGCTCGGGGCGGATTATGTGGTGATGGCGCTCGCGGGGTCGGTGTGGCTCTTGCTGGCGGGGCGGATCGTGGGCGGCATGGCGGCCGCGACCTATGCGACCGCGGCCGCCTATATCGCCGACATCTCGCCGCCCGAGCGCAAGGCCGCGAATTTCGGGCTGATCGGCGCGGCCTTCGGGGTGGGCTTCATCCTCGGGCCGCTGATCGGCGGGCTGCTTGCGGAATACGGCACCCGCGCGCCCTTCATCGCGGCGGCGGCGCTCGCCTTCGCCAACGCCGCCTTCGGCTGGCTCGTACTGCCCGAGACGGTGACGCCGGAGCGGCGGCGGCGGATCGGGCTCGCCGACCTCAACCCCCTCGGCGCGATCCGGCGGATCGGGGCGCTCAGCGGCGTGGGCGTGCCGCTCGCGGTCTATTTCCTCTATGAATTCGCGATGGTCGCCTATCCCGCGACCTGGGCCTATTTCGCCACCGCGCGCTTCGGCTGGGGTCCGGGAACGATCGGGCTATCGCTCGCGCTGTTCGGGATCGCCTTTGCGCTGGTGCAGGGGGGCCTCATCCGCCTCGTGCTGCCGCGTCTGGGCGAGCGGCGCACGATCCTTGCGGGGCTGGGGCTGAGTGCGGCGGTCTTCGTCATGCTCGCGCTCGTCGCCGACCCGCGGCTCGCGCTCGTGCTTTCGCCCATGGGGGCGCTCGGGGCGGTGGTGGTGCCCTCGCTGCAGGGGCTGATGTCGCGCGCGGTTCCGCGAGACCAACAGGGCGCGCTGCAGGGCGTCGTCGCCTCGGCCCGGGCGGTGTCGATGATCCTCGGGCCGCTCGTGATGACGTCGATCTTCTTCGCCTTCACGCGCGAGGGGGCGGGGCTGCACCTGCCCGGCGCGGCCTTCGTGTTATCGGCCATGCTGATGGTCGTGTGCGGCGTACTCATCGTCGCTGGCGGGCCAGCGCGCGCGCAGGCGGCGGGCGAGACAGGACAAAACGACAGGGGGCAGGCATGAAGCTGCGCGATCTCGAGGTTCTGACGGTGGCACCGCCCGCGCCGGGCTGGGGCGGGCGATACTGGATCTTTGTCAAGCTCGTGACCGATGACGGCATCCATGGCTGGGGCGAGTGCTATGCCTCGAGCGTCGGCCCCGTCGCGATGGAGGCGGTGATCCGCGATGTCTTCGCCCGCCACATGGAGGGGACATCGCCCGAGAACATCGAGCTGATGTATCGGCGCGCCTATTCCTCGGGCTTCACGCAGCGGCCCGACCTGACGGTGATGGGCGCGTTCTCGGGGCTCGAGATGGCGTGCTGGGATATCGTCGGCAAGGCGCGCGGCCGGCCGGTCTGGGCGATGCTGGGCGGGATGATGAACCCGCGCGTGCGCTCCTATACCTATCTCTATCCCGAGCCGGGGCAGGATGCGGGCGAGTTCTGGGTCAACCCCGACTGGCAGGCCGAGGCGGCGGCGAAATGCGTGGCGCAGGGCTTCACGGCGGTCAAGTTCGACCCCGCCGGCCCCTATACCATCCGCGGCGGGCACGAGCCCGCGCAGCGCGACATCGCGCGCTCGGTCGCCTTCTGCCGGGCGATCCGCGAGGCGGTGGGCGACCGGGCGGATCTGCTGTTCGGCACGCATGGCCAGTTCTCGACCCCCGGCGCGATCCGGCTCGGCCGCGCGATCGAGCCCTTCGATCCGCTGTGGTACGAAGAGCCGATCCCGCCCGACAACCTGCCCGAATTCGCGGAAGTTGCGCGCGCGGTGCGCATCCCGCTTGCCACCGGCGAGCGGCTCACGACCAAGGCCGAGTTCGGCGCGCTCTTGCGCCTCGGGGGTGTGAAGATCCTGCAACCGGCGCTCGGCCGCGTGGGCGGGATCTGGGAGGCGCGCAAGATCGCGGCCATGGCCGAGGTCTACAACGCCCAGATGGCGCCGCATCTCTATGCCGGGCCGGTGGAATGGGCGGCGAACATCCAGCTTGCGGCGGCGATCCCGAACCTGCTCATCGCCGAGACGATCGAGACGGGCGGGGCGTTCCACCTGCGCCTCATCCGCAACGCGATCCGCTGGGAGGGGGGCGAAATCGTGGTGCCCGACGCGCCCGGCCTCGGGATCGAGATCGACGAGGATCTGGCGCGCGCCCACCCCTTCACCGGCACGGGCCTGCATCTCCAGATGCAGGAGGCGCCCTGTTCCTACACCGCTCCCAACCGCTTCGCCGGGGGCGCGCCAAGCACCTGAGGTGCCTCAGTGGGCGGCGGCCCAGTTCGGGCCGCGCCCCGCATCGACGATGAGCGGCACATCGAGCTGCACGACCGGCAGGGCCGCCCCCTCCATCACCGCGCGCACCCGCGCGATGAGGTCGTCGGCCGCGGCCTCCTCGACCTCGAAGAGAAGTTCGTCGTGGACCTGCAAGAGCATCCGCGCCGGCAGGTCCGCGATTGCCGCCGGCACGCGGATCATGGCGCGGCGGATGATGTCGGCGGCCGCGCCCTGGATCGGGGCGTTGATGGCGGCACGGCGCGCGAACCCCGCCGTCGGGCCCTTGGCGTTGATCTCGGGCGTATGGATGCGCCGGCCGAAGAGCGTGGTGACGAACCCGTGCGCCCGCGCCCCCGCCACCGTGTCGTCCATGTAGCGCCGGATGCCCGGGAAGCGTTCGAAATAGGTATCGATGAAGCGCTGCGCCTGATCGCGCGGGATGCGCAGGTTCCGCGCGAGGCCGAAGCCCGAGATGCCGTAGATGACGCCGAAGTTGATGGCCTTGGCCTGCCGGCGCACCATCGGGTCCATCCCCTCGATCGGGACGCCGAACATCTCGGAGGCCGTCATGGCGTGGATGTCCTTGCCCTGCAGGAACGCCTCGCGCAGCGCGGGGATGGCGGCGACATGGGCGAGGATGCGCAACTCGATCTGGCTGTAGTCGAGGCTCACGAGGACGCGGCCGGGCGGGGCGACGAAGGCCTCGCGGATGCGCCGCCCCTCATCGCTGCGCACGGGGATGTTCTGGAGGTTGGGATCGGTCGAGGCCAGCCGCCCCGTGTTCGCCCCCGCGATGACGTAGGAGGTATGCACCCGCCCCGTCTCGGGGTTGATGTGGGCCTGAAGCGCGTCGGTATAGGTGGACTTGAGCTTGGCCAGTTGCCGCCAGTCGAGCACGCGGGCGGGCAGGTCGTGCCCCTCGGCCGCGAGATCCTCGAGCACGTCCGCGCCCGTGGCATAGGCGCCGGTCTTGCCCTTCTCGCCCCCGGGCAGGCCCATGCGGTCAAAGAGGATCTCGCCCAGTTGCTTGGGGCTCGCGACGTTGAAGCGCTCGCCCGCCAGCGTCTGGATCTCGTCCTCGAGTGCCGCCATCCGCTGGGCGAAGACCCCCGACATGCGCGAGAGCGCGCCGCGATCCACCAGCACCCCCGCCATCTCCATCTCGGCCAGAACGGGGACCAGCGGGCGTTCGAGCGTCTGGTAGACGGTCGTGACCTGCGCGCGATGCAGCCGCGGCGCGAAAGCCTGCCAGAGGCGCAGGGTGATGTCGGCATCCTCGGCCGCATAGGGTGCGGCATCGGCGATGGGCACCCGGTCGAAGGTGATCGCGGCCTTGCCCGCGCCGAGAAGCGGCTTGATCGGGATCGGAATGTGGTTGAGGTAGCTTTCCGACAGCGCGTCCATCCCGTGCCCGTGGAGCCCCGCGTGCAGCGCGTAGGACATGAGCATGGTGTCGTCGATCGGCGCCACGCGGATGCCCTGCCGGGCGAGGATCTTCCAGTCATACTTCATGTTCTGGCCGATCTTCAGCACCGCGGCGTCCTCGAGCATGGGCCGGAGGATCGCGAGCGCCGCGTCGCGGTCGATCTGGTCGGGCGCGCGCACCGCGGCGCCGAAGAGGTCGCCCTCGCCCGTCACATGGCCGAGCGGCACATAGGCCGCCCGCCCCGGCGCCAGCCCGAGCGAGACGCCGACCAGTTCGGCCCGCATCTCGTCAAGGCTCGTCGTCTCGGTGTCGATGGCGACGAACCCCTGCGCCTCGGCCTCGGCGACCCAGGCGCGCAGGGTCTCGGCGTCGCGGATGGTGACATAGGCGGCAGTATCGAAGGGCACGGCGGCGGGGGCGCTGCCCTCGGGGGCCGTCTGGGCGGCGGGGTCGAGAACGGGTTCGGGGATCGCGGGCGCCTCCACCCCCATCTTATCGGCCACGCGGCGCGAGAGGGTGCGGAACTCCATCCGCGCGAGGAACTCGAGCAGCGCCTCGGCGTGCGGCGGGCGCACCTCGAGCTCGTCGAGGCCGAAGGGCAGCGGCACCCGATCCTCGAGCGTCACCAGCCGGCGCGAGAGGCGGATCTGCTCGATGTTGTCCATGATCGCGGCGCGGCGCTTGGGCTGGGGGATCTCGGCCGCGCGATCCAGAAGCGTCTCGAGGTCGCCGAACTCGGCGATGAGCTGCGCGGCCGTCTTGGCGCCGATCCCCGGCGCGCCCGGGATGTTGTCGACCGAATCGCCCGAGAGCGCCTGCACGTCGATCACCCGCTCAGGCCCGACGCCGAATTTCTCGACCACCTCCTCGGGCCCGATGCGGCGGTTCTTCATCGGGTCGAGCATCTCGACCCCGCCGCCGATCAGCTGCATGAGGTCCTTGTCCGAGGACAGGATCGTGACGCGCCCGCCCGCCTCGCGCGCCTCGCGGGCAAGGGTGGCGATGATGTCGTCGGCCTCGAACCCCTCGAGCTCCAGCGCGGGCAGGTTGAAGGCGCGCGTCGCGTCGCGCGTCAGCGGGAACTGCGGGCGCAGATCCTCGGGCGGCTCGGGGCGCTGGGCCTTGTAGAGGGGGTAGAGATCGTTGCGAAAGGTGCGGGCCGAGAAATCGAACACCACCGCCGCATGGGTCGCCGCGTCGCGCCCGCCCGAGCCGTTGCCATCGACATAGCGCGCGAGCATGTTGCAAAAGCCCGACACCGCCCCGATCGGCAGCCCGTCGGACTTCCGCGTGAGCGGGGGCAGCGCGTGATAGGCGCGGAAGATGAAGGCCGACCCGTCGATCAGGTGCAGATGGCAACCCTTGCCGAAGCTCATCGCGCGCCCCTCCCCGGGCAGGGGCGGCATCAGTGCGCCCCGGCGGCCCCGTCGCCCGGCGCGAGCACGAATCGCTTGTCGCAATAGGGGCAGTCGATCCAGCCGGTTTCCTCGGGGATCACGAGCCAGACGCGCGGATGGCCGAGCGCGCCCTCGCCGCCGTCGCAGGCGACCTTGGCGGTGTTCACGGTCTGGGTTTCGGGGGCGGGATGGGTGTGCATGACGCTCCTCGGGGTTTGCGCGGACGATAGCCCGCCGGGGCCGGACCGGAAAGGGGGCGGATCAGCGCGGCGGGTTCAGCATCCGCCCGAGATTGCGCCCGGCGAGGATGTGGACATGCAGGTGCGGCACCTCCTGCACCCCGTCGCGGCCCGCGTTCGCGATCATGCGGAACCCGCCGCCACCGGCCCCGGGCCGTACGCCCAGCATCTCGCAGACCTGCCCGATCGCGCGGGTGAAATCCACGATCTCGGCCTCGGTCGCGCCGGCCGCGAAATCATCGAAGCCCACATAGGGCCCCTTGGGGATCACGAGCACATGATCGGGCGCCTGCGGGGCGATGTCGCGGAAGGCGAGGCTGTGGGCGGTCTCGAGCACCTTGGTGCAGGGGATCTCGCCGCGCAGGATGCGGGCGAAGATGTTCTGGGGATCATAGCTCATGAGTCTCAGTCCTCGAAGAAATGGGCGTTGCGGGCCAGCGCTTCGGCTGCAGTATCGTCGAGTTCGAGCAGTTCCGCCAGAAGGGGGGCTGTGACAGCCGGCGGCGCACCCTCGCGCCAGATCCGCAGCCGGTCGCCGCAGAGCGCCCGCAGGCGCGCGATCTCCTGCGCGCATTCGGCCCGCAACGCGTCGAGGAGCGAACGGGCCAGTCCGGCCGCGGGATCGGTCACGATGCCGATGCGCGCCGCATGCCCCAGCAGGTAGTCATCGCTGAGTCCGCAGTCGAGCAGCAGCACCTTCACCTCCGCCTGCGAGGCAAGAATCGCCCCCAGTATCTCGACCGATGCCGGATCGAGGCAGAGCGCGATCCGGTCGCTCCGCGCGATGTCGGCCACGAGGCGCAGGATTGACAGCGGATGAGCGGCGCACCGCGCGGGGCTGGCGGCGATCCCGCCCAGATCGGGCAGATGGGCGTCACCCTCGCCGAAGAGAAAGCCCAGCGCCGTCATCGTGCCCGCAGCGGCGATGGCAGAGCGCAGCCGCTTGGCGACATGCCATTTCTTCGCGACAATGACCAGGATGCGGTGCCCGGGTTCGAGGGACGCCCCGCCCTCCCACGCGGCCGCGCCGTGGCGCAGCCCCTCGCGCCCCATCCGGCGCACGAAGGAGATGAGCGCATGGCCATCGGAGGCAACCGGGGGCTGCGGCGCATCGGAGGCGTAGAGCGCGCGCAGGCGCGCCTTCAGCCCATGCGCCGAAGGCGCGATCTTGCGCGCGAATGCGTGGTCCTGACGCACCAGCATGTCGTGGTGATCGTCGTGGAAGACGACGGGCATCCCGTAGTCGGTGAAATCGAGAAAAGTCGGTGGACGGCGGTCGATTTCCACTTCAGGTACAAGGTGATGCACGAGGGTCTGAAAAAATGTCTCGTCCGGGATCCAGGTCGTGCGGAAGAACCGCAAGACGTCGCGCCGCGCGCGGATGAAGGCCAGCACCCGCTCGAGCGTGGCGCGCCGCAGGCACCACCACTGCGAGCCGACCCGGATGCGCATCCGCGCGGGCATGGCGCGCCGCAGCCCGAGACGGCGCTGCACCCAGAGTGCACCGTAGAAGAGGCGGCGCTGCGTGCGTTCGTTGAAGGGGTGGCGAAAGACGAGACGCTCCTCGACCAGCCCGGTGCGGATCCAGCCTGAAGTCAGGAAGTCGGCGCATTCGATCCGGTCGCGGCCGTCGGCATCGAGCCGGGCGCGGATCAGAGCGGCGGGCTTGATCGGCCAGCAATCGCCCGAGATGAGGAAGAAATGCGTGGCCTCGGGAAAGGCCGCGATGGCGGTCTTCGCGGTTTCGAGCGTCGCTGCGACAAGGCTCCAACTGCCCCAGCCGCAGCGGTGGCGGCGGGCGGCGAAGGTCACGCCCGCGACGCCCTCAAGACCCGCCCGCAGCGCGGCGTAATCGCCACGCGACGAACCGGCATCGTAATGAATCGCGACGAAATCCCCCTGCCCCGCCAGCAGCCGCGCCTGCGCGACGATGCCTTCGGGGTTGCGGTGGCAAAGCAGAAGATAGGCAATCCGCGCCATGGTGCCGCGAGCAAGGGAAACATGCATGGCACCGGGCCACGCGCGACCGTGCCCCCGAACGGCTTAGCGAAGGATGAACGGCCGCGCCGCCTCCCGACGCCATCGCCGATGTGGCTCCATCATGGGTAGAAAGTCAAACGAGATTACGCGCAGGAATAGATTATTTCTCCCCTCTGGCGCGCCGTTTCAGTCGCCCGCGAGCATTAGCCCCTCAACCAGAAGGCTCGGGACCCGGATCGAGAGGTGCATCCGCGCATCGTTGGCGGGGATGATTCGCGGCAGGAACTCGCGCAGGTTGCCCGCGATGGTGCACCCGTTGACGGCGTGCACGACCTCGCCGCCCTCGACCCAGAGGCCGCTCGCCCCGCGCGAGTAATCGCCCGTGGTGGGGTTGATCGTCGATCCGATCAGCCCCGTGACGATCAGCCCCCGCCCCATCATCCGCGCCAGCGCCGCGCGATCCGCGCTGCCTTGCGTCAGGTCGAGGTTCGTCGTCCCCGGGCTCGGCGGGCCCGAGGTGCCGCGCCCGGCGTTGGCGGTGCTCTGCATCCCGAGCTTGCGCGCCGTCGCGAGGTCGAGGACGTAGGACATCAGAATCCCGTCCGCCACGATGTCGCGCGGCCGCGTCGCGAGCCCCTCGGCATCCCACAGCCGCGAGGAGGACATGCGCGGCCGGTGCGGATCCTCGCGCAGCGAGAGGCCGCGCGGCAGCACCTGCGTGCCCAGCGCGTCGCGCAGCCAGCTTGCCCCGCGCGCCACCGCCCCGCCGTTCGCCGCGCCGACAAGGTGGCCGATCAGCGAGGATGCCACGCGCTCATCGAAGATGACGGGGAATGCCCCGGTCGGCGGGCGGCGGGCGCCGGCACGCGCGAGCGTGCGCTCGGCCGCAAGGCGCCCGACCTCGGCCGGGGTGGGCAGGTCGGCCTGCCAGACGCGCGATTCGCCCGCCCAGTCGCGCTCCATCCCCGTCCCCTCGCTTGTGATCGCGGTGCAGGAGACCGAGCGGCTGCTGCGGCTGAGGCCGGCCGCGAAGCCGTTGGTCGCGGCCATGTGCGCGTGGCGCAGCCCATAGCCCGCATGCGCGCCATCGACCTGCGAGATGCCCGCGATCGCAAGCGCCGCCGCCTCGGCCTCGGCGGCGTCGCGCTGCAGATCGGCGGGCGCCGGTTCGGGGGCGGGGTCGCAGGGCTGAAGCGTCGCGCCCTCGCGCAGGGTGGCAAGTTCGGCCGGATCGGCAAGGCCCGCCGTCGGATCCTCGGGCGCCTCGCGCGCCATCGCCACCGCGCGCTCGGCCATCTCGGCGATGGTGCGCGCCGAGGTGTCCGAGGCCGACACGCAGGCCTGCCGCCGCCCGATCAGCACCCGCAACCCAAGATCAACGCCGTCCGCGCGCTCGGCATGTTCGAGCCGCCCGCCCCGCACCTCGACCGAGACGGAAGACCCCGCGACGGCCAGCGCATCGGCCGCGTCCGCCCCGGCACGCCGCGCGGCCTGAAGCATCGCCGCCGTCAATCCTTCAAGATCGTGGCCCATGGGGGTGTCCTTCCTTCCTCGATGGTGGCGCCGCGCGGGGTCTGGTCCATCGCCCGCCGTGGGGATTAGATGGGGCTCAGATGCGAAAGGAAAACCCGATGGTCAAGGATGCCCATGTCGTCATCACCGGCGCGAGCCGCGGAATCGGCGCGGCGGCGGCGCGCACCTTCGCCGAGGCGGGCGCGCGCGTGACCCTGATCGCGCGCAGCCGGGCCGCGATTGCGGAGCTTGCCGCCGAAATCGGCCCCCGGGCGCGGGCGGCCGTGGCGGATGTGGCGGACGCGCGCGCCCTTGGCGCCGCGATCGGCGCGGCCGAGGGCGCCTTTGGCCCGGTCGCGGTGCTGATCAACAACGCGGGCGTGATCGAGCCCATCGCGCGCATGACCGAGGCCGACCCCGAGGCGTGGGGCAGGGCCATCGACATCACGCTCAAGGGCGTCTTTCACGGGATGCGCGCGGTGCTGCCCGGCATGATCGCGCGCGGTCGCGGCACGATCCTGACCGTCGGCTCGGGCGCCGCCCACGACCCGCGCGAGGGCTGGAGCAGCTATTGCGCGGCCAAGGCCGGGGCCTTCATGCTGACGCGCGCCGCCCACCTCGAGGCCGGGGCGGCGGGGGTGCGCGTCCTCAGCCTCTTGCCCGGGACGGTCGCGACCGAGATGCAGCGCGCCATCCGCGCGAGCGGGATGAACCCGATCAGCCAGCTCGACTGGTCGGTGCATGTGCCGCCCGAATGGCCGGCGCGCGCACTTTTGTGGATGTGCGGGCCCGAGGCGGACGAATTTCGCGGCGCCGAGGTGGTGCTCCGCGACGGCGCGATCCGCGCCCGCATCGGCCTCAGCGCATGAGCGCGACGGCCGATTTCGCCGTCATCGGCGCGGGCATCGTGGGCCTTGCGACCGCGCTCGAATTGCAGCGGCGCGCGCCCGCCGCGCGCCTCGTCGTGATCGAGAAGGAAGCCGAGCCCGCCCTGCACCAGACGGGCCGCAATTCGGGCGTGATCCACGCGGGCGTCTATTACACCCCCGGCAGCGCGCGTGCCCGCTTCTGCCGCGAGGGCAAGACCGAGATGGCCGATTTCTGCACGGCCGAGGGGATCGCGTGGGAACGCTGCGGCAAGCTCATCGTCGCGGTCGATGCGCCCGAGGCCGCGCGGCTTGCGGCGCTCGCGCGGCGGGCGGCCGAGAACGGGGTCGAGGTCGAACCCCTGACGGGCGCCGAGGCCCGCGCACTCGAGCCCGCGATCGCGGCCGAGGCGGCGCTGTGGTCGCCCTCGACCGGGATCGTCGATTACGGGGCGGTGGCGCGGCGCATGGCGCGCATCCTGGCCGACCGGGGCGCCGAGTTCCGCTTCGGCACCGCCGTGACGGGCGCGACCGAGGGGGCGCAGGCGGTCGGCCTTCGGCTAGCCGACGGGGGGCGGATCGAGGCCGGGCGGGTCGTCGTCTGCGCGGGGCTCCACGCCGACCGGATGGCGCGCGCCTTCGGTGCCGAGGTCGATTTCCGCATCATCCCCTTTCGCGGCGAATACTACCGCATCCGCAACCAGCCCCCCGACCTCGTGCGCCGACTGATCTATCCGGTTCCCGACCCCGAGCGCCCCTTTCTGGGCGTCCACCTCACGCGCAAGCTCGACGGGGGGCTCACGGTCGGGCCCAATGCCGTGCTCGCGGCCGCGCGCGAGGGCTACGGGCGCGAGATCTCGGCGCGCGACCTTGCCGAAAGCCTCGGCTATGGCGGGTTCTGGCGGCTTCTGGCGCGGCACGGGCGGGCAGCGATCGACGAGGCGCGCGGATCGCTCTCCAAGGCCGCCTATCTGGCCAAGGTGCGCCGCTATTGCCCGCGGATCGGGATCGACGATCTCGTGCCCTATCGCCCCGGCATCCGGGCGCAGGCGGTCGGGCGCGACGGGCGGATCCTCGACGATTTCCTCTTCGTCGAGACGCGGCGCAGCCTGCATGTGTGCAACGCCCCCTCGCCCGCCGCGACGGCATCGCTGCCGATCGCGCGCCATGTCGCCGACAGGCTGCTGGGGCAGGCTTGACAGCGCGCAGGGCGCCCATCAGGGTGATCGAACCCTCAAGAGGTTTCCAGACATGAATTGGGCACGCTTCCGCCAGACCTCGGCGCTCTGCTTGGCAACAACTGTCGGTGCGTGGATCGTCGCTGCGCCCGTTTTGGCACAGACCGCCGAAGCACTCTATGGTGACATCGCGATCGCGGCAGGCAGCGCGGGCCCAATCGCGACCGTTCCGCTCGACGCGGGTGGGGCGGATGACGCGTCGGTGTACGGTGCCGGGTGCATCGGATTTATCAACGCCGCCCAACCCGACCTCACGCTGACGCTCGACGGGCCGGTAACGCAACTGCGGGTGGGGGTACGATCGGGGTCGGATACGACCCTTCTGGTCCTCCGCCCCGACGGCTCCGCGATCTGCAACGACGACAGCGATGGCCTGAACCCTGCGGTCGACATTCCCAAGGCAATGGCGGGAACCTATTCCGTCTGGGTCGGCGTCATCGAAGCCACCATCACCACGGCGGAGGTCGATATCACGGCCGGCGCGGCAGGCACGGGAGGAATAGCTGCACCGACCCCCGAGGCGGCGCCGCCGGTGGACCGGTCCCTGCCGCTCGAAGCCGTTGCCGGCAGCGCGGCCGAAGCCCGGGGCCGCGCCGTTCTCGCCAGCATCGAAGAGGCGCGGCAGGCCATCGAGGTCGAAGCCGGCAGCCCCGTCCTGCTCGAGACGTCGCGACCCGTGGCTGCGCTGGAGTCCGGCGCGGGCACGCGGATCGAGTTTCCGGACCTCGTGCTCGACCTTGAGGACATTCGGCTCGAGTTCGGCACCGTCGTGCTGAACGCCGAACCCGGATCGGGCAATGAGACCGCATGGGAACTGATCGCGCCCCCGCGCATCGCCGTGACCGAGAATGGCGCCCAGGTCGGAGAGATCGTGTGGGCCGACGCACGGATCACATGGCGCCATGACGAGGCCCTGCAGGCCATCACGGGGACGGACATCGACGTGCGCGAAATCGCCCTCCGCGCGGTTGACGATCCGTCGTCGTTCTCGATCGGCCGGATGCGCCTGTCGTCCGACCTCGTGGCGGATGCGAACGGGCGCTATGGCGGGCCCGGCCTGTTCGAGATGAACGACATCGCCGTCGACAGCGAGGCCGGGCGGCTGCGCATCACGCGGTTCGGCTTCGAGACCCGCTCCGAGGGGGCAGATCTTGGCGCCGTGAACGCGCTCAACGAGGCGCTTCAGTCGGTCGATCCGGACGATCCGTCCGCGGTGTTCGACACGGCGCTCGCCGCGATACTCTCGGCCGAATGGGGAGCAACCGAGGTTTCCGTCTTCATTGAGGGAATCGACGGAATCGATGACACCGGCGCGCCGATCAGGCTCGGGAGCGCACGCTTTGACATCGGCACCGTCACGAAAGACGAGTTGACCGAACTCTCGATCGGCGCCGCGCTCGGAGGGCTTGACATCAACGATCCCGACATTCCCGAGGGGCTGCGCTCGGGCGGGATCGACCTTGGCCTGACCTTCGAGAACTTTCCGCTGCGCGCGATCCTCGCCTCGCAGGTGGGCCTCGATCCGACCGATCCCGAGCAGCAGGCGCTCATGGGGCAGATGGCGCTTGGCGCGTTGATGGAATCAAGCCCCGCGATCCGCATCGACAGCCTCGATGTCGACACCCCCGCCTTCGGCATGACAACCCGTGGACGGCTGGCGATGGCGGGGCTTCTGGCACCCGAGGGGCGCTTCGAGTTGACGCTGCGCGGCCTCGACACGATGATCGCGGATGCCCAGTCCGGCGCGCTCGGGGCAACGTTCGGGCCAGACGAGGCCGCGGGGCTCATCTTCCTGCAGGGGCTTGGCAAGCCCGCCCCGAACGGTCCGGCCGGCGCGCTCTTTTACGACATCGAGATCACGCCCGACATGGCGGTCCGGGTAAACGGGGTCGACGTCTCGCAGTTCGGACAGTAGGGGGCGCACCGCCTGCCGTCCTGCACGGCGGGCGGACGTCAGCGCGCGGCGCGAATCTCGGCCACGCGCCGCACCGCGGCGCGGGCGTTGTCCGCGATGCGCTCCCACCGCCCGGCGGCAATGTCGGCGCGCGTGGCAATCCAGGTGCCGCCCACGGCGCGCACCTCGGGGATCGCGAGCCAATCGCCGAGGTTCTCGGGCGTCACCCCGCCGGTCGGGTTGAAGCCGAGGCCCGTGTGGGCATAGGGGGCCGCGATCGCGCGCAGCATAGCAGGCCCCCCCGCCGCCACGGCTGGGAAGAACTTCACCATCGCGCAGCCGTGCCGCAACGCACGCTGGATGTCTGTCGGGGTCATGATTCCCGGCGCAAAGGGCAGACCCCGCCGCCGCGCATGGGCAAGCACCGGCTCGTCGATGCCCGGCGAGAGCGCGAAGCGCGCCCCTGCATCGCGCGCCGCGTCGACCTGGGCCTCGTCAAGAACTGTCCCCGCGCCCACGAGCAACTCGGGGCGGTGCGTCGCGATGGCCGCGATGGTGTCACGCGCCGCGGCCGTTCGGAAGGTGATCTCTGCCACCGGCAAGCCGCCAGCGATCAGCGCATCCGCGAGCGGCAAGGCTGCGGCGGCATCGTCAAGCGCGATGACGGGCACGACGGCGTGGCGGGAGATCTCATCAAACATCGTCGCCCCCTTGCGATCCGGCGGGGCACGGACAGGGCCCCGGACCCCAGATCACGTGCACCGCATCGGGGCAGCCGTCAACCTCTGGCCGATTGGAAGGGGATCGTTCCGGGCTGCGTGAGGGAATTTGGTGGAGCCAAGCGGGATCGAACCGCTGACCTCTTGAATGCCATTCAAGCGCTCTCCCAACTGAGCTATGGCCCCACCGGAGGTCTGCCGGGCGCTGGCGTCCGACAAGCGTCGTCTAGACGGACGCGCGGATCAGCGCAAGCCCCGATTGCGGTCAGGCTTCCTCGTCGCCACCCGCGACATCGGCGAGATCGTCGAGCGAGACGCTCTCCTCGCCATCGTCCTCGAGCAGTTCGTCATCGAGTTCCGTATCGTCCGCGACCCCGCCCTCGATGAGATCGTCCTCGAGATCCTCGTCGACAAGGCCAGCGGCCTTGATCTCCTTCTCGGGCACCGCACCGGTCACCCGGCGGCGGATCGAGTCGAGATCGACAACCTCTCCGGTATACGGGCTGACGACGGGTGTGCGGTTCAGGTCGTAGAAACGCTTGCCGGTTGTCGGGCAGACGCGCTTCGTGCCCCACTCTTGCTTGGGCATGGCGATGATCCTCGAATGGATGCGTCGGATGGGGCGCGATGCCACAGGCCGCGGGTCGTGTCAAAGGCTTTCGCGCGCCCGCCGTCAGCGCCAGGGGTCGAGGATCGTGTCGATGACATGCACCACCCCGTTCGAGGCTTCGATGTCGGTCTTGACGATGCTCGCGCCGTTCACCTTTGGCCCGCCGGCAAGCGTGATCGTAATCGTGCCGCCCTGCAGGGTCCTGAGGGTCATGCCTTCGGTCAGGTTGGCGGCCAGGAGCTTGCCTTCGACCACATGGAACCCGAGCGTCGCCGAGAGGCGCGCGGCATCGGCGAGAAGCTGCTCGAGTTCCCCGCCCTCCTCGATCTTGCCGAACGCGGTCTCGTTCGGGGCGAAGATGGTGAAGGGCCCCTCGCCCTGCAGAGCGGGCGCGAGGCCTGCCACATCGATCGCCTGCACAAGGCGCTGGTGCGTGCCCGTCGCCGCGAGGGCAGCGACGATATCCTGCGCGGCGGCTGGTCCGGCGAGCGCGAGCGTCGCAACGGCGCCGGCAAGGCCAAGGACGGTTCTGCGAAGCATGGGACAATCTCCTTCTGGACGAAACTGCCGCAAGTATGGCCCATCTCTTGGTTCACACAAGGCGTGCCGTCACCGGTACCGAGATCTTGCTGGTGCTTTGCGCGCGCCACCGAAGCGGCTAGAAGGGCGGATATGACCGACCTTTTCGATCCCGCACCCGAACGCGACCCGGGCGCGCCCGCGGGCCCCCGCCCGCTCGCCGACCGGCTGCGGCCGGCGCAACTTGCCGATGTGGTGGGCCAGTCGCGCGCGCTGGCCCCCGACGGTCCGATCGGGGCGATGGTCGCCTCGGGGCGGATGGGGTCGGTCATCCTCTGGGGGCCGCCCGGCGTCGGCAAGACGACGATCGCGCGCCTGATCGCGGCCGAGACCGATCTCGCCTTCGTCCAGATCAGCGCGATCTTTTCGGGCGTGCCCGAATTGCGCAAGGTGTTCGAAGCCGCGCGCGCCCGCCATGCCGGCGGGCAGGGGACGCTTCTGTTCGTCGATGAGATCCACCGCTTCAACAAGGCCCAGCAGGACGCCTTCCTGCCGCTGATGGAGGAGGGGATCATCACCCTCGTCGGCGCCACGACCGAGAACCCCTCGTTCGAACTGAACGCGGCCCTGCTGTCGCGGGCGCAGGTCGTGGTGCTCGACCGTCTGGCCGAGGATGATCTCGCGGCCCTCGTCGCGCGGGCCGAGGGGGCGCTTGGGCTTCGGCTGCCGCTCGATGCGCCGGCGCGCGAGGCGCTGGTGGCGATGGCCGACGGCGACGGGCGCGCGCTTCTCAATCTGGTCGAGCAGGTGGCGGGCTGGCGCCTCGCCGCCCCGATCGGGCCCGAAGAGCTTGGCCGGCGCCTGATGCGGCGGGCGGCCGTCTATGACAAGTCGGGCGAGGGGCACTACAACCTGATTTCCGCGCTGCACAAGGCGGTGCGCGGCTCGGACCCGGACGCGGCGCTCTATTGGCTCGCGCGGATGCTCGAGGGGGGCGAGGATCCGCGCTTTCTCGCGCGGCGGATCACGCGGATGGCGGTCGAGGATGTGGGCCTCGCCGACCCCGCCGCGCAGGCCCACTGCCTGCACGCCTGGGAGGTCTACGAGAGGCTCGGATCGCCCGAGGGGGAACTCGCGCTGGCGCAGGCGGTCGTCTATCTCGCGCTCGCGCCGAAGTCGAACGCGGCCTATGTCGCCTACAAGGCCGCCCGGGCCGAGGCGCGCCGGTCGGGGTCGGCCCCGCCGCCCAAGCACATCCTGAACGCACCGACCAGGATGATGAAGGATCAGGGCTACGGCGCGGGATACCTCTATGACCACGACGCCGAGGACGGCTTTTCGGGGCAGGACTATTTCCCCGACGGCATGCGCCGCCCCGTCTTCTATACCCCCGTCGACCGCGGGTTCGAGCGGGAGTTGAAAAAGCGTGTCGAATGGTTCGTCCGCCAGCGCGCCCGCCGCCAAGGGGGCGGTTGAGCGCGAGGCAGACGGATTGTACATGATGCGATATCGTACTATGTTGTTCGATATCGCATCATGTGGAGGCCGCCATGTCCCTGTCCCGTCGCCAGACCCTCGCCATCGTCGGTGGGGGCACGATCCTAGCCGCGACTGCAACGCTCGGCGTGATCGCAACCCGAGAACCACGCACCGCCACCCTGCCCTGGGCCGCCGCCGGACAGGGCGAGGATCCGCGCCGGCGCGCGCTCAGCTTCGCGCTGCTCGCACCCAACCCGCACAACCGCCAGCCCTGGCGCGTGGACCTGCGCGAGGAGGGTGTCGTGACACTCCTGGTCGATACCGCGCGCCTCCTGCCCCACACCGACCCCTTCAGCCGCCAGATCATCATCGGGCTTGGCTGTTTTCTCGAGCTCATGCGGATGGCCGCGAGCCATGACGGCCAGCGCGTCACGATCACGCCCTTCCCTGAGGGCGAGGATGCGGCCGCACTCGATGCCCGGCCCGTCGCGCG
>Ga0315900_10003931_pt1 | contig 21349 bp, 16 predicted proteins | sample LakEriMetagenome_FD_203521 | JGI IMG/M metagenome (GOLD analysis project Ga0315900, IMG submission 203521) | Freshwater fungal communities from buoy surface, Lake Erie, Ohio, United States - Buoy 12 MA114 | ecosystem: Environmental > Aquatic > Freshwater > Lake > Lake biofilm | place: USA: Lake...
AATCCCCCCGCTCACTCCCCCCGACGGAATCCTTGACACCCCCCTGCCACAGCCCACTCTTCCCTGACATCAGCCAGCGGAGCGGCCCCATGCGCGACGACCTCATCCTCCTGACCGGCATCACCGGCTTCATCGCGCGCCGCATCGCGCTCGACCTCCTGCTGGCCGGCTACCGCGTCCGCGGCTCTGTCCGCTCCGACAAGGGCATCCCCGCCCTGCGCGACGGGCTCGCCCGCCACCTGCCCGACCCCTCCCTTCTCGACCGGCTCAGCTTCGTCACCCTCGACCTCGGCCGCGACGCCGGCTGGCCCGAGGCGCTCACCGGCGTCAGCGCCCTCATCCACACCGCCTCCCCCTTCCCCCTCGCCCAGCCCCGCAACGCGGACGACCTGATCCGCCCCGCCGTCGACGGCACGCTGCGCGCGCTGCGTGCCGCCCAGGCCGCCGGCGTCACCCGCGTCGTCCTCACCTCCTCGGTCGAGGCGGTGATGCACGGCGCGCAAGGCACCATCACCGAAGCGCACTGGTCCGACCTCTCCGCCCCCACCCTTTCCGCCTATGGCAAATCCAAGACGCTCGCCGAACGCGCCGCCTGGGATTTCGTCGCCGCCCATCCCGGGATGCAGCTGACGGTGATCAACCCCGGCCTCGTCCTCGGCACGCCGCTCGACGGCGTCACCGCCTCCTCGGTCTCGGTCGTCGCCCGGTTCCTCGCCGGCCGGGACCCCGCCGTGCCCGATTTCGCCCTGCCCGTCGTCGACGTGGCCGATGTCGCTGCCATGCATGTCGCCGCTCTCGACCGGCCGCAGACCATCGGACGGCGCTACATTGCCGCCGACCGCGCCATGCGGATGCCCGAACTGACCGCCGTGCTGAAGGCCGCCTACCCTGCGCGCCGCATCCCCACCCGCACCGCACCACGTCTGCTCATGCGCCTCGTCGCGCTCTTCGACCCGGCCATCCGGATGATCCTGCCCGCCCTCGGCCGCCCGCTCTCGATCGACAACACCGCCGCCCGGCGCGACTTCGCCCTCACCTTCGTCCCCGCCGAAGAATCCGTCCGCCGCACCGCAGCCTTCCTCACGCAGTCCGCCTGAATCGCCCCTCCCCCACGGCAGGGGCCTGCGCGAAAGGCTTGCGCAAACCGCCCGCCCGTGCTTGCATCCCCCCGCCAGCCGGCGCCACCGCGACCGGGATCATATCCCGCGGACCGCGTGCAGGCTGCGGAGAGATATTGTGCAAGACCCGCATTGCCGCCCGAGCATCGACCGACAGGACCCCAGGCCTGTCCTTCGGCCACAAGATGCCGATCCCCCTTCCCGCTAAAGGACCCAGACGATGGCCCCGGCCCAAGACCGTCTCGTGCTGCATGGCTGCTGGCGTTCGACCTGCACCCATCGTGCCACGCTCGCGCTCACCCTGCGCGGCGTGCCCTTCGACTATGTCCCCGTCGACCTCGACCGGCGCGAACAGGACAGCCCCGCCTTCCGCGCGCTCGCGCCCGATGGCCAGGTCCCCGTCGCCGTGCTCGCCGGGCGCACCATCGCCCAGTCCATGGCCATCGTCACCCTGGCCGAGGCGCTGGGCGACCCGGCCCTCCCCCCGCTCTTTCCCGCCGATCCCTTCGACCGGGCCGAAGCCGTCGCCATCGCCGAACGCGTGGGCAGCTTCATCCAGCCCTTCACGCTCCCCGGCGGCATCCGGCGCAGCCTGACCGGGGCGCTCTCCGCGCCCGGCGCCACGTCCGACACCGAAGCCCGCCTCGCCGCCTTCGTGCGCGATACGCTCATCGCCAACCTCACCGCGCTCGATCGGCAGCTCGCCCGCAGGCCGGGCCCCTTCTGCCTCGGCGCGACACCCACGGTCGCCGATGTCTTCGTCTATCCCCAGCTTGCCGGCGCCGCCCGCACCGGGATCGACGTCAACGGCTTTCCCCGGCTCTCCAAACTCTACGAGGCAATGCGCGCCCTGCCCGCCGCCCGGGCGACCGACCCCGCCGCCATGCCCGACGCCCCCGGCCAGCGTGCCCCCGCCAGCCCCGCCCCTGCCAGCCCCGCGCCCGCCGCCGCTGCACCTGCCGCCGCTGCACCCGCCACGCCCGCACCCGCCGATGCCACGCTCCAGGCGCTCGCCTACAAGGAACCCCCGCCCGCCATCGCCGCCTATCTCGACACGCAGGTCAACCACCCGATCCGCGGCCTCGACACCGTCCGCGCCGACACCTTCGCCCGCTTCGGCCCGGTCGCGACCAAGGTCTCCGCCGTCGAGGTCTGCCGCTTCCTGCGCTGGACGGCCCGGCAGATGGGCGCTCGCCGCGCGGTCGAGGTCGGCGTCTTCACCGGCTCCTCCTCGCTCGCGATCCTCGAAGGCATGGGGCCGGACGGTCATCTCGATGCCATCGACATCAGCGACGACTATACCCGCACCGCCCGCGCCGCCTGGGCGGCCGCCGGCGCCGCCGACCGCGTCCGCCTGATCATCGACGACGGCGTCCATGCGCTCGACGCCTTGCGCGGGGGCGACCCCTACGACCTTGCCTATGTCGATGCGCTCAACGAACACTACCAGGCCTATCACCGCGCGGTCCTGCCGCTGATGCGCCCCGGCGGGCTCATCATCTTCGACAACGTGCTCTGGAAAGGCCGCGTCGCCGACCCCGCCACGACCGATCCCTCGGCCCTGCACCTCCACGAACTGAACCTGATCCTGCGCGACGACCCCCGGCTTTCGACCACGATCATCTCGCTCGGCGACGGGCTCGCGCTATGTACAGTCCTCTAGCGAAGGGCCCGAAGCTGCGCTGCTTCGACCCGCTCGACACGATCGCCTCGGGCGGCTTCCTTCACCACCGCCATCGCGGCACGATGTATCCCCCCTTCATCGACCTCGCCGCGACCCGGGCGCTCGCAGCAAGCTGGGACAGCGATGCCGACGACATCTTCATCGCCTCGCACCAGAAGGTCGGCACCCACCTGACCAAGCGCTTCATCGTCGAACTCCTGCGCCACGCGCTCGCAGACAGGCCCGACTCGGTCTATGCGACCGGCGACATCGGTCACGGCACCGTCCCCTGGCCCGAGGTCATGGTCTCCCAGCACGGCCGCGCCCATTTCGACGCCCATCTCGCCCGGACGGCAGGCCATCCGCGGCTCTGGTACATTCACAGCCGCATCGCCGACCTGCCCCTTCGCCGCATCCACCCCCGGACGCGCTTCGTGGTCGTCTACCGCGACCCCCGCGCCGTCGCTGTCTCGCAATACTTCTTCTACCGCCAGCACCCGCTCCTCGCCGTGCCGGCCGATCTGACGCTCGACGCCTTCGTCGATCTCTTCCTCGCCGGCGATCTCTACTTCGGCGACTATCACCGCCATGTCAGCGACTGGGTCGCCGCCGCTCATCCCGACATCGCCCCCGACCGCATCCTTGCGCTGCGCTACGAGGATCTGGTCGAGGACAAGCCCGCCGCCGCCCGGACCCTCGCCCGCTTCCTCCTGCCCGGCTGGACCCCGCCCGAAGGCACGCTCGCCGCCATCGTCCAGTCCACCGGCTTCGACCGGATGAAGGAAGAGATTTCCGGCAATCCCCAGAGCTTCCACTTCAACCCCGCGACCTTCTTCCGCGCCGGCACGGTCCGGGACTGGGAAAACCACCTCTCTCCCGCCACCGCCGCGGCGATCCGGGCCCGGACCCGCAGCGCCTGGCCCGGCCCCGCCCACCCGATCCCGCCCGCCGACTGACAGGACCGCGCGCCGCGCGAACCGCCGCGCCGCTGCCGGCTGGCCATTTTCCCGCGGCCTCCCCGGCGCCGGCAGCAAAAACGGCACCGACGCGATACCGACGCAATACCGACGTGATACCGAACCGCTCTTCAGGGGCGCCACGGCGCCCCGATCAGGTCCGCGACCCCGCGATCCCGGTCAGTGCCCGCTGCAGCAATCCCGTCACCGCAGGCCGCTCGCCAACCCCGAAAGGGATCGGCCGACAGACTTCCATCGCCGCGACGCCAACCCGCGCAGTCAGTGCCCCGTTCACCACGCCTTCCCCGAAGCGTCTGGAAAGCTTGGACAAAATCCCGCCACCCGCGACTGACGATATCAGGTCATCCCCCACCGCGACCGCGCCCGTGGCCACCAGATGCCCCATCACCCCGCGGATCAGCCGGACCGACCCGAAGGCCCCGCCCCGCCCGCCATAGACCTCGGCGATCCGCCGCATCATCCGCAAATTCGCCGCCAACGCCGTCACCACATCCGCCAGCGCCAGCGGCACGAAGGCCGTCACCACCGCCACCGCCCGCGCCGCCGCCTCCACCTCGCGCTCCGCCGCCCGGTCCAGCGGGCCAAGCACCTCGGTCGCGGCCAGCGCCAGCAGCCCGTCCGCATCGAAGACCTCTGCCTGCCGCTCGGCCAGCCGCGCGCGCCCCCATTCCGTCTCGGGCCGGTTTGCATAAAGCCGCTCGATCCGCGTCACGACCGCGCGCGCACCGGCCAGGTCATCCGCAGCCAGCGCCCGCTCCGCCTCCCGCTGGATCGCGTCAAGCCGCGCCAGCCGCGCCAGCGCCGCGATCTCGCGCAGCGCAAGCGCAAGCGCGACCGCCACAAGCCCCGCCACCAGCACGACCGCGACCCAGCCAAGCACCGGGACAGAAGCCAGAAGCCCCGTCACCCAGTTCCAGGCCGCCACCCCGAGCACGAGCGAAAAGAGCGCGCCCGCCAGCCGCCAGAACCACCGCCCGAGCCGCGAAGGCGGCCGCGCGGCCATCGCCACCGCCGCCTGAAACGCCGTGGCCCGGTCGGCCAGCCCGGTCTCGGGAACGGCCGGCGCCGCATCCGGCGCAGCCGCCGCCTCGCCGTCAAGGTCGATGACGACCGGTCCCTTCACAGCCGGTCCCCGATCAGGAACTCCGCCGCCTTGTCAAGCCGGACATGCGGCGGTCCCTCGCCCGGCTTCAGGCTCAGCCGCGCAGGGGCAAAGCGCATCACGGCAAAATCGCCGTCAAGCCACCGCTCCGCGCCTTCCCGCGCCGGCGACAGAAGATGCGCGGGGTCCTCCGGCAGCCGTCCCGGCCAGAACGCCGCCTGCGTCCCGGTGTCGAGCCTGCGGCCCCGCACCACCGGCAGATCCTCGCCCTCGTGGCGAATGATGTCCTCCACCGTCGCCCGCAGCCCGGCGATGCTCATCGCCTCGGTCCGCGCCCCCGCGAAATCCGCCCTGTCCTTCGCCTCCCGCAACAGGGCCGCCGTGATCGCTGTCAGCTGCGGATGCTGGACATGATGCAGGTGATCGGCCTTGGTCGCGGCAAAAAGGATGCGCTCCACCCGCCGCCCCCCCAGAAGCCGCGCCAGCCACGCATTCCGCCCCGGGCGAAACACGGCAAGGATCTCGGCCATCGCCGTCCGCATGTCCTCGACCGCGCGCGGACCGGCATGGATTGCGCCCAGCACGTCCACCAGCACCACCTGCCGGTCGATCCGGGCAAAGTGATCGCGGAAGAAGGGCATCACCACCAGCCGCTTGTAGGATTCGAACCGCCGCGCGAATTCGCGCCAGAGGCTTCCCCGGGGCGCACCTGCATCGGGCGGCAGCGGCGCAAAGGTCAGCACCGGCGACCCCGCCAGATCCCCCGGCAGAAGGAACCGTCCCGGCGAACAGTCCGAAAACCCCGCCGCCTTCGCCTCGGCCAGTCCCTCCGCCCAGGCCGCGGCAAGACCGCGCGCCGCCACCTCGTCAAAGCCTGCCCGCCCGTCGGCCGCGGCCAGCGCCGCCCGGAAGGCCCCTCCCCCGGGCCGCCCCTCCGCCCGCGCCAGCACATCGGCAGACCATCCGGCATAGGTCTTGTCCAGAAGACCAAGGTCGAGCAGCCACTCCCCGGGATAATCCACGATGTCCAGATGCAGGGTCCTCAGCCCCTGCAACCCGGCAAGCATGCCCCGCGGCGCAACCTTCAGCGACAGCCGCAGCTCGCTCACCGCCCGCGTCCCCTCGGGCCAGGAGGGTTCCGCCGCCGTCAGCCGCGCCATGTGGCTCTCGAAATCGAAGCGCGCCACCGTGTCATCGGGTTGCGGCTGAAGCCAGGCCGACCGGATCGCCCCGCTCGCCGCCGCGCGCAGCTGCGGCATCCGCCCCCGGTCCATCAGGTTTGCGACCAGCCCGGTGATGAAGACAGTCTTGCCCGCCCGGCTCAGCCCGGTCACGCCCAGCCGGATCGCGGGCTCGGCAAAGGGCGCGGTCACGCTCTCGACCACCGTCTCGACCCCGCGCGCGATGCCCTCCGCGATGGTACCGATGACCACGCCCTCCGCCCCCTTCCGTCCTGCGCCGCCAGAGATACGCCAACCGCCGGCGGATGTGTAGCCCGCCCCCTCGCCCGGTGGCCCGGGCCCTCTTGACCGCCCGGCCCCTCAAGGCTAGCGGCCCATCCCATGCCCCGCTATGCGCTCCGCATCGAATACCACGGCGGCCCCTTTGCCGGCTGGCAGCGCCAGGAGGGTCTTCCCACCGTGCAGGGGGCCCTCGAAGAGGCCCTCCGCGCGCTCGACCCCGGCCCCCATGGCGTCGCCGCGGCGGGCCGCACCGATGCCGGCGTGCATGCGACCGGCCAGGTCGCCCATGCCGACCTTGCCCGCGACTGGGACCCCTTCCGCCTGATGGGCGCGCTCAACCACCACCTGCGCCCCGCGCCTGTCGCGGTCACCACCTGCGCCGCCGTGCCCGCCCACTGGCACGCCCGTTTCTCGGCCATCGAACGGCGCTACCTCTACCGCCTGATCGCTCGCCGCGCCCCCCTCACGCTCGATGCCGGGCTCGCCTGGCGCGTGCCCCACGCGCTCGCCCTGGCGCCGATGCAGGATGCCGCGCGCCATCTGCTCGGCCGCCACGACTTCACCACCTTCCGCGCCGCCGAATGCCAGGCCGAAAGCCCCCTGCGCACGCTCGACGCGGCGACCGTGACCGCCCTTCCCTGCCCCGGCGGGACGGAATTCCGCTTCGCCTTCCGCGCCCGCTCCTTCCTGCACAGCCAGGTGCGCAGCATGGTCGGAAGCCTCGAACGCGTCGGCGCCGGCGCCTGGACGCCCGACGACCTTGCCCGCGCGCTCGCCGCGCGCGACCGCGCCGCCTGCGGTCCGGTCTGCCCGCCCGACGGTCTCGCGCTCACCGGCGTCGGCTACCCCGCGGACCCCTTCGCCGTCTGAGACAGCGCTTCCGGTCCGTCACCCGGCATACTGACCGTTTGCACCGCGCGCGGCAGTCGTTAATGTCTTCCAAAGACTCGATGGCCGCTGCCCGCCCATCCCATGCGCGAGGGACCCCGTGATCCGCCGTCTGACCGTCGCTGCCGCGTTCGGCCTCCTCACAGCCCTGCCGGTCGCCGCGCAGCAGGTCACCCTCACCCTCCCGCCCGAGGCGGCCAAGCTGCGCGACACCGTGACCCAAAACGCGCAGTCCTACCGCCTGGCCAAAGACGGCAAGCCCCATCCTCCCGCCGACATGATCGCCGCCGCCCGCGCCGATTATCTGCGCATCCTCACCGCGCTCTACGGTGCCGGCCATTACGGCCCCGACATCTCCATCCTGATCGACGGGCGCGAGGCGTCCACGCTCGGCCCTCTCGACGCGCCCGACCGGATCGGCAGCATCGCCATCACCGTCGATCCCGGCCCGCGCTTCACCTTCGGCCAGACCTCGGTCGCCCCGCTCGCCCCCGCCACCGCGCTTCCCCCCGCCTTCCGCCGGGGCGAGGTCGCCTCGGCCGATGTCATCGGCGATGCCGTCGATGCCGGCATCGACGCCTGGCGCGAAGCGGGCCATGCCAAGGCCGAACCCGGCGACCAGTCGATCACCGCGCGCCACCAGACCAGCATCCTCGACGTCGACATCACCCTGATCCCCGGCCCCCGGCTGACCTTCGGCGACATCGTGGTGATCGGGAACCAGGATGTGCGCAGTGACCGCATCCTCGCGATCTCGGGCCTGCGCCCCGGCCTGCAATATTCGCCCACCCAGATCGACGACGCCCTGCGCCGCCTGCGCCGGTCAGGCACGTTCCAGACCATCTCGATCACCGAAGCCGAAGAACCCAATCCCGACGGCACGCTCGACCTCGAACTCCTCGCCGTCGAAATGCCCAAGCGCCGCATCGGCTTCGGCATCGAATATTCGACGCTCGACGGCGCCTCCGTCAACGGCTTCTGGCTGCACCGCAACCTGCTTGGCGGGGCCGAAACCTTCCGGATCGACGGCGAGGTCATCGGCCTTGACGGCCGCAGCGCCGCCCCCGATGCCGAGGTGACGCTCACCTTCACCCGCCCCGCGACCTTCGGCCCCGACACCGACCTGACTACCGAAGTCAGGGGCTTCCTGATCGACGAGCCCGACTTCACCTTCGACGGCTTCACGGCCGAGGCCGGTGTCATCCGCTATGCCCGCCCCGACCTGACCTACACGGCCGCGCTCGGCGTGCTCTATGCCCATGCCGCCACGCCCTTCGGCGACAGCGAGCTGCTGCTGCTCACCGCGCCGCTCTCCGCCCGGCTCGACCGCCGCGACAATCCCCTCACCTCGCGCGCGGGCTTTTTCATCGATGCCGAGGCCACGCCCTTCCTCGGGATCAAGGAAAGCGATTCCGGCGCTCAGCTGATCATCGACGCCCGCCACTACCTGACCTTCGGCGAAAGGGTGACGCTCGCCAGCCGGGCACAGCTCGGCTCCGTCCTCGCTGCCGCGATCGAACGGACGCCCTCCGACTTCCTCTTCTATTCCGGCGGCACCGATACCGTGCGCGGCCAGCCCTTCCGGTCGCTCGGCACCACCATCCTTGTCGAAAACCCCGACGGGACCGTGACCCCGGAAGACTATGGCGGCAAATCCTTCCTCGGCGCCCAGTTCGAGGCGCGCGTCGGCGTCACCGACAGCATCGATGCCGTCGGCTTCGCCGACATCGGCATCGTCGACGCCACCCAGTTCCCGACCGAAGACGCCAACTGGCACGCCGGCGCCGGCGTCGGTGTCCGCTACAACACGCCGATCGGACCGATCCGCCTCGACATCGCCACACCCTTGGGCAATGGCGAGGATTTCAGCGCGGTGGAATTCTACTTCGGCATAGGACAGACCTTTTGACGATGCTCCACCGCCTCCTCCTTGCCTTGGCATTCCTCTGCCTGCCGCCCATGGCCAGGGCCCAAGCGCAGGACGACGCGGGCTTTCTCGCCCGGCAGATCGAATCCGCCCTCTCGGCCGAAGGCCAGGAGGTCCGCATCACCGGCTTCCGGGGCGCCCTGTCCTCGACCGCGACAATGACCGCGCTGACGGTTGCAGACGCCGAAGGGGTCTGGCTCAGGGCCGACGACATCCGCATGAACTGGAACCGTGCCGCCCTCCTCACGCGGCGGATCGAGATCCGCGAACTCTCGGTCGGTGCGATCACCATCCTGCGCCCGCCCGCCACAGAAGAGACCGGCCCATCGCCCGAGGCCAGGCCCTTCGCGCTGCCAAAGCTGCCGGTCTCGGTCAACCTCGGCTCCCTCACCGTCGGCCGCATCACCATCGGTGCGCCGGTCCTGGGAACAGAGATCGCCCTTTCGCTTGCCGGAAACGTCACCCTGAACAGCGGCGCCCTGAACACCCGCCTTTCAGCAAGCCGGATTGACGGGCCGCAGGGCGATTATTCCCTGATCGCCGCCTACAACGAATCCTCCCGCGTGCTCAGCCTCGTGCTCAAGGCCGACGAGGCCGCCGACGGCCTCATTGCAAACCTCGCGGGCCTGCCGGGCAAGCCCTCGCTCAGCGCCCAGATCGCCGGCACCGGCCCGATCGACGACTATCGCGCCACCCTGCTTCTGGCCACCGACGGCACGACCCGCCTCACCGGCGAAGCCACGCTCGCCGCAACACCCGGCGGCGGGCGCGGCTTCGGCCTGCGCGCCCAGGGCGACGTCTCCTCCCTCGTCCTTCCCGACTATCGCGACTTCTTCGGCCCCCTCGTGCGCCTTGGCCTCGACGGCGAAATCGGGGCCGATCGCAGCATCGACATCGCCACCCTCGCCCTCACCGCCCGCGCGCTCGACCTGACCGGCAATGCCCGCATCACCCCCGACGGCTGGCCCGAAAGGATCACGCTCGCCGGTCAGATCGGCCAAACCGGCAGCCGCCCCGTCACGCTGCCCTTCGGCGGCGGCGACATCGCCGTTGGCCGCGTGATCCTCGACGTCGACTACGACGCCGCCGCCGGCGATGCCTGGCTCGGCACCTTCGGCATCACCGACCTTTCCATGCCCGCGCTCACCCTGCCCGATCTCGCGCTGACCGGTGCCGGCCGCATCACTCCCCGCCGCGGCGACACCCCCGGCAGCCTCACCGTCGATCTCGGCTATGCCGCCTCCGGCCTCGCACTTGCCGATCCCGCTCTCGCCCAGGCCATCGGCACCGACATCACGGGCGAATTGCGCCTCTCCCGGGCCGCCGACGGGCCGGTCCGGATCGGCCTGCTGACCGTCGAAGGTCCGGGCATCGGGGTCGAAGCCGAAGGTACCATCGCCGGCGCCGCCAAGGATTTCCTCGCCCAGACCTCCGCCACCCTGCGCGCCGACGACCTGTCGCGCTTTTCCGCGCTGGCCGGCCGCCCGCTCGCCGGCGCGGCCGAATTTGCCGTCGTCTCCTCGGTCGAACCGCTCAACGGCATCTTCGACGCCATCGTGACCGGCACCACCCGCGACATCGCACTCGGCCTGCCCCAGGCCGACGCGCTCCTCACCGGCGAAGGTGCCCTCACCCTCGCCGCCCGGCGCGACGAGACCGGGACCCGCGTCACCGGCCTCGATTTCACGACGCCCGCCTTCGCCGTCACCGCCTCCGCCGACATCACCTCCGCGGACAGCCGCGCGACCTTCGACATCCGCCTCCCCGATGCCGCCGTCGCCCTGCCCGACCTTCCCGGACCGGCCAGCCTCGCCGGCACCCTCACGCGCGACCCCGCCGGCGCCCTCGCGCTCGACGCCCAGGCCCGCGCGACCGGCGTCAACGCCGCCATCGACGCGACCATGGCCCCCCCCGATGCCGGAGGAGAGATCATCGGCTCCGTCCTGGCCGAGGTCGCCGACCTCTCCGCCTTCGCCGATCTTGCCGGCCGCCCGCTCTCGGGCGGGGGCGAGGTCATGCTCTCGGGCCAGCTTTCCCCCGACCTTGCCAGCTTCGATGTCACCGCCCTCGGCCGCACCCGCGACCTCGCGATCGGCATCCCGCAGGTGGACGCACTCCTCGCCGGCGAGGGCAAGCTCGACGGCCGCGTGACCCGGACCGGCCCGCAAAGCCTCCGCCTCACCGATGTCCGCGTGATGACCGACGCGCTCTCCGCCACCGCCACCGGCGATCTCACGCCAGAGGGCGGCACCGCCGACCTCGACATCCGCCTCGCCGATGTCGCGCCCTTCCTGCCCGGCCTCTCCGGCCCCGCCACCCTCACTGGCACCGCCGCGCCCGATGCGACCGGCGCCACCAGGCTGGCGCTCGACGCCACCGCCCCCGGCGCCACCGCCCGGATCGACGGCACCCTCGCCCCCGACCTGACCTTCGACGGCAGCATCGCCGCCCGTGTCCCCGACCTCGCCCCCTATGGCGCGCTCGCCGGCCAGCCCCTCTCCGGCGGGATCGACCTCACCGCCCAAGGCCGCGTCGCGCCCGACCTCTCCGACCTCGACCTCCGCCTTTCGGGCACGACCGACAACCTCCAGACCGGCATCGCGCAGATCGACCCCCTCCTGCGCGGCCCGGGCCGCGTCGCGGTCGACATCGCCGGCGGCTGGCCCGCGGCGCTGACCATCCGCAACCTCTCGGCCAGCACGCCCGGCATGACGCTTTCCGGCGATGGCGCCTTCACCGACGGGGCCGGCACGGCCTCGCTGCGCCTCGACGTCCCCGACATCGCCCCGGTCGCCCCCGGCTTCTCGGGCCCTGCCCGGATCACCGCCAGCCTCAACCGCGACGCAGCAGGCCTCGCCAAGGTCGAGGCCGCGCTGTCGGGCCCCGCCACCACCGCCAATCTCACGGCCACGATCAAGCCCCCGGAATTCGGCTACCACACCGACTTCACCCTGACCGCCGACGCAGCCGACCTCTCGGCCTACCGGCAGCTCACCGGCCGGCCCCTCGGCGGCAGCGTCAGCGGCACGATCAAGGGCTCCGTCACGCCGGGCGCCGATGCCTTTGACCTGACCTTCACCGGCCGCGCGACGAACCTCGACCCCGGCGATCCCACCGCCGCCGCGCTCCTGCGCGGTACCGGCACGGTCGGCGGCCGCGTCAGCATCGGCACCGATTCCCGCCTGCGCGTCCGCGATCTCGACATCCGCTTCCCCAACCTCACCGTGACCGGCGACGTCGGCGGCAGCCGCACCGGCGGCGAAGGCCGCATCGACGCCCGCATCGCCGACCTCGGCATCATCGCCCCCGGCTTCTCGGGCCCCGCCACGCTCAAGGGCACCGGCAGCCTCGACGCCCGCGGCATCTGGCGCGTCCAGGCCGACGCGACCGGCCCCGGCGGCACCACGGCCCGGATCGGCGGCACCATCGGTCCCGACCTGCAACTCGGTCTGACCGCAAAAGGCTCCGCACCCCTCGGCCTCGCCAACAGCTTCATCGACCCCAACCGCATGACCGGCACTGCCGCCTTCGACCTCCAGGTCAAGGGACCGCCGCGGGTCGAATCCGTCTCCGGCACCGTCACGCTGCAGGATGCGACCCTGACCATCCCCTCCGCCGGCCAGTCGCTCGGATCGATCAACGGCACCGTGAAACTCGCCGCCGGCCAGGCCAATGTGAACGTCACCGCCAGCCCCGAACAGGGCGGCCGCATCGCCGCCACCGGCAGCGTCGGCCTGACGCCCCCCTTCACCGCCGCGCTCGACCTGCGGGGCGACGGCATCGTGCTGCGCGACCCCGACCTCTACGACACCACGATCGATGCCGCACTCCGCATCACCGGTCCGCTCACTGGCGGCGCGGTGATCTCGGGCGCCGTCGATGTCGGCACGACCGAACTGCGCATCCCCACCTCCGCCTTCGGCCTCGGGGGCAACCTGCCTGTCGTCAGCCACGTCTTCCCCTCCGTGCCCGTGGTCGAAACGCTCGCCCGCGCCGGTCTCACCACTGCCGGCGTCCCCGTCGCCGAATCCTCAGGTACGGGCTCCGGCCGCTTCGATCTCGACATCGTCGTGCGCGCCCCCTCGCGCGTCTTCATCCGCGGCCGCGGCCTCGACGCCGAGATGGGGGGCGAAGTCACCATCCGCGGCAATACCGCCAACCCGGTCCCGACCGGCTCGATCCGCCTGATCCGCGGCCGGCTCGACATCCTCCAGCAACGCTTCCAGCTGACCGAAGGCGAGGTCGACCTGCGCGGCGGTTTCGATCCGATCATCCGCCTTGTCGCCAAGACGACAACCCGGACCGGCATTGCTGCCATCATCACCGTCGAAGGCGACCTGACAGAGCCCACCCTGACCGTCTCTTCGATCCCCGACCTGCCGCAGGACGAGGTTCTCGCCCAGCTCCTCTTCGGCCGCCGGCTCTCCTCGATCACGCCGCTCCAGGCGATCCAGCTCGCCTCCGCCATCGCCACGCTCTCGGGGAGGGGCAGCATCGGCGTCATCGAAGGCTTCCGCAACCGGCTCGGCATCGACAATTTCGACGTCACCACCGACGACCGGGGCAATGCCGCCGTCCAGGCCGGCATCTACCTGACCGACCGGATCTATACCGAGGCGATCGTCTCGGCCGACGAAACCGAAATCAACCTCAACTTCGATGTCAGCCGCGACGTGACAGTGCGCGGCAGCGTGACCAGCGAAGGCGACAACGCCATCGGCATCTACTTCGAACGCGACTACTGACCCTCAGCCCCCCGCGGCAGACCCGAAATACCTGTCGCCACTCAGAAACCCTGCTGTCCTGCCAGCCTCGGCCCATTCCCGCTCAAGCGCGGTCTCCCCGATCACCAGCACCCCGTCGGGCGGCAACCCGCGCATCCGCAGGATGTCGCGCACCCGGTCGCGCATCGCCGGCCAGCCCAGAAGCGCTCCGGGCGCCGCCACCGCCGCCTCCACCGGCCAGTCCCGCGCCGCCACGACCGGCGACAGCGGCGGCTGCACCAGCGCCGTCCGGTCCGCGCCGATGATCGCCCCAAGCCGCAGCCGCCGGTCCTCCGGCAGCGTCTCGCCCGCCCGCAGGGCACGCAGCGCATTCGACGAAAACAGGAACCCGATCACATCCCGCCCGGTCGAGGCCCTGACCCCGGCATAGGTCCGGTAGTCGAGCCCCAGTTCCTGCGCCCGCCTGACCCGCAGCCGCACCACCTCGACCGGCAGCACCGGGACCAGCGCCTCCCGCGCCCGCCGCCACGCATGGGTCCGCCAGGCCAGCGGCGCATCGAGCTCCGGCCCCCCGTTATGCCCCGTGAACTCCATCTCCCGCCCTTCCTGTCCCAAGGCCCCTGCGCCACCGCACCCGACCAGCCTCATTCCCACTCGCGCAGCCGCGCGACATAGCGCGCCATCGTGTCCACCTCGAGGTTGACCCGGTCCCCGGCCGCAACAGCCCCCCAGGTCGTTACCGCCTTGGTATGCGGGATCAGGTTCACGCCGAAGGTCGCCCCCTCCACCTCGTTCACCGTCAGCGACGTCCCGTTCAGCGCGACCGACCCCTTCGGCGCGATGAACCGCGCCAGCGCCTCCGGCGCGTGCAGCACGATCCGCGTGCTCGCGCCCTCCTGCCGCACCTGCAGCACCTCGGCCACGCCATCGACATGCCCCGACACGATATGCCCGCCCAGTTCGTCACCCACCCGCAGCGCCCGCTCAAGGTTGATGCGGTGCCCGACCGGCCATCCATTCCGGCCGATATTGGTCTTCGACAACGTCTCGGCCGAGATTTGCACCTCGAACCAGTCACGCGGGGTCCGTCCGGTCGCCACGACGGTCAGGCACACCCCGTCGCAGGCGACCGAGGCGCCGATGTCCAGCCGGCCCACGTCGTACTGCGTGCCGATCCGCGCCCGCAGGTCGCCCTCGGCTTGCGTCTCCAGAACCTCGCCCACATCCGAGATGATCCCCGTGAACATGCTCCGCCCCCTGCCTCTCCGGTCCCGCGCCCAGCCCTTAACGAAGGATTCGCGCTTTTGTCCTAGCCCTGATACTGACATACGGCGCAACAGTCAGCACGCCGCGACCAGGGCCGGGCCGGTCATGACCAATTCGCCATCTTCCCAGGCTGAACGCCGCTTCCTCTTCCTGCAGGGTCCGCACGGTCCCTTCTTCCATCAGCTCGCCCGGATGCTGCGCGCCGCCGGGGCCGAGGTCCGGCGCGTCGGCTTCAATGCGGGGGACGGCGCCTTCTGGTTCGGCGCGCCGGGCTACATTCCCTATCGCGCCGCCGCCGAACTCTGGCCCGACACGGTCGATGGCCTGCTTGCCGAACACCGCATCACCGATCTCGTCCTCTACGGCGACACCCGGCCCATCCACGCCCAGGCCATCGCCGCAGCCCGTGCTCGCGGCATCACCATCCATGTGTTCGAGGAAGGTTACATCCGTCCCTACTGGGTCACCTACGAACGCGGCGGCACCAACGGCAATTCCCGCCTGATGGAGATGTCGCTCGCCGACATGCGCGACGCGCTGCGCAACTCCGACCTCGACGTGCCCGAACCCCCCGCGCGCTGGGGCGACATGCGCGAACATGTCTTCTACGGCGCAGTCTATCACTGGTTCGTCCTCTTCCGGAACAGCGGCTACCGCAACTTCCGCACCCACCGCGACCAGTCGGTGCGCACCGAAGCCTGGCAATATACCCGCCGTCTCATCCTCATGCCCTGGATCTGGATCAGCCGCCTCGTCGCCACGACACGGATCCGCTTCGGCGGCTGGCCCTACCACCTCGTGCTCCTGCAGCTCGACCATGACTCGAGCTTCCGGATGCATTCCCCCTTCACCTGCCAGGCCGAATTCCTCGAACTCGTGATCGACGGTTTCGCCCGCGGCGCGCCGCGCCACCATCACCTCGTCTTCAAGGCGCACCCCCTCGAAAACGGCCGCTCGCCGCTGCTCGCCGCCATCCGCAGCCTCGCCGCGCGCTACGGCATCGCCGACCGCGTGCACTATGTCGCCGGCGGCAAGCTCGCCCGCCTGCTCGACCACGCCCGCACCGCGGTCACCGTCAACTCGACCGCCGGCCAGCAGGCGCTGTCGCGCGGCATCCCCGTCAGGCTCTTCGGCCGCGCCGTCTATCAGAAGCCGGATTTCGTCTCCGACCTGCCGCTGCCGGATTTCTTCGCCCAGCCCGGCCGGCCCGACACCCGCGCCTATCGCGATTTCCGCCGCTTCCTGCTCGAAACCAGCCAGGTTCCCGGCGGGTTCTATTCGGCCCGGTCCCGGCGGGCCCTTCTCCGGCAGGTCACCGACATGATCCTCGCCGAGGATGACCCCTATGACGCGCTCAGGCTCCGCAGGGCGGCGGCCCGGCAGACACTGCGCATCGTGAAGTGATCCGAAACGGCGCTGCATCTTGTATGCAACACTGCACTTTTCCACACCTGCTTGCGGGACTGGATTTTTCCGCCCGCTTCGGCTAGCCTACCCGCAAGGGTTGAGGCAGCCATAACAACAGGTCGGGGAGTCCGGGCCGTGACCATCCCAAAGCGACGCCTCTCGGGGTGGGTCATGGGGCTGCTGGCCGTGGCCCTTCTGTCGTCCTGCGGTCTGCCCCGGTCGGGACCGACGCGGAATGAAATCGTCTCCGGTTCGGCCCAGCGCGAAGGTGACGCCTTCGTCCTTGCGGTGGATGACCGCATCAATACGATTGCCGGGGTCACATCGCCCCTCGGCTTTTCCGAAAGCTTCCTGAACGCGCCCCTCGTCGGTTCGGACACGATCCAGCCCGGCGATGTCCTGTCGGTCGCGATCTGGGAAAACATCGACGACGGGCTGCTCGCGCGCAGCGGCGAAAACGCGACCGTGCTCGAGGAACTGCAGGTCGACGGCGATGGTTTCATCTTCGTCCCCTATGCAGGGCGCATCATGGTCGCAGGCAACTCGCCCGAAACGGTGCGAAGGATCCTCACGGAAAAGCTCTCCGAACAGACGCCCGACCCGCAGGTCCAGGTCGCACGGCTTGCCGGCGACGGGGCGACCGTGTCGGTGGCCGGCGCCGTCGGCGCCCAGGGCGTCTATCCGATCGAACGGCCGACCAGAACGCTCTCCTCCATGCTGGCTCAGGCCGGCGGCGTGACAATCGAACCCGAAATCGCCCGGATCACCGTCGTCCGCAATGGCCGGAAAGACACCGTCTGGTTCCAGGACCTCTACAGCCACCCGGCCAATGACATCGCCCTGCGCAGCGGCGACCGCATCATGGTCGAAGAGGACACGCGGTCCTTCACCGCGCTCGGGGCCACGCTCCTGCAGAACCGCATACCTTTCGAAAGCCAGACCATCTCCGCGATCGAAGCCATCGCCCGCGTCGGCGGCCTGTCCTCGCTCTTTGCCGATCCGACCGGGGTCTTCGTCTTCCGCAACGAACCCGAAGCCATCGCCCGCCGGCTCCTCGGCAAGCCCGATCTCGTCGGTGACCAGCGCTTCGTCTACGTGCTCGACCTCACCCGCCCGAACGGGGTCTTCATGGCGCGCGACTTCGACATCCGCGACGGCGATACCGTCTATGTGACCGAGGCGCCCTATACCCAGTTCGCCAAGATCCTGGGCGCGCTGACCGGCTCGCTGGCCTCGGTCGAGACCGCGAGCGCGTCCTTCGGCGGTATCTGACCCGCGTGCCCCGGCCGCCCCAGGCCCCGCGCGCCGCCATCCGGCCACACGAGCCCTTGCCCCCCCGCGCACCCCTCGCGGAGAGGCGCCGCCCCGTCACCCCTCCGCCGGCCCGGGCCGCGGCCTGCCTGCCCGGCCACGGACCCCTCACCCGCACAGGACCGGCGCGCCCCCCCCGCAATCGCCTCGTCCCCCGGCCATGAACCGCCGCCCCGGCTCCCGCGCCGCGCGCATCCTCGCCCTCGCGGGCCATCCCGGAACGGCCGCAGCCCACCGCGACGGCGTCCGGATCGCGCCCGCCCCCGCCGGGTCCACCCGGACCGGCACCCTCCACGTCGGGCCGGTCTTCATCGGAACCGTCCCCCCCGGCGCGGGCGGCGACCAGCCGCTCGGCCTCCTCATCGACCGCGGCGGGGCCCATGCCGACCCGGACGCACCCTCCGATCTCGAAACCCTCCTCGCCACCCACCCGCTCGACGACCCCGCCCTGCTCGCCCACGCCCGCACCGCGATGGACTGGCTCGCCCGCGCCGACCTCTCAGGCCTCAATGCCCACGACCCCGCCCTGCCCGTGCCAGGCCAGAGTTATGTCCTCCTGATCGACCAGCCGCAGGGCGCAGCCTCCCTCGGCGCCAGCGGCGCGACCCGCGACACCTTCCTCGCACTCCTCGCCCGCGCCCGCGCCGACCACCCCGGCCGCCCGATCCTCGTCAAATCCCACCCCGAAACGATGGCCGGCGGGCACCCCGGCCACATCACCCCCGCCGACCTCAAGGCCGGAGAGACGCTCCTCACCGCCCCGCTCAGCCCCCGCCGGCTGCTCGCCGGGGCCCATGCCGTCTATGCCGTGACCTCCTTCATGGGCTTCGAGGCGATCCTCGCGGGCCACCGCCCCGTTCTCGCCGGCCTGCCCTTCTATGCCGGCTGGGGCCAGACCGACGACCCCGCACCGCTGCCTCGCCGCGGCCGCCACCTCACGCCCGAACAGATCTTCGCCGCCGCGATGATCCTCCATCCCGTCTGGTACGACCCGACATCCGACCGGCTCTGCGACCTCGACACCGCGCTCGCCCATCTCGAGGCCGAGGTCCGCGCCTTCCGCGACGACCGCGCGGGCTGGGTCGCAACCGGCATGCACCGCTGGAAACGCCGGCACCTGCGCGCCTTCTTCGGCACCCGCCGCCCGCTGCGCTTCGCCGACCCCCCCGCCCGCGCCGCCGCCCTCGCCCGCGCCACGGGCCGCCCGCTCATGGCCTGGGCCGGGCAATGCCCGCCCGACCTCTCCGCCACCCGCGTCGAGGACGGCTTCCTGCGCTCCCGCGGGCTCGGCGCGGACCTCGTCCCGCCGCTCTCGCTCTGCCTCGACGACCTCGGCATCTCCTACGACCCCACCCGCGAAAGCCGCCTCGAACGCCTCATCGCCGAAGCGGCGGCCCTCCCGCCCGCAGCCCTCGCCCGCGCCACGGCCCTGATCGACAGCCTCGCCGCCGCCCGGCTCACCAAGTACAACCTGCCCGGCCAACCGCCGCCCGCGGACCTCCCGCCCGGCCGCCGCATCCTCGTCCCCGGCCAGGTCGAAGATGACGCCTCCATCCGCCTCGGCGCCCCCGGCATCCGCACCAACCTCGCCCTGCTCGCCGCCGCCCGCGCCGCGCATCCCGATGCCGTCCTGCTCTACAAACCCCACCCCGATGTCGAAGCCGGCCTGCGCCCCGGCGCCCTGCCCGAAGCGGCCCGCATCGCCGACGCGATCCTCGGCGGCACCGACGCCGCGACGGCGATCGACGCGGCCGACGAGGTCTGGACCATCACCTCCACCCTCGGCTTCGAGGCGCTCTTGCGCGGCAAGCCCGTCACCTGTGCAGGGCTCCCCTTCTACGCGGGCTGGGGCCTCACGACCGACCTCGTCCCCGCGCCCTCCCGCCGCGCCGCGCGTCCCTCGCTCGCCGCGCTCGCCCATGCCGCGCTCATCGCCTATCCGCGCTACATGGACCCCGTCACCGGCCGCCCCTGCCCGCCCGAGGCGGCAGTCCACCGCCTCGCCACCGCGACCCTGCCCCGCCCCGGCCCCCTGAACCGCGCGCTCGCCGCGCTCCAGTCCCGCCTCGCCCGCCACGCCCGCCTCTGGCGCGGCTAGAGCCTGTCCGCATCTGATTGAATCGGAATGAGGATTCTCAGAAGTTTGTTTTCGTGATTCATTCGGCCTACCAGATATGGAGGGCTTTGGATGGTCGCGCCACTTTCTTTGGACCTGCGGATGCGTGTTGCAGGCGCGTTGGCGGAGGGAGAGACTGTTCGGACCGTGGCAAGGCGGTTCGGGGTCTCGGTGGCCTCTGCGGTGCGGATAGGGCAGCGCCAACGTGCGGGATGCGGCCAGATGCCGGGCAAGATCGGCGGGCATCGCCGTCAGGCTCTGGCTGGCGAGGCTGGGGAGTGGTTGCTTGCGCGGCTGGCCGAGAAGCCCGACCTGACGATGCGTACGCTGACCGCGGAACTGGCGGCGCGTGGCGTGCATGTGGCGCACGACACGGTCTGGCGGTTCGTGAGGCGTGCAGGGCAGACCGTCAAAAAAAGACCCTGATGGCGGCAGAGCAGTTTCGTCCGAAGGTGGCGCGGTTCCGGGCACGCTGGAAGGCCCATCAGCACAGGCTTGACCCCAAGCGTCTGATCTTCATCGACGAAACCTGGATCAAGACCAACATGACACGGACCTGCGGCTGGGCCGCGAAGGGCAAACGCCTGACGGCGCATGTCCCGCACGGACACTGGAAGACCCTGACCTTCCTGGCCGGCCTGCGCAACGACGGGATTGTCGCTCCCTTCGTCCTGGACGGACCCATCAATGGCGAGATGTTCACCGCCTGGATCGGCCAGTGCCTCGCTCCCACCCTCGCACCCGGCGACGTGGTCATCGCAGACAACCTCGGCAGCCACAAAGGCGCGCCTGCGCGCCAACTGATCCGAGACGCAGGCGCGCATCTCCTGTTCCTGCCGCCCTACAGCCCGGACCTGAACCCGATCGAGATGGTCTTCGCCAAGCTGAAAACCCTGTTCCGAAAAGCCGAAGAGCGCACCATCGAAGCCACATGGCGACGCGTCGGAGACCTCCTCGACACCTTCACACCCGACGAATGCCAAAACTACTTTCGCCATGCCGGGTATGCTTCAGTCTAAGTCAGACAGGCTCTAGGTCGCCAGCGCCGCTGCGCTCACCTCGACCCCCAGCCCGGGCGCGTCGGGCACATGGATCAGCCCCTCGCCATCGGGCAGGATATGCTCCACCGTCAGATCGCGCGCCAAGGGCTGCAGCCCCGTCGGATATTCGCAGATCCGATGCGCCTCGAGCCCCGCATAGGGTTGCAGCGAGGCCGAGAGTGCGAGGTTCGAGGTGAAGGTATGGTTGACATAGCTGACCCCCTTGGCCGCGGCATGGAGGGCCACCTCCCGCGCGGGGCCGAGCCCCCCGATCCGCCCGCAGTCGATCTGGATATAGCCCACGCCGCCGATATCGATCAGATGGCGCGCCATGAAGCGGTTATGCG
>Ga0315900_10003933_pt1:0-20000 | contig 21348 bp, 14 predicted proteins | sample LakEriMetagenome_FD_203521 | JGI IMG/M metagenome (GOLD analysis project Ga0315900, IMG submission 203521) | Freshwater fungal communities from buoy surface, Lake Erie, Ohio, United States - Buoy 12 MA114 | ecosystem: Environmental > Aquatic > Freshwater > Lake > Lake biofilm | place...
CCGCGACCGCGGTGAACACGTTGTAGGGCGCCTGCGAGTGCTGCGCGGCCGCCGAGAAGCCCGCGCCCATCATCCCGCGCACCACGAGCGGCGTGCGCGCGTGGCCGCCGAACATGTAGCGGAACTTCGCCGCCTGGTTGTAGAGCATGTCGTAGCAGACGCCGAAGAAGTCCATGAACATGAGTTCGGCGATCGGCCGCAGGCCCGTCATCGCGGCGCCCGCCGCCATGCCGACGATCGCCGACTCGGTGATCGGCGTGTCGATCACGCGCGCCGAGCCGAACTTCGTCCACAGCCCCTTCGTGACGCCCATCACGCCGCCGTAGGCCTCGACCTCGCCGCTGGTGCCGCCGGCGCCGCCGCGCACGTCCTCGCCGATCAGCACGACGTTCGGGTCGCGCTCCATCTCCAGCCGGATCGCGTCGTTGATCGCGGCCCGCATCGAACGCTTCGGCATGGCGGCTCCTCAGTAGGCCACGTACACGTCGCGCTCGAGCGCGGTGGGTTCGGGGAACGGCGCGGCGCGCGCGGTGCGCACGGCGGCGTCGACCTCCGCGAGGGCCTGCGCGTCGATGCCGGCCAGTTCGTCGGCCGGGACGCGGCCCGCGACGCGCGCGCGGAACAGCGCCAGCGGATCGCGCTCGGCGCGCGCGCGCGCGACTTCGTCCGGCGCGCGGTAGTTCATCGGGTCGCCCTCGTAGTGCCCGTACCAGCGCAGCGCCTTCGCCTCGATCGCGCTCGGCCCGAGCCCGGCGCGCGCGCGGGCGACCGCTTCGCCGGCGGCGGCGTGCACCGCGAAGAAGTCGGTGCCGTCGACCTGCACCGACGGCATGCCGAAGCCGGCCGCGCGCTCGGCGATCGAACGGCTGCCGACCGCGTAGTCCGCGCCCGTACCCTCGCCGTAGCCGTTGTTCTCGAACACGAACAGCACGGGCAGCGCGAGCACGACGGCCATGTTCATCGCCTCGAACACCATGCCCTGGTTCGAGCCGCCGTCGCCCGTGAACGCGACCGCCACGCCGCCGGAGCCCTTCGTCTTGTGCGTCAGCGCGGCGCCGATCGCGAGCGGCGCCGCGCCGCCGACGATCGCATTGGCGCCGAGCATGCCCTTCGACAGGTCGGCGATGTGCATCGAGCCGCCCTTGCCGCCGCAGAGGCCGGGCGCGCGCCCGAAGATCTCGCACATCATCGCGACCACGTCGCAGCCCTTGGCGATGCAGTGGCCGTGGCCGCGGTGCGTCGAGCCGAGGTAGTCCGAGTCGCCGAGGTGCTCGCAGACGCCGACCGCGATCGCCTCCTGGCCCGCGTAGAGATGCACGAAGCCCGGGACGTCGCCGGTCGTGTTCTCGACGTGCAGTCGCTCCTCGAACGCGCGGATCAGCGCCATCCGGCGGTAGGCGCGCGCGAGCAGCGGCGGCGCGAGCGCGTCGGGCCCCGGAGCGCGGGGAGCGGGCTGGGCGGACACGGCGGTTCCTCCGGCCGCGCCAGGCGCGGCTCAAACGATCGTTTGGTGCGGCGACGATAAAGCTGCCGCTCCGGCCCGGCAAGGTCGGCCGCTGCGGCAGGCACGGGTTTTTTGCAGCGCACACCGCGGGCGTGGTTTGACGCCCTACCGAGCGTTTGGTATTCAGGCGCTCCGGCCGCCCGACGGGCGGCCGCGACAGGGCGTTCGTTCCGAGGGGGAGATGTCCGGACGACCCGAGCTACTGCTGGTCACCGGCGCGGCCGGCGGCATCGGCGCAGCCATCGTGCGCGCGGCCGCGCGCGCCGGCTGGGCCGTGCGCGCGGTGGACTTGCGCGAACCCGACTCCGCGCTGCGCGATTCGGCGGGTCCGGCCGTGGACTGGTGCGTCGCGGACGTCACCTCCGCCGCCGGCGTGGAGCGCGCCTTCGACTGCGGTCGCACGCCCGCCGCGGTCGTCAACAGCGCCGGCATCGTGCAGTTCGCGAAGCTGGCCGACCTGTCGCGCGACGACTTCGTCGGGCTGCTCGACGTCAACCTGGTCGGCACCTTCCTCGTGACGCAGGCGGCGGTGCGCCGCCTGCGCGAAGCCGGCGGCGGGGCGGTCGTCAACGTCTCGTCCGTGGCGGCGCACGCGCCCGCGCCCGGCACCGGCGCCTACACCGCGAGCAAGGCGGGCATCGAGGCGATGAGCCGCCAGTTCGCGGTCGAGCTCGCGGGCACCGCCGTGCGGGTCAACTGCGTCGCGCCCGGCTTCATCGACGCCGGCATGGGTGCCGCCAACTACGACCGCGTCGCCTGGGAGCGCCGGGCGGCCGCCGTGCCGCTGCGCCGGCTCGGCACGGCCGAGGACGTGGCCGACGCCGTGCTGTTCCTGGTTTCGCCTGCGTCCCGCTACGTCACCGGCCAGACGCTCGTCGTCGACGGGGGCGTGCTGTGCAACACGCTCGGCCTCCTGCCGCGGGGTTGAAGCCGTGACCCGCACGTCCGCCGGAGCCCGCACCCGCGACGCCGACCCGGTCACCGGGACCTGGCGCGGCTGCGACGGCAACGTGCTCGCCTGGGAGGCCTTCGACGGCCCTGGTCCGCTGTCGGTGGTGTTCCTGCACGGCGGCGGCCAGAGCCGGCATTCCTGGCGACGTGCCGCCCGGGCGCTCCAGGCGCGCGGCTTTCCGTGCCTCGCTTTCGACCTGCGCGGCCACGCGGACAGCGACTGGATCGCCGACGGCGACTACCGCCTGTCGCGCTTCCAGGCCGATCTCGACCTCGTCCTCGATAACTGGGCCCGGCCCGCGGTCGTCGTCGGCGCCTCGCTCGGCGGCATCGTCGCGCTGCTCTCGACCGGCCACGGCTCGCCGTGGGTGCGCGGGCTGGTGATGGTGGACACCGCGCCGAAGCTGAACGCCGCCGAGATCGAGCGGATCATCGGCTTCCTCGGCCACGGCGCCGACGCCGGGTTCGCCTCGCCGGCGGCGGCCGCGGCGCACGTGCAGGCCTTCTTCACGGACTCCGCGGTCACGACCGAGAGCATCGCGAAGGGCCTGCGCCCCACCGGGGACGGCCGGTGGCAGTGGCACTGGGACGTGCGCGTCGTGAGCGGCGAGCGGAACTCGGTAGCGGTGGCGCACGAGGCCGAGCTGCGCGAGTGCGCCCGCCGCGTCCGCCAGCCCTTCCTGCTGGTCCGGGCGGGCGCCAGCGAGCTCGTCACCGAAGACGCCGTGGACGACCTGAAGTCCTGCGCGCCGCAGCTCGAGGTCGTCTGGCTGCCCGGCGCCCATCACATGATCACCGGCGACGACAACCTGCCGTTCGTGGACGCGGCCGCACCGTTCCTGACGCGCCTGCGCGACGGCATGTCGCCCTCGTCGAGCGGGACCGCACCGTGAACCCGCGGGGTTTCGTCGCCGCGGTCCGGCTACCACAACATCGCACCGCCGAGGACGTATGGCGCTGACTTCCCAGACGGCTTCCGAGACTCCGCCGGGACGCCCCGGCACCTATGCGCGCCTGACCGTCGGTCACACGCTGGAGCGTGCGGCCGCCGAGCACGGCGATCGCACGGCCGTCGTGATCGGCAGTCACCGGCTGACGAACCGGCAGGTGCTCGACGAGGCCCGCACCTGGGCCGGCCGCCTCGCCGCGGCCGGCGTCCGGCCGCGCGACCACGTCGCGATCCTGATGCCGAACTGCCTCGAATACCTGCTGCTGTTCTACGGCTGTGCGCTGCTCGGCGCCTGCCCGGTGCACCTGAACTCGCGCTACAAGCGCGAGGACCTGCGCTACGTGATCCCGGACTCCGACGCCACGGTGCTGTTCACCTCGTCGAAGCAGAAGGAGTTCTTCGACTACCGGCAGATGCTGGTCGACGTGTTCCCGGGGCTCGCGACCTGGCGCAAGGGCGCGGCGCTCTCGCTGCCGGAGGCCCCGCGGCTGCGCCAGGTGTTCCACTTCCACGCCCCGGACGAGACGCAGTGGGCGACCGAGGCGGACTTCGAGGCCGGCCCGCCCGGGCCCTTCGACGCGGACGCGGTCCACGGCGAGGACATCGCGCTGATCATGTACACCTCGGGCACCACCGCGAACCCGAAGGCCTGCCTGCTCTCGCACCGCGCGCTGGAGCTCGCCGGTCGCGGGCTCGCGAAACGCTGGGAAATGACCGCCGAGGACCGCTTCTGGGATCCTCTGCCGTTCTTCCACATGTCGACGATGCTGCCGCTCGCGACCTGCCGGTCGGTGGGCGCCACGTTCATCGCGCAGGAGCACTTCGACCCGGCCGCGTCGAACGCCGAGATCGAGAACGAGCGCGCGACGATCCTGTTCCCGTCGTTCCCGACGCTGACGACCGCGCTGTTCGGGCACCCGAGCTTCGACGCGGCGCGGATGAAGTCGGTGCGCGTCGTGAACAACGTCGGTCCGCCGGACCTGCTGCGGCGCTTCGCCGCGCAGCTGCCGACCGCCTGCCACGCCTCGGCCTACGGCCTGACCGAGGGCGGCGGCGTGATCGCGTTCAACGACCTGAGCGACACTGCCGAGCAGCTCGCCACCACTTCCGGGCGACCCTTTGAGCACGTCGAGGTCCGCGTGGTCGACCCGGAGACGGGCCGCGTGCTGCCGCCCGGCGAGCCGGGCGAGATGCAGATCCGGAGCGACCAGAACTTCAGCGGCTACTACAAGGATCCGGAGAAGACCGCGGCGACCGTGCTGCCCGACGGCTGGCTGCGCACCGGGGACCGCTGTTCGCTGGACGCCGACGGGCACATCCGCTACCTCGGCCGCATCAAGGACATGCTGAAGGTGGGCGGCGAGAACGTGGCCGCGATCGAGATAGAGAGCTGGCTCTGCGCCCACCCGGCGGTGAAGGTGGCGCAGGTGGTCGGTGCGCCGGACGACAAGTACATGGAAGTGCCCGCCGCCTTCATCGAGCTTAAGGACGGTGCGACGCTCACGGCGGACGAGGTGATCCGCCACTGCAAGGGCAGGATCGCGAGCTTCAAGATCCCGCGCTACGTCTACTTCGTGACGGAGTGGCCCATGAGCGCGACCAAGATCCAGAAGTTCCGGCTCCGCGAGCTGATCCAGGCGGCCGACCGCCGCGAGCCGAGCCAGGTGTCGTGAACGCCGCGGCCGGCGGGGCGGGCGAGGGCCCGGGCATCGCGACGCCGGGCGCGGCCCCGGCCGCGGGCTGTCCCGTCGCCACGTTCCGCGCGCTCGCGGAACGCAACGGCGCTCCCGACGCGCGACCCGACAGCGGCCGGCCGATCTGGCGCTGTCCCGAGAGCGGCGTCTGGGTCGTCGAGTCCTACGCGCTGATCGTGGACGCGGTGAACCGGCCGGCCGAGTTCTCGAACAAGTACTCGCTGTCGCTGCTGGACGCGGACTTCCCGGCAGCCGAGGTCGAGCGCATCTACCGCGAGGGCGGTTGCCTGTGGGCGCGCACGCTGTCGGCGAACGATCCGCCCGACCACCGCCGTTTCCGCGCGCTGGTCGAGCGCATCTTCTCCGGCGCCAAGGTCGCCGCGATCGAGCCGTTCGTCCGCGAGACCAGCCGGGACCTGCTGGCGGCGTGGCCGGACGGCGCGGACTTCGAGGCGATGGCCGGCTACGCGGTGCCGCTCCCCACCCGCGTGATCGCGCGCGAACTCGGCGTCGCACCCGAGGACGGACCGCGCTTCAACCGCTGGTCCGACGCCGCGGTCGGCACGCTGTCGCTCAACTCCACGCGCGACAGCCACCTCGAGGCCGCGCGCGCCGGCGTCGAGTTCCAGGCCTACTTCGGCGCGCGGCTCGACGACCCGCGGCTCCGGCCGACCGGCTCGCTGATCGACCTGGTCGCGCGCGCCGCGACCGACGCCGACCCGGAGCAGGGACTGCCGATCACGCGGGCCGAGCAGCTCGGCCTGCTGCACACGCTGATGATCGCCGGCCACGAGACGACCGCCGCGACGCTCGGCGAGATGCTGCGCCGTCTCGCGACCGCGCCGGCCACCTGGGACGCGCTGCGGGCGTCCGAAGCCGTGCAGAAACGCTACGTCGAGGAGATGCTGCGGCTGGCCGCGCCGGCGCAGGGTCTGTGGCGCGTGACCACGCGCGAGGTCGAGCTGGGCGGCCAGGTGCTGCCGAAGCGCAGCGTCGTCAGCCTGCGTTTCGCGGCGGCGAATCGCGAGGCCCCGCGCTTCCCGGACCCCGAAGCCGTGCGGCTCGACCGTCCGGCGGTGCCCGCGCACCTGACTTTCGGGGCCGGCATCCACCACTGCATCGGCGCGGGCCTCGCGCGCCGCGAGCTGCTGGTCGCGCTGCAGGACCTGCTGGCGAGCTTCCATGCGCTCGAGCTCGCCGTGCCGGAGTCCGCGCTCCGCTACACTCGGAGCGTGACCACGCGCGGGCTCGTCGCGCTGCCGCTCCGTGCCCGCCGCGCCTGAACCCGGCGCGGCCGACCACCGGAAGATCCTCATGTTCAGAACCGACATCGCGCTCGCGCTCGGCAAGCGGTCGCCGCTCGGCAAGTTCGGCGGCGGCCTCAGGGACGTGCCGCTGACGGAACTCTCGGCGCAGGCCGCGCGCGCGACCGCCGCGGCGGCAGGCCTGCGGCTCGACCAGTTCGATCACTTCGTCTACGCGACCACGATCCCCACCGACCGCGACTCGCTGTTCGCGCATCGCGCGGTCTGCGTCGCGACCGGCTTCCCGACCGAGACGAGCGCGCTCGGCGTCGTGCGCGCCTGCGGCTCCGGACTCCAGGCGATCGTGTCCGCGAGCCACCAGGTGATGGACGGCTCCAGCGATGTCGCGATGGCCGGCGGCGCGGAGATCTTCTCGCGCGTGCCGTACGTCGTCACCACGGCGCGCTGGGGTCACAAGCGCGGCGCGCAGACGCTCGAGGACATGCTGGACTGGGCCTACCGGTGCCCGACCACCGCGCTCTACATGGGCGAGACCGCCGAGCGCCTCGCGAAGAAGTATGGCTATGACCGCGCGGCGATGGACGACTGGGCCGTGATGAGCCAGGAGCGCGCGTGCGCCGCGCAGGCCAGCGGCTTCCTGGCCGAACAGATTGCGCCGGTCGAGGTGAAGTCGGGCGCGAAATCCGTGATCGTCAGCGCCGACGAGAGCATCCGCCACGGCACCACGCGCGAGAAGTTGGCCTCGCTCGCGCCGGCGTTCGCGGCGGAGGGCTTCGTCACCGCCGGGAACGCCTCCCCGGTGTCCGACGGCGCCGGGTTCATCGTGGTCGGCGAACGGCGGAAGCTGCGCGAGGCCGGCGCGAAGCCCGCCGCGCGCCTCGTCGGCTGGGCCACGGTCGGCGTCGAACCGGAGTTCATGGGCCACGGCCCGGTGCCCGCGATCGAGAAGCTGCTGAAGCGCCACGGCCTCGCGGTCGCCGACGTGGACTACTGGGAGATCAACGAGGCCTTCGCGGCCGTGAACCTGCACGTCGAGAAGCAACTCGGCGTGCCGCGCGCGCGGACCAACCTCTACGGCGGCGCGATCTCGATCGGGCATCCGCCGGGCGTCACCGGCGTGCGGATGACGCACACCGCCGTGCAGCACCTGCTCGAGCGCGGCGGCGGCCGTGCGGTCGCGGCGATGTGTCTCGGCTCCGGCCAGGGCATGGCGCTGCTGGTCGAGGCGCTCGACCCCGACGCCGACTGAACGCCCCCCGTCCCCCGTCTCCCGTCTCCCGTCTCCCTCGTCACCCCGATCGCACTCCGCGCGATCCAGGAGATCACCGCTTGAACGCGACGGCCACGCTCGACGTCCCTGCCCGCGACGATCGCGACTCCGCCTATGCGTGGTACGTGGTCGCCCTGCTGACCATCGCCTACTGCGTCGCGTTCATCGACCGGCAGGTGCTGAACCTGCTGGTCGACCCCATCAAGCAGGACTTCGCGCTGACCGACGTCGAGATCAGCCTGCTGCAGGGCCTCGCGTTCATGGGCGCTTACATCGTGTTCGGCCCGCCGTTCGGCCGCTGGTCCGATACCGGTCACCGCCGCAACATCCTCGTGCTCGGCGTCGTGATCTGGAGCGTGTTCACGGTGCTCTGCGGCCTGGCGCCAGGCTACTGGACGCTGTTCGGCGCGCGGGCGGGCGTCGGCGCGGCGGAGGCCTGCCTGATTCCGGCTGCCTGGTCGCTGATCTCGGACTACTTCACGCGCGAGAAGCTCGCGCGCGCGATGAGCATCTTCCTGATGGGGCCGTATCTCGGCGGCGGGCTCGCGCTGATCTTCGGCGGTCTCGTGATCGGCTCGACGGAAGCGATCGGTGCCGCGGTGCCCGCGCTCGACGCTTACTCAGGCTGGCGCCTCACCTTCATCCTGGTCGGTCTGCCTGGAGTGCTCATCGCGCTGTGGCTGCTCACGGTGCGCGAGCCGCCGCGCCGCGCGATCGCGTCGGGCGCGGTCGAGGACCGCCGCTTCTCGATGCGCGAGGTCGCCGCGTTCCTCTGGGCCGGTCGCGCGTTCTTCCTGCGCTTCTACGCCGGGATGTCGCTGATCATCATCGTCCTGTACGCGCTGCCGGCCTGGATGCCTGCGTACCTGATGCGCGCGCACGGGGCAGACGCCGCTTCGGTCGGCGTGCAGTACGGCGCGCTCGTGCTCGTGATGGGCTCCCTCGGCGTGCTCGGCGGCCCCGTCCTCGGTCGCTGGCTGAGTGCGCGGGGTTACGACGACACGCCGGTCCGCGTCGCCGGTTTCGCGGCGCTCGCGCTGGTGCCTTTCTGCGTGGCGCTCGCGTTCGCGCCGACTGCCGGCGCTGCGCTGGCGCTCGCCGCCGCGGCCACCTTCTGCTACAGCTTCCCGCAGGCCATGGCGGCCTCGGCGCTGCAGTTCGCGGCGCCGAACCGGATGCGCGGCATCGTCTCGTCGATCTACGTGTTCCTGGCCTCGGTGATGGGCCTCGGCATCGCACCGACGCTGGTCGCGCTACTCACCGATACCGTGTTCCGAGACCCGAACCGCGTGGGCGAGTCGCTCGCGATCGTGTCGTCGGTCGCGGGAGCGCTCGCCACGTACCTGATCTGGCGCGCGCTGCCGCACTACCGGCGGGCCGTCGCCAACACCGGCGCCGGCTCGGGCTGAACGTCGCGGGCCGTCGCCGCATCGACTAGCATTCCGGCGATCGCGTCACCGCCGAGGTTGCCGATGCCGCGTCGTTCCGGCGTGCCGCTGCGCACGTCTCCGCTCGTCTTCGCTCTCTCGCTGTCGGCGGCGCTGGCGCTGCCGGCGTTCGTCGCGGCCGCCGGCACACGGAGCCGCGGCCCGGCACCGGGCCCGACCGCACGCTGGAGGCGATCGAGCCGACCCCGGAGCCCGTGGACGTCGGCCTTGCGGGTCGCTATCCCGCCGACGTCGCGCGCTACGTGCTCGCGAGCGGCGCGCAGGCCGCGTCGATCGCGCCGGACGGCCGGACCGTCGCGGTCGCCTCGACGATCACCGGCGTGCGACAGCTGTGGCTCGCGTCCGCGGACGGTGGCGCGCCGCGCTCGTGCGCTACGACCTCGCGACGCAACGGCACGCGACGGTGGAGTCGCCGTCCTTCGACCTGCAGAACGTCCAGCTCTGCGGGCCCGATGGTCGCTGGCTGCTGTGGACCACGAACGAGGACGGCTTCTTCCGGCTGCACGGCCGCGACCTGCGCGCGGGCCGCCCGCTGCAGACCCCGACATTGCCCGAGGGCACCTACCGCGTCTCGTGCCCGGCCGGCAGCCCGGCCGCGGCGATCGTGGTGGACGGCTGGGCGACGCCGGGCGACCTCGTCGTCTGGGACCCCGACTCGGGCCGCACGACGACGGCGTGGAGCTCTAACCTCGCGGGGCTCGACCCGGCGCGCCTCGTGCGGCCGGAGAGCGTGCGGATGAAGGCGCGCGATGGCGTGCAGCTGCAGGGCCTGCTGTGCCTGCCACGCCCCGACGCCCGGCGCGGCGACGGTCCGCCGCCCGTCGTGTTCGACGTGCACGGCGGGCCGACCGCGCAGTCGATGGCCTCGTTCGACGGGCCGGTGCAGTACCTGCTGAACCGCGGCATCGCGGTGTTCCAGCCGAACGTGCGCGGCTCGACCGGCTTCGGCCACACCTACGTCACGCTCGACGACCGCGAGCGGCGGCTCGACAGCATCCGCGACCTCGTGGACATGCTCGCGTTCCTGCGCCAGGACGGCCGCGTGGACGCGCGCCGTGCGGCCGTGCGCGGCGGCTACGCGGTGAACGCGGTGCTCGCGGCGTACCCGGGCGAGTTCGTGGCCGGCGTCTCGCTGTTCGGCGTGGCCGCCTGGGTGACCGCGCTGCAGGTCGCCTCGCCGGCGCTCAAGGCCTCGGACCTGATCGAGTACGGCGACATCGACGACCCGAAGTGGCTCGAGTTCTACCGCGGCATCTCGCCGATCCGCCAGGCCGACCGCATCCGCGTGCCCGTGCTCTACTCGCACGGCGTGCAGGACCCGCGCATCGACATCTACGAGACCGAGACGATGGTGCGCACGCTGCGGCGCAACGGCGTCGAAGCGCCGTACGTACTGATCCCCGACGAAGGCCACGGCTGGGGTAAGCTGTCGACCGAGCCGTTCTATTTCCGGCGCGAGGCGGAGTTCCTGGAGCGGCGGCTCGGGCTCGCACGCTGACCTCGGGCCCGCGGCGACCTGGTCGCGCGGCGCGGAGGTGCGGACGATGGCGACGGCGCACGACGGACGAACGGCCGGTCACGACTCGCGCCGCGAACTGCTCGACGGGCTGCGCGCTCTGCTCGGGGCGGCGCGCGTGCTCGTCGAGCCCGAAGACACGCGGCCGTACGAGTGTGACGGCCTGACGCTCTTCCGCCAGCTGCCGATGGCGGTCGTGCTGCCCGAGTCCGAGGGCGAGATCGTGGCGATCGTCGCGCTGTGCCGTCGCCTGCAGGTGCCGGTCGTGCCGCGCGGCGCGGGCACCGGCCTGTCCGGCGGCGCGCTGCCACGCGGCGACGGCGTGCTGCTGTCCACCGCGAAGCTCGACCGCCTGCTCGCGCTCGACCCTCTCGCGCGGACCGCGACCGTGCAGCCCGGCGTGCGCAACCTCGCGATCTCGGAAGCCGCGGCCGCGCACGGGCTGCTCTACGCGCCCGACCCGTCGAGCCAGGTGGCCTGCACCATCGGCGGCAACGTCGCCGAGAACTCCGGTGGCGTGCACTGCCTGAAGTACGGGCTCACCGTGCACAACGTGCTGCGCGTGCGCGGCGTGACGATGGACGGCGAGATCGTCGAACTCGGCGGCCACGCCCCCGACGCGCCGGGCCTGGACCTGCTGGCGCTCGCGATCGGTTCGGAGGGCATGCTGCTGGTGGTCACCGAGGTCACGGTGCGGCTCGTGCCGGTGCCGCAATTCGCCCGCTGCATCGTGGCGAGCTTCCCCGACGTCGAGAGCGCGGGGAACGCGGTGGCCGCACTGATCGCCGCCGGGCTGGTGCCCGCCGGCCTCGAGATGCTGGATCGCGCCGCCGCCCGGCTGGTGGAGCCGCACGCGAAGGCGGGCTACGACCTCGACGCGGCGGCCGTGCTGCTGTGCGAGTCCGACGGCACGCCGGTCGAGGTCGAGGAGGAGATCGCGCGGATGAGCGCGGTGCTGCGCGAGGCCGGCGCGACGCGCCTGCAGGTCTCGCGCGACGAGGCCGAGCGACAGCGCTTCTGGGCCGGCCGCAAGAACGCCTTTCCGGCGGCGGGGCGTGCCGCGCCCGCGTACTACTGCATGGACGGCACGATTCCGCGGCGCCATCTCGGCGCGATGCTGAAGTCGATCCAGGCGCTCGAGGCGAAGTACGACCTGCGCGTGCCGAACGTATTCCACGCCGGCGACGGCAACCTGCATCCGCTGATCCTGTTCGACGATGCGGACCCCGACTCGGTGCGGCGCGCCGAGGCGCTCGGCGACGAGATCCTCGCCGAGTGCGTGCGGCTCGGCGGCACCGTGACCGGCGAGCACGGCGTCGGCGTCGAAAAGCTCGACGCCGCGTGCGCGCAGTTCGACGCCGACACGCTGGACGCGTTCCGGTCGATCAAGCGTGCGTTCGATCCGACGGGCCTGCTGAACCCGGGCAAGGCGATCCCGACGCTGCACCGCTGCGCCGAACTCGGGCGCCTGCGCGTCAGCGGCGGCGTGCCGCCGTTCCCCGACCTGCCGCGCTTCTGATGAACGACGCGGGCGCCGTCGTCGACGAACTCGCCGAGCGCATCCGCGCCGCGGCGGCGGCGCGCACGCCGCTCGAGATCCGCGGTGGCGGCACCAAGGCCTTCTACGGCAACCCGCCTGCCGGGGAGCCGTTCCCGACGACGGGACTCGCGGGCGCGGTCGCGTACGAGCCGAGCGAACTGGTCGTCACCGTGCGCGCCGGCACGCCGCTCGCGGAACTCGAGGCGCTGCTCGCGAGCCGCGACCAGATGCTGGCGTTCGAGCCGCCGCACTTCGGCGCCGGCGCCACCGTCGGCGGCTGCGTGGCCGCCGGCCTCGCGGGGCCGCGTCGCGCGTCGGCGGGCTTCGCCTACGGCGGCGTGCGCGACTTCGTGCTCGGCGCGAAGCTGCTCGACGGCCGCGGCCGCACGCTGTCGTTCGGCGGCACGGTGATGAAGAACGTCGCGGGCTACGACGTGTCGCGCGCGCTCGCGGGTTCGCTCGGCGTGCTCGGCGTGATCCTCGAGGTCTCGCTCAAGGTGCTGCCGCGACCGCCGGTCGAGACCACGCTCGTCTTCGAGTTCGACGAGGCGACGGCGCTGGCGCGCGCGTGCGCCTGGGGCGCGCGGCCGCTGCCGATCTCGGCTACCGCGTGGCACGACGGTTGCCTGCGACTCCGGTTGTCGGGCGCGCCTGCCGCGGTGGGTGCGGCACGGCGCGTCCTGGGTGGCGAGGCGATTTCGACTCCGGCCGACGCGTCCTATTGGCGGCAACTCCGCGAGCAGCAGTTGCCGTTCTTCGCCGGCGCGACGGCGCTGTGGCGGGTCGCGGTGCCGCCCACCGCTCCGCCGCTCGAGTTCGGCGACGCGACGCTGATCGAGTGGGGCGGCGCGCAGCGCTGGGTGCGCACGGCCGCGCCGGCGGAGCGCGTGCGCGAACGCGTGGCGCGCCTCGGCGGTCACGCCACGCTGTTCCGCGCGCAGGACCGCTCGTCCGGCGCGTTCACGCCGCTCGCGCCGGCGCTGCTCGCGATCCACCGGCGGCTGAAGGCCGAGTTCGACCCGGCCGGCGTCCTGAATCCCGGCCGTCTGTACGCGGAGTTCTGAGGGCATGCAGACCACGCTGGCGGATCGGTGGCGCGGGCGCGCGGAGGCCGAGGAGGCAGCCGCGATCGTGCGCAAATGCGTGCACTGCGGCTTCTGCACCGCGGCCTGCCCGACCTACCGTCTGCTCGGCGACGAGCTCGACGGGCCGCGCGGGCGCATCTACCTCGTCAAGCGGGTACTCGAGGGCGCGGTGCCGACCGCGAAGACGCAGCTGCACCTGGACCGCTGCCTCACCTGCCGCGCGTGCGAGCCGGCCTGCCCGTCCGGCGTCGAGTACGGCCGGCTCGCCGACGCCGGGCGACGGCTCGTCGACGAGAGCGTACGACGCCCGTTGCACGAACGCGCAGTTCGGGCAGCGCTGCGGGCGGTGCTGACGCGGCCGCGGATCTTCGCCGCCTTGCTGGGGCTCGCTCGGCAGCTGCGCCCGGTGCTGCCTGCGCGGCTGCGCACTCAGCTCCGGCCCGCCCGACCGGCGGGCGAGTGGCCGAGGCACGCGCGGCCGCGACGGGTGCTGCTGATCGGCGGCTGCGTGCAGCCGGCGCTGCTGCCGAACGTGGATGCCGCCACCGCACGGGTGCTGGACGCACTCGGCTACGAGACGGTGGTGCCGCCGGCGGCAGGCTGTTGCGGCGCGATCCGCCAGCACCTCGGGGACCCTGCGGGGGCGCTCGAGGCCGCGCGGCGCAACGTCGATGCGTGGTGGCCGCAGCTCGAGGCCGGCGCCGAAGCGGTGATCGTCAACGCCTCCGGCTGCGGCACGCAGGTACGCGACTACGCGCACCTGCTGCGCGACGATCCGGCGTACTCGGCGAAGGCCGCGCGCCTGGTCGCCGCCACGCGGGACGTCGCCGAGTTCGTGGCCGAGCACGCCGAGCGGCTCGCGGTGCGCGTGGCACCTGCGGCAGCCGCGGGAGATGCGGCGGGCGCCGCCGTTGCGGGCGAAGCGACGGCTGCCGCGGCCGCGCCATCCGCCACCGGCCGCGGCGGCCGTCCCGTGCGCGTCGTCTTCCACGCGCCGTGCAGCCTGCAGCACGGCCTGCGGATCCGTGGGGTCGTGGAGTCGCTGCTGGCGCGTCTTGGCGCGGAGGTGCTGCCGTACGCGGACGCCCAGCTCTGCTGCGGCTCCGCCGGGACGTACTCGCTGCTGCAGCCCGCGCTCGCGAACGACTTGCGCACGCGCAAGCTCGCGGCGCTCGAGCGCCCCGCGCCGGACCTGATCCTGTCGGCGAACGTGGGCTGCATCGCCCACCTCGACGCCGGTGCGCAGGTGCCCGTGCGCCACTGGATCGAGTGGGTGGACGAGATGCTGGGAAGGGACGGGGGCAATCCCGTCGTTCGCGGAGCCGAAACAGGGGACTGACCCCTTTCGTCAGGCGTCGGCGTAGCGCTGCAGCAGCGCCTGCTGCGCCGAGAACGGCTTCTCGCCGGCTGCGGGCCGCGTGCGCTCGTAGCGGCCGTCCGCCTGCAGGATCCACGCCCCGACGTCGTCGGCCAGGTAGCACTCGAGGTCGCCCAGGATGCGCTCGCGGTGCCGACGCCCTTCGATCGGAAACGCGACTTCCACGCGCCGGAAGAAATTCCGGTCCATCCAGTCCGCGCTGGAGCACCACAGTTCGTCGTCGCCGTCGTTCTGGAAGTAGTAGACGCGCGCGTGCTCGAGGAAGCGCCCGAGCACCGAGCGCACCCGGATGCGTTCCGACACGCGCGCAATGCCGGGCCGCAGCGCACAGACGCCGCGCACGATCAGGTCGATCTCGACGCCCGCGTTCGAGGCCTGGTACAGCGCCTCGATCACCCTCGGCTCGATCAGCGAGTTCATCCGCGCGATGATCCGCGCGGGTCGGCCGGCTCGCGCGTGGTCCGCCTCGCGACGGATCTTCGCCAGCAGTGTCTCGTGCAGCGTGAACGGCGACTGCAGCAGCTTCCGCAGCCGCGGCACGCGCGTGAGGCTCGTAAGCTGCAGGAACACCTCGTGCAGGTCCTGGCCGATCTTCTCGTCCGCGGTCAGCAGGCCGTAGTCCGTGTAGTAGCGCGCCGTGCGGGCGTGGTAGTTGCCGGTGCCGAGGTGACAGTAGCGCCGCAGTCCGCCGTCCTCCCGGCGCACCACCATGATCAGCTTCGCGTGCGTCTTGTAGCCCACCACGCCGTACATCACGTGCGCGCCGGCCTCCTGCAGCTTGTTGGCGAGCGCGATGTTCGCCGCCTCGTCGAAGCGCGCCATCAGCTCGATGATGACCGTGACGTCCTTGCCGTTGCGCGCCGCCTCGACCAGCGCGTCGACGATCGCCGACTCCGAGCCGGAGCGGTACAGCGTCTGCTTGATCGCGAGCACCTGCGGGTCGCGGGCGGCCAGCCGCACGAAGTCGACCACCGGCGCGAACGACTGGAACGGGTGGTGCAGCAGCACGTCCTTGTCGCGGATCGCCGCGAACAGGTCGGTGCGTCCGATCAGCCGCTCGGGCACTCCGGGCGTAAACGGCGGGAACTTGAGGTCCGGCCGGTCCACGAGGTCGTACACGGACATCAGCCGGTTCAGGTTCACGGGCCCCGGCACCTGGTAGAGGTCCGTGAGTCCGAGCTTGAACTGCTGCAGCAGGAAGCCCGTGATGTCGGCCGGGCAGTCGTGGGCCGTCTCCAGCCGCACCTCGTCGCCGTAGCGACGACTCGCGAGCTCGCCCTCGACCGCGCGACGCAGGTCGTCGATCTCTTCCTCGTCGACGAACAGGTCGCTGTTGCGCGTGAGCCGGAACTGCCAGCAGCCCTCGACCGTCATGCCGTCGAAGAGCCGCGACACGAAGCGCTGGATCAGGGTCGACAGGTAGGCGAGGTGCAGGAGCCCGTCGTCGCCGTCGGTCGGCGGCAGCCGGATGACGCGCGGCAGCGAGCGCGGCACCTGCACGATGGCGAGGTTGGTGTCGCGGCCGAACGCGTCGGTGCCCGACAGCCGCACGATGAAGTTCAGGCTCTTGTTCTGGATGCGCGGGAACGGACGCGCCGGGTCGAGTCCGAGCGGCGAGAGCACCGGCTCGACCTCCCGCTCGAAGTAGCCCTCCACGGCGCTCACTTGCGCGTCGGCGAGGCGGTGCTGGCGGACGAGGTGGATCCCGGTCTCGACGAGCGCCGGGGTCAGCACGTCATTCAGCAGACGGTACTGTTCCGCGACCAGCGCACGGGTGCGCAGGTGGATCGACTCGAGCTGCTCCGCGATCGACCGGCCGTCGTGGCCGCCGTGCGTCGAGCCCAGTTCCTGCCGCTCCTTCAGGCCGGCGACCCTGATCTCGAAGAACTCGTCGAGGTTCGAACAGCTGATCGACAGGAACTTGACGCGCTCGAGCAGCGGGATCGAGGGGTCCGCCGCGAGGTCCAGCACGCGCTGGTTGAACTCGAGGAACGACAGCTCCCGGTCGAGGTAGTAGTCGTGGGCCTTGAGGTTGACGTCGTCCATGGCGCATACGAAGGCGGCAGGACACGGGACCGTACCACGGCCGGGGAGCCCGGGGTGTTACACGCGTCGCGAGGGCGGCGGGACCGGGACGGCGGCGGCCGGCTCGGGCCGGCAAGGGGGCACCCAAGGGCCCCGGCGGTCAGCGGGCGGCCGCGACCCGGGCCGGCGCCGGCGGCGTCGCCTGCTGGAGCTGCGCGAGCAGCGGGCGCGTCTTCGCCTCGAAGTCCGCCCGCAGCTTCGGGCTGATCGGCTCCGCCGGCAGCGTCTTGATGGACGCCGGGTTCCGGTGGACGCCGTTCACGCGGTACTCGTAGTGCAGGTGCGGGCCGGTGGCGAGCCCGGACATGCCGACGTAGCCGATCAGGTCGCCCTGCTTCACGCGCTTGCCGACCACCACGCCCTTCGGGAACCGGTGCAGGTGCGCGTAGAGGGTTTCGACGCCGTTCGAGTGCTGCAGCACGATGGTGTTGCCGTAGCCGCCCTTCACGCCGCGGAAGCTGACGCGACCGTCGCCGGCGGCGCGGATCGGGGTGCCGATGGGCGCCGCATAGTCCACGCCCTTGTGCGCGCGCATGCGGTTCAGCACCGGGTGCCAGCGCATGCCGAAGCCGGAGCTGATGCGGGAGAACTGCAGCGGCGCGCGCAGGAAGGCCTTGCGCAGGCTCTTGCCCTCGGGCGTGTAGTACTCGGTCTTGCCGTCCGGCGCCGTATAGCGCACGGCGCGGTAGGCCCTGCCCGCGTTGACGAACTCGGCGGCGAGGATGTCGCCGTCGCGCAGGAATTCGCCATCGCGCCAGACCTTCTCGAGCACCAGCGTGAAGCTGTCGCCGGGCTGCAGCTCCTGGGCGAAGTCGATGTCGTAGCGGAATACCTCGGCCAGCTGCAGCGCGACCGAATCGCTCGCGCCGACGTCGTTGACCGTGCGGAACAGCGACGAGGTGATCGTGCCGTGCAGCGGCACGACGCGCACGTCCAGCTCGTTCTCGACGATCTGCACGGCGAACTGGCCGCCGGCGTCGCGCTGCACGTTCAGCGTCTCGGTCTCGCTGACGCGCCGCTTGAGCGACGTCAGCTCGCCGTTCAGGTGCGTCAGCGTGACGACGTCGCCGGGGCGCAGGATGTCGAGGCTCTGGCGCACGCCCGGCAGGCTGCGCACGACCGCGAGATCCTCGACGGACAGCTGGAGCCGCCGGAAGACGGCGTCCAGAGTGTCCCCGGGGCGGATGACCGCTTCGACCACGGAGTCGATCGGCTTCAGCGCTGCCTGCGCCGCCGCGGCGAGCTGGGCGCCCGCGCCGTCGGCCGCGCTGCCCTGCGCCCCGATGGGCGACGGGAGCTCCTGCACGACGGGATTGCCGTCCCCGCGGTCCGCGAGCCACCAGGCGCCGCCGCCGAACAGCACGGCGGACATGCCGATCGCGACCCAGCGCTTGCGAGCGAGCTTCAGGAGCGCGCGCGCACCCGAGGCCGGGGCCTGCCGATCGTCGATGTACATCCGTACACGCGCCTGACGCACCGTACGACCCCGTCCCGAACAGCCAAGGGTCGAGAGGGTACGGACCGGTACGGGGGCGGTCAACCCGCGGATCCGGCTCGGGATTTCCCGGTCTGGAGGGGCGCCCGCCCGAGTTTCGCCGCGGCCGGCAGGCGTGGTGGGCGGGCCGTGGGGTGCCGTGGGCGCGGGTTTTCCGCGTGAAATCGCGCGTTTCGTCGACGCAACATAAGCCGCCCGCCGCGACCGGGCGCCGCCGGCCGGCGGCCTCTGCCGGGCCCGGACGAGCCCGGCGGCCGCGCGATCGACCGCGCCGAACCGTGAACCGGTGCGCGATTTGCGCCGCTGCTGCGCCGCACCTACATTGCGCGCTCGCCCGACCCGAGGTTCCCGATGTCGATGCCGAGCGCCCAGGAGCAGATTCCCGAACTGAAGCGCGGCACCCAGGAGGTGCTGCTCGAGGCGGACCTGCGCGCCAAGCTGGCGCGCGGCAAGCCCCTCCACGTCAAGGCCGGCTTCGACCCCACGGCGCCGGACCTGCACCTCGGCCACACGGTGCTCATCAACAAGATGCGCCAGTTCCAGGCGCTCGGGCACGACGTGACGTTCCTGATCGGCGACTTCACCGGCCTGATCGGCGACCCGACCGGCAAGAACGCGACCCGCCCCAGGCTGACCCGCGAGGAGATCGAGGCCAACGCGCGCACCTACGAGCAGCAGATCTACAAGATCCTCGATCCCGCCCGCACGAAGATCGACTTCAACTCGCGCTGGCTGATCCCGCTCGGCTCCGTCGGACTCGTCGAACTCGCCTCGCAGTACACCGTCGCGCGGATGCTGGAGCGCGACGACTTCGCGAAGCGCTACAAGGGCGGCCAGCCGATCGCGATCCACGAGTTCCTCTACCCGCTCGCGCAGGGCTACGACTCGGTCGCGATGAAGGCCGACGTCGAGCTCGGCGGCACCGACCAGAAGTTCAACCTGCTGGTCGGCCGCACGCTGCAGGAGGGCTACGGCCAGGAGCCGCAGGTCGCGATCACGATGCCGCTGCTCGAGGGTCTCGACGGCGTCAACAAGATGTCGAAGTCGCTCGGCAACTACATCGCGATCACCGAGCCCGCGAACGAGATGTTCGGCAAGCTGATGTCGATCTCGGACACGCTGATGTGGCGCTACTTCGAGCTGCTGTCGTTCCGCTCGCTCGGCGAGGTCGAGGCGCTGAAGCGCGGCGTGGCGGAAGGGCGGAATCCGCGCGACGTGAAGTTCGAGCTGGGCGTCGAGATCGTCGACCGCTTCCACGGCGCGGGCGCGGGTGGGCGGGCGCGCGACGAGTTCATCGCGCGCTTCCAGCAGGGCGCGCGGCCCACCGACATCCCGAAGCACACGGTCGCGGTGCCGCCGGAAGGCGAGCGCATCGGCGCGGTGCTCAGGGAGACGCAGCTCGCCGCGAGCATCTCGGCCGCGAACCGCCTGATCGAGCAGGGCGCGGTGCGCGTGGACGACCAGAAGGTCGCCGATCGCGAGCTGCGGCTGCTGCCGGGCCGCACGGTCGTGCTGCAGGCCGGCAAGCGCGGGTTCGCCGAGGTCACGCTGGTCGAGAAGCCCTGAGCGGCGCGGGCGGCCCGCGGAGTCGCGTGCCGGCGCGCCTGACACGACGGCGCAGCGTCGCTCGGCGCCGGAACCGGGCGTGTCGTGCCCGCGAGCGTTGACACACCTTCGAGCCGATATATACTGCGCGCCCCTCGACGCCCGGCGGCAACGCCCGCGGCGAGGGATCCCCGGCGAAGCGCTTCGAATCGAGCCCCGCTCGCGAGAACGCACCGCCGAAAAAGAGGACGCAAGGGTTGACGGACACAAAAAGC
>Ga0315900_10003935_pt1 | contig 21340 bp, 38 predicted proteins | sample LakEriMetagenome_FD_203521 | JGI IMG/M metagenome (GOLD analysis project Ga0315900, IMG submission 203521) | Freshwater fungal communities from buoy surface, Lake Erie, Ohio, United States - Buoy 12 MA114 | ecosystem: Environmental > Aquatic > Freshwater > Lake > Lake biofilm | place: USA: Lake...
TTTAGCAAATCAGATTTAGAGATGATTACTGAAATTTATAAGATGATGGATAAAAATGTTAAGTGAAAAAATTCATTACTCTATTTACACAAGACCAAATAAACTTATTTTTGGAAAAGATAAACTATAAACAACAAACCGATTGGAAATGGAAACATTAGAAAAAATCAAAGAACTTACCGAATTATTGTCAGTTGATACTGTAAAATTCTATAAAGGAAATAAGAGTGCAGGAACAAGAGCAAGAAAATCCGCACAGGAACTTAAGGCTTTGCTACAACAATTCAGAACTGAAATTCTTGAACAAAGTAAAAGTGATAAAAATGCATAATATTGATACAATATATTTTTTTGTATTTGTATTTTCAATATTAGTTGCATTGAAAAATGTTTCGAAAGTATTAGTTGCCCTGTTAGATAAACAACCAAAACCCTTGGTCTATACTAACAGGGAACTTTTAATTTTAGCATTATCAATTAGTTACATAATTACATTTATTTTTGTATCATGAGTTTATATAAAGAATTAGTTCCGTTTGTTGAATACATTCACTCCATTAGGAAGTTAAAATCATATCTGAGTTTTGACATGGTTTTCCCAAATAAATGGTCTATTCCAAAAAGTATTGTTGAAGAAGGACAGATTGTTGGATTCGAAACTGAAAACCAAAATCACAAAGGTATTTCTTTCGTTTCCCCTATCGAGGAACTAGAAGTTTCCAAGACCCTGACCAAAATTTCCAAAATTATAAAGTTGAACAAAGAAAAGGAATTGAAAGAAAAACTTTTCAAAGAAGCTGTTGAACAGTTAAAGAGTACCTTTGAAAAAAATGATTTGGATAAACTTAAAAATCTTTATTTCGATTTCAACGAAGAAGACGAGACCCCTGAGTTGAACGTAGATTTACAAGATGAAGATGATTTAGAGTATGAGCAAGACGACCAAGAACCAATCGATACTGAGATGGTTGGAAAGTGAAAAACTTAAAGACAGTAAGGAAGTTGAGAATGTAAAAAAGAAATACATTCAAGAAATCAAAGGATTAAAAAAAGAAGAAATATTCAAGGAACCAAAAAAATTAACATTATGGCAGAAACTCAAAATACTCCTCTTGGGGAATTAGAAAAGTTGGCACTTATTGCTGAATCATGTCAATCAATATTCAGTGGAAAGGCAACAATTGTTTTTGAATTACCAAAGGGAGAATATACCAGTGTTATTAATCATTTCAGGGAGGTCGATAGACACCACAAACAATTTTCTATAGATATTTCAGGAACAGAGTTTCACTTCATTTTGACTGAGGTAAAGTCGTAAACTTTCTGTATAATATTTTTTTATCTATTCCAGCGGTTTCTAACAGAGAATACAAAGACTTTCTCTGAGCCGTGGAATAGTCCTTCACAAACAAACAATCTCCTCGTTTTATTTTGAAAAAATAAGAAGACAAATTGTCGGCAAATCTCGAGGATTCACTTTCAGATTTCAATGTGAACAAATAAATTTTTTCATCTTCTTGAACAACTATTTTGTTATTCAAGACAGAAACCATTTTCAAACCATCCCCTTTCAAATATTTTTTTATAAAAAAATCAGTTGAAATTTTCTTACCCTCTTTGATGTCATAGATTAATTCTTCTTTTTTATAAGGTTCAATCTTGAAAAGAGTCATACCATCTTCATCCAATTTAACTTTGATATTCCTACCAAACTCATCAGTCATGTATACAGGAATCAATTGTCTCCCACTTAACTCGACCAATCCTAACTCATACTTACATTCCCTACCAGCTTCGACTTTTACTTCAAAAACAACATCATTTGATTTTCCCATGAGTTTGTCATAGAATTGTTTAGCACGACTTAAGGTTATAAATTTCTTTATAATTTTTTTCTTTTTTTTATCCTTAAACAATACTACCAAGTAGTTCTCCATACATGAAAGATTACTATAAAATTTTAGAAGTTGAAGAGAAAGCCTCTCAAGATGAAATAAAAAAATCCTACAGGAAACTTGCTGCTCAATACCATCCTGATAAAAATCCACAGGGAGAGGAAAAGTTTAAGGAAATTGCTGAAGCTTATGAAGTTTTGGGTAATCCTGAAAAAAGGTCTCAATATGACAACAGAGGGAGTAACCCATTTCAAGGTACTGCTTATGAGCAAATGTTTTCACAAATGTTTGGGGGTGGATTCCAACAACAAAGAAGAAAGGCTGCACCAGACAAGATAGTTCGAGTTCAAATTAATCCAATCGAATCGTACAAAGGTGAGGAAAAAAGGATTCAATATATGAAAGATACTCACTGCAACGTTTGCAGTGGTTCAGGTGGAGAACAACAAACTTGTGCTAGTTGTAATGGACAAGGATCATTTATTAAAAATTTCGGGACAGGTTTCATGAATCAACAAATCAGAACCGCTTGTCCAACCTGTGGAGGTAGAGGATATACTTTGGTTCATAGATGTTACGGATGTGACGGAAGAGGTACTAAACAGACCGCTGGTGACCTCAAATTCATGGTCCCAAAAGGTATTGACAGTGGACAATATCTCAAGATAGAACGAGCGGGAGACTTCAAGAACGGAGACTATGGGGATTTGGTAATTCAAATCGAAGTTGTACCTAAAGATGGGTTCGAAAAATTCAACAATGATTTGATTTACAATTTATTCTTAAACCTCGAAGACTTACAAAAAGACAAATACATCATTCCACACCCTGATGGTGAATTGAGGATAGATTCACCAAAGATTTTCGATTCATCAAAACCTTTGAGGTTACGTGGTAAGGGATATAACGGAGGAGATATGTATGTAAAATTGAACGTAAAATTTGAAAGAATCAGTTAAAATAAATTAACAAGATATTCTACAATTTTTACAGTACCATATATTGATGAACCTAACAAATAAAATCCTGCTGCTATTGTAAGATATTGAGATTTACTTGTAGGTTTTTGATTACATTTTTTACATTCTGACATAATTATAAGTATGTTAAGTGAACAAATTCGAAGAATTCTTTATATGTACCTTGACGAGAAGGAACAAGGAAAATATAAAAAACCTCGTAAATATAGTAAATCGTATTGTAAATCAACTCCATGTGACGAGATGGGATTTACTCAAAAAGCATCATGTCGTCCTTACAAAAATTGTTATAAGTAATTGCCTTTGTTAGATTTTTTTATTATCATTGGGGAATGATAAGTTATATCGGAGGTAAATCAAAAATAGGTAAGTGGATAGTTCCATTTTATCCCACAGACATAGAAACGTACGTAGAACCATTTTCGGGTATGTTTTGGTGTTTTTTCAACATGGACTTGGAGAAGTATCCAAACCTTAAGAAAGTCGTTTATAATGACTTTAATCCATTAAATTACAATTTATTTCAATGTGTTCAAAATCCATCCGAGCTTCAACGAGCGATGGATGAAATAGAGGTTCAAAAATTTGGGGTAGTCGACACTCCAATCGAATTTCGAGAAAAGTTTCACACATTTCAATCAGAGATTTTCGGTGAAGGATTTAAAATTGAGAACAATGATTATCTTGTAGCAGCAAAATATGTTTATGTATTGTCCCAAGTTTTCAGTGGGAGCAAACCTGAGACATCAAATTTCATAGATTTAAAAGGAAAATACAGATCGAAGTACTTGGCATTCAGAGATAAGTTGAGTAAACCAAATTGGGTTGACCATTTCCTCAAAATTACCGATGTTGAGAATATGGATTTTCAGAGTGTCATTGAGAAATATGACTCACCATCCACTTATAATTATGTTGACCCTCCTTATTGGAAGACTGAGAACTACTACAGTAATCATGATTTCGATAGAGATGACCATGAACGACTTGCGATTGTTCTTAACAAGATTCAAGGAAGATTCAGTTTATCATATTATGATTTTGAGTTGTTACACGATTGGTTTCCTGAAAACAGATTTCGTTGGGAGAAAAAAGAATTTGCTAAAGCCGCTGCAGCCAAAAAAGGTACAAAACAAAATATGGGTGAGGAGTTGCTTATATTGAATTATTAGTTATTTTTGTAGGACCAATATATTTATTAATAAATTAATATTAAATGAAATTTACTTCGATACTTAAATCGTTAATAGTTGAAAACTCAAGATTTGAAATTTTGATGAACGCTTTAACAAAGCCTGGAAAAGACAAGGAAGGGAACAAAACAAAACCAAAACTTTCCAAAGAGGAATTTATTCAACTGGTATTGGCTGACCCTACAACGAGATTGAACAATGTTGAGATTGAGAACGCAACTCCTGAGGAGCTTGCCAAAATCAAAGCAGGTAGTTATGTTCCATGGTTGATTAAGCATTATCTTCTTCCAATGACCGAAACAAGTCCTGGTGACAGAACTTACGAGAAAGATTTGAAGAGAGCGAAGGAAGTTTTCATCGAGGACCTTTACAAAATTACTGAGGACCTTGTTAAATTTGATAGATTCAAGGGTAGACTTCCTCAAGAAATGAGGGACATTAATAAATTGACTCCCGATCAGCTGTTTGACGCAATGAAAGGTTTCGATTTGACTTTGGCTACAACTACAAAAGCGGAAAGAAAAAAACTACCAGTACACCCAGGCGCTGAATTGGCGTTCGAAGGACCAAATTGGAGAGTAATCAAAATCGAAGATAAAGGAAAGTTAGGTCAAGAAGCAGCATGTTTCTATGGAGGTGGAGCACAAACTCCTAAAGAGACAGGTTGGTGTACTGCAGCTCCAGGTGGAGGACAATTCAACTATTATATTTCTAAAGGACCTCTTTATGTAATCTACAAAACGGACGATCCTAATATTCAACCTGCAACTGGTCTTCCTGTTGAACGCTATCAGTTCCATTTCCAAGACAACCAATTCATGGATAAAGATGACCGAAGAATTGATTTGATTCAATACTTGAACGGACCGATGGAGGAGTTGAAAGATTTCTTTAGACCTGAATTTGCAAAAAATATTTCAGTTGGAGGAACAAATCTAAAAATCGAAAGTTTCAGTTCAGGAAGTGTGGGTAAATTTATTGCGTTGTATGGTTTTGATGATTTGATTGAAAGCTTACCCCCAACCTTAGAGAATATTTACATTGCCAACAGGGATAAAGATGTCAATGTTAATATTACATTACCTCAAGATATTGGTCGATTCAAAAATTTGAAGCAAATCCTTATGGATAATGTTACTTCGAAATGTCCTGAAAGTATTTGTGAGTTGGATAATTTGGAATTCCTGGCATTTATGAACTGTCCTGGATTGAGAACTTTACCAGGTTGTATAGCTGATTTACCAAATCTTTTGTTCTTGAATGTGAAAGGAAGTACTAACGTTCAAATTCCAAAAGAAGTACAACAAAAGGCTGAGGACATGGGTAAAGGTATGTGGGATTTCAAGCCAGAATTAGAAGAAGACTGATAGTTTATGAGCGTAGATGTAGAAATCTATTTGAGTAACATTATTAAATTTTTCAAAGAAAATCCGAATGATTTGTTGAACTTGGTGCCCAAAGAAAAAGAACAACTATTATATCGGAAGATTAGAGAAGTTTCTTTGGAAAACTACCAAAAAGGTGATGATGTTAGTTTGACTCAATCCCAACTAATTTCTGTGTGTTCGGAAATCAATAAGTATGAGGAAAAGGTTGAAGAAGAAATTTCGAAAAATTTTGTACAAAAAACACAATTCGGATTTATTTTTTTGAATTGAGTTTGGCAAATCAAATTTCTTATCATATCTTTGAAGTCTAAATCGATAAGACATGATGACAACAGACAACCTCAAGAGAATCGCTCCATCAGTATTCACCACTTCTCCATCCCCAAAAATGTCGAACAAATATACGTTTGTTCCGACTTTGGAAATTCTCGAGAACTTCGAGAAGGAAGGATGGAATGTGTTTTCCGCCAAACAAGTTGGTCAAGGAAATTTTGCCCTTCATCAGTTAAGGCTACGTAATGTGGAATTCCCACAGGTCGGTGATTCCTTGGTTGAGGCGGTCATCAAAAATTCTCACAATGGAATGAGTTCATTCTCAGTAAGTGCGGGACTTCATAGACTCGTTTGTTCAAATGGTTTGACAGTACCAACGTCCATCTCGGATAAAATCTCTGTCAGACATATGAGATTCGACTTGGGAGCGGTTAGAGAAATCACAGACCAATTTGCGGAGAGACTGCCAGTAATCCAAAGGTCTGTGGGTAAGATGGAAACCACTTTTTTGAATGAGGAAAAGATGGTAGACTTTGTGAGTAAAGCTGCTGTCCTTCGTTGGGAAAAAGGGTCAGTTCCCAAAATCAATGTTGAAGATTTCCTTCGTCCTTTGAGACATGAGGATTCGGGGAACTCAGTTTGGAAAACCTTCAACGTGGTTCAAGAGAAGTTTGTTAGAGGGGGTTTGAGATATCAAACTGAAAAGGGAAGGTTCAACTCAATGAAAGAGTTGAAAAACTTCCAATCCATCAACAAGATTAATACTAATCTTTGGGAACTGGCGGAGTCTTATTGTTAGTAAAAGGGGGTTTATTACCCCCTTTTTTTTTATTATAATTGATTCATGAAACAAGAAATTTTCAAAGTTAATTACGAATCTTATACAATGACAATGTATAATGATATTATGCCGATTGATTTTCCTCATCCTACCAACTCATATTGGAAAAAAGAAATTGAGGATGAAATTCTTGAAAGATTCGATGAAGTATCTTCCCCGAAAACAAAAAGAAAACCAGCACCATTATTTTTAGAAAATTATACTTCTCATGTCGAACAAGACTATATAGAACACTATGGAAATCCTCTCTGTAGGGTGTTAAAATCTTACGTGATGGTAGTAGTTGATCGGGATGGAGATAAGGTCTCTATGAAGTTATATAATGGTTTGAGGGAAAGAAAGGTGGGGAACTCTTGGTTCAAAAATTCAAGAAATGTAACTTTTATTACGGTCAACACAAAAACTGGTGACGTATATACAGGATATTTGAAGAACTACCAAAAAAAGAAAAAATTTACCAAGAAAATTTGTAAGAATTTTTTTGGAGATGAACCAATTAATTCCTTTATGTTGGGCATAAGAGATTGTGTATGGTCCTACATTCACAATCATAATGAAGTAATATTGGAATCTGTTTCGAAATTTATTTATGAAGTTGACGGTAGGTCTGATTCCAATGAGTTGACTTATGAAAAAAGATTATTCAAATTCTATTTGGATAAAAAAGGGATTAAATATCCTAACAACTTTCATCTTTATTCCTCCAAACTAATTGGCCCCAAGATAAGAAAACTTCTCAAAAAAAATGATTACAGGTTAGTTGATACGTTTATGGAATACAACAACTTGAATGGGAAAAAGTTGAAACAGGCATTACACACTTGTTCACGTTTGAATATTGACTTATACAAAAAAACAAAAAAGTTATTCGGAGATGATTGGATTAATCAAGATGAAGATTTCATTTCGAACACATTAAATTGTGAATATGGTATTGGAGACAGATCGATTCCGAATGAATTTATTGATTTAGTAAGTAAGGATGAATTAAGAAAAGTCTTTCATACATTCAAGAAAGTTTTTTTCGAGAACCTGATGGACTCATACACTTTCATTGACCATATCAACTTATATACGGATTTGAAAATGTATGGTGAAACAGATTTGAAATGGACAACTACTGATGTGGAGGGGCCTGCTTTCAGAAATGAACACTTAGATTGGACTGATAAGTTAAGTTTTTATAAATTGGGTAATTATGAAAGGATTTATCCGATTTACACTTATGAAGTTTTGGAAAAACCAATATTGAATTATTATCCTGTTGTATTGAATTCTTCAGTCAATTACAATGAAGAAAGCTCAGTACAGTCCAATTGTGTCAAATCATATATTGGAAAACCTTCGAGTTTAATAATATCAATCAGAAAAGATTCAAGAGATTCTAATGAAAGGGCTACGATTGAATATCAACTATCTAAAGTTGGAGACAAGGTTAAGTATCGAAGAATTCAAAGTTTGGGAAAATACAATGGAAAATTACCTGAAACTTGGTTATATTATATATTAAAGATGGACTCAAGAATGTCAAATTACGTAAATCACAAAAATTTCGAAACCGTGAAGATTACTAAAAAGTGTTCCAATGGAATCGAACTTCATTCCGATTCATATTGGGATGAAGATGGCTTAATCAAATGGACTCACAAAACAATCGATGGCCCACATACAATCCAATACCAATGGTTATGATAAAAAAACCTAAGTTCATAAAACGTAATGAAAAAACTTTAGGAGTTCTTTCATCACTTCAAATAAATTTTCCTGACGATTCTATTTTCAAATTCTTGAATGGAAGAAGTTTCGAAGTCGTTTGGAGTCAGGGTCTCTCGGATATACACACAGGGACAGGAAAAATTATAGTTGAAAAAATAATTTTCAAAACAAAACAAGGATTCTATCTGTATTTATTAATGAATACCACCAATGTGAATTTACTTGTTTATTATAAACAGAATCAAGAAAGTGAATTAACAATTTTTATTACACAATTATTAAAACAATTTAAAAATGACAAAACAATTAACGAGTGAAGAATTAAAACAAAAAATCGATCTTAAAGAAAACTTTGTTCTCGATTTATTTGCAACATGGTGTGGGCCATGCAAAATTATGTTGGGAAATTTAGAGAAAGTTAATGATTCTCTTATTGAACAATCTAATGGAAATCCTAAGTTCGGTGTATATAAGTTCGATATTGAAGAAGATATGGATTTAATGAAAGAATGGGGTGTTCGAGGAGTTCCTACAATCAAAATATTCAAAGAAGGAGAGGAAGTATTTTCAAAAGCAGGTATTATGTCTCCAGATCAAGTTCTTAGGCAATTGGATTAAGTTATGAAAGATCTGAATGTAATCGTCTATACAATGAAAGGATGTCCATTCTGTGTCGACTTCAAAAAAATGTTGAATGAAGAGGGAATTGAATTTTTCGATAGAGACATCGATGAATATAAAGACGAATACGATTTGTTCAGTGAAGTAACCGACAATGACATGATTCCAGCATTACTTATTATCGAAGGTAATGGAAAAAAATATAAATCCTTTCTTTATGCCCCTGAGAGAAATTACAATGAATTAACAGAGGCAGTACAGATAATCAAAGAACACAGGAAGAATGTGGGATTACTCTAAAAAATAATAAAATCTTTATTTTTCTTTTTGATAAATGAATAATCCTCGAGTGGATTTGTGAGTTCGACGCTCCAATCCACTTTTTTCATTTCATTGGAAATCCATGACATGTCGAAATCGAATACATCTAAAATCGCGGATTTGAGTTTCTCATCCTCTGAGTTTTTTTCCAAATTGATTATGGAAATGATATTTTCATTTTCTTCGTTTTTTTCTAATGAAATATTCATCAAAAGTGAGGAATCGAAATAGTTGGTTGGGATATTATAAAAAATGTGTTTACCATAAAGATAAATCAATCTTCCTTGAGTTAAGGAGTAACCATGGGGGAATTCTGACACTGCGATAAAATCATCGTCATTAATTTCAATGGGAACGGACTTGAAATCGCATGAGTTGGAATTGGATTTAAACCTTTCGATTTGTTGTTTGTGATATGAACAATTATCTGATTTGTGTAGAACAAATTCCAATTGATTGACTTTGGAAAATTTATAATCATACTCAATCAAATCTATTGTATGGGAAATCGGATGTGAGGGTTCATATTTTTCATTGAATTCACTCAGTATTGAACTGATGTCCAAAATTTCTTTCTGTGTAGTTTTCCCTTTGATTACTACAAAATTTTTACAATCTACTAATGAAAAAATTGATTCTGCGTTTGGAGTTTTTGTCAATAAAAAATCGGCGAACAAGTTGATTGTGAATATCCTACTATTTTTACTTTTTAATATCATTCAAATTATTGATTTGTAGAATGATACGAATTTACATGTATAAAAAGAATAGAATTATTATATATAATCCGTGAAAATTTCATTCATATAATAAATTACTTTCCTATGGTCAGGATAATCACTCGGACTTACTGTCAAACAATCGAGTTCTCCTTCAATTAGGGAAAGGTAATCTCCCCAATATTCTAATAACCCACGGGAACCTCTCCTCTTTCCGTCCTCCAAATAATTCACAATTATATCCTTGAAGTTTGACGCAACAGGAATTCTGAATCGTTGGGTCATTGTATCTTTCTTGAAACGATGAGGTCGTGAATAAAATTCACCTCTTCCATCCACATACTCCTGAAGTTCACTCCAAATACTTTCCAAAACTTCGTCTTCGAATGCGGTTTCGTATGCGTTGGAATGAATTGTTAATAAATCAGAGTAGATGTTAGAAAGGTAGTCTTCGAGTAAATAATTCATAGATTCTTCATCATCAACAACTCTACTTACAACAGATTGGTCAATTGTGGCATATTCATTGTGACCTTGTTCTTGAGCAATTTCTATCAATTCGGGTGTTGCGGGCTGAATGGATTGATTTTGTAAAGTTTCGACAATATTCTCCTCAAGAAATTTCCGATTTCTTGAATTTAAATTATCGATTACATCTCGGTATACATCGTCAGTTGTATCAGAAAACCAATCATAATATCTTTCGCCTGATAACACAGATTCCACACCATCTCTTGAGATTCCATTTCTTGAGTTGCTACAAAATAACCTGGATAAATCGGATGGGTCGTCCAAGTCCAAATATACTACACCATTTTCATCAATTTCTAAGTCAGTCAATTTGTCCGTGAGGAAATCATAAAACTCAGAGGGTTTGTCCTCACGTAACCATAGTAAAAGACGATTTTGAATATCGGAATCCTCAATATCCAATTTGTGTATTAACTTTCTTTTCTGTAAAATTTTGAAAAATGTTTCGTAATCCCCAAACCACTCTTCGGGGTCGAACTCTCCTTGATGAAATTGGTCTATTATTCTATCGAAATTCATAATGATAAATACAAAAAAGGGACAAAAAAATTGTCCCTTCTCATACATCCCTTACAAGTGTCTTTACTTGGAAGATTTGTTTACGTTATAATACTTCTCAACAGTTTTTTTGATTGCCGCTTTAACACTCTCATTTTGTTGTTGAGGAGTCGCAGGCTGTGGTTGTTGAACCTGAGGTTGTGCTTGTTGATTATTTTTGCATCCGCATCCCATGGTGATAGAATTTAATTTGTTTATGTTTATAAATAGTCGACATTTCTAATTATATTGCACAATAATATTTATTAAATAAAAACTGATGAATTTTTCTCAACAAACAGAATCTGCTCAAGAGCGAACTCGATTATTCATGGAAAATAATCCCTCACTAAAATTGAAAGCCGAACTCCTTTTAAGTTGGTTGAAAGACGTTGGAGAAGTGGATGAAGATGAGACCTTGGATGAATTGACTTTTCGTGGAGACTATTATGATATGGATTTATTCGCGGTGGGAATGATGGAATATGCCATTGGAACCGAATATGAAACCGACAAAAGCTGTAAAGAATATATTGAAAATATCATTGAAACTGATGGGATTCAATCTTTCAATACAGATTTTGTAAAACAATTTCTCGACAAGAAAGATTTGCAAAATTATGCTGCCGACTTTTTCAGTGATGACATTAATAACTATCCTGAGGGTTATTTCGATGAAGAAGACAGGATGTTGTCTAACAAACAAAGAGAACAGGTCGAAATTCTACAAATGAGACTCGATAGATTGAAACAAAGTATTCAACAGTTTGAGGAAAGGTCGGATGGCCCCAATTCTGAATGGTTCCAAAAGAAAATTGCCGAGTTCAATGAAGTAATAACTGAGTATGAAGAAGAAATTTTGGATATTCAGAGCGATCCACAAGGTGATTTCCCTGATGAACTTATTGAAAAAAAAGTAGAAGAAACCGTACTTTGGGCTTCAAAAAATCCTTGGCAATATATTGATGAATACTCAGTCGATTGGGAAGAATTTATCGATAAAGACGAGATGATTGAAGAAGCAATCAATTTGGATGGTTACGGTCATTTTCTTGCTAGGTACGATGGAGACGCACACGAAGTTTATGCAGATGGTGAGTTATTTTATATAATGAGAATTGATTAATAATTTTTGACCATTATAATTTTTACATGGGGAGAAAGAAAAAAATTCCATTCAAACTAAATCCTGAGTGGATGTACAAAGAACCTTTGGATTTTGAATACAACAAATACACCTTATTGGACTATCTTCAAAAGTGCGACAAAAGTTTCGACAAGTTTGAATTGTACCCCGATTTTGTTGAACTATCCTTACATTTAGCAAACATACAATCCATTTCGAAAGAAAATACACTGTTACTTACCAACAAGAAATTCGAATCTCCTGATGATGAAATTTTGGTGAAAGAACTTACGCCAAAAAAACCAAGAAATCTTACTGACAAAGAAGAAGAGGAATTGGATAAAACCCTCAGATTCTCTGGTCCAAAATTATTTGACGCTTTCAACATTGCCAAATCAATATGGAATATTGCTTTTGAATCTATTGATTTATATATAAGAAAGAATAAAAACAACTTAATATCGGGTTCGGGATACATTTTTTTCTATCGTAAGTTCGAGGAAAAGTTGTATGTTTGGGAGTATGAAATCAAAACTGATAAGAAAGACAAATCAACAAATAGAACACAACTGCAGTTGATTTCTGAAGGAAATATCGACGATAAAACTCTTACAGAAATCATCGATACAAATTCAAGATGGAACCAAACAGAATATTATAAAGAGCTTCCCATATTCGAAATCAAATGTGCTCAAAACTTTCCATTCGAGCAAACAATGATTCCAATTATCAAAAGGAAAGTAATGTCATATATTTTTCAGGTGGTAAATTTCGAGAAACTAAATAATTTTGACTCTCAACAATAACTTTATTATATTTTTCAAATGAGTTTCAACAAAAGATGGGTTCGATTGGACCAGTGTGTTCAAGCCCTCAAAGATGGAAAATTAGGAGAATACTTTGGGAAAAGTGATATGTTAATGTTCGACAACGACATTAGCACAACCATCTATAAGTTGTATCTTCAAGGCAAATCTGAATCAGAAATAATCAAAATTATAAATTAAAAATACATGAACGCGAACTTGATAAATATGTTAAGAACCTCAGCGGAAGCTGATAAAGCAAAAGCACTTCTAACTTTGGATTTGATGGGAAACACTGGTGTTGGTATTGGTGACCACTCGACTAAAGATTTTTATGAAAATGCTGAAGAAGCTCTAAGAATGTTGATAGATGCTGATGAAAGAATCGAAACTTTAGAAAAATATTTTGGAAAAGATAAATTCATTTTTTAAAAAAATTGAATGGTTCATCGATGTATATTTTGTTTGGATGTTATACAATCCAAACAAGTACGATAGATATGTCGAGTACTTAGAAAAAAAATGGGGGAATAAGAATGAAGAATGATATGGTTAATCATCCCAACCATTATGGTGGGGAAGAAAATGCTTATGAAGTAATTAAAGTTTGCGAAGCTTGGGGGTTGGACCACGATGCTTACTTGTTCAACGTGGTAAAATATGTAGCAAGAGCTGGGGTAAAAGACCAAACAAAGGAATTAGAAGATCTCAAAAAAGCTGCATTTTATTTGAACCGTAGGATTAAAAATTTAGAAAAATGATAGTTTGGCTTACAGGACAACCTGGCTCAGGTAAGACAACCTTATGCAAACAATTGGTGTTGAATATAGAGTCAGATGTTTTTCATATAGATGGTGACGATCTCAGGGATTTATTCGAAAACAAGGATTACTCTGAAGTTGGACGTAGAAAGAATATTGAACTTGCACAACAAATATCAGAATATCTTCATAATAAAGGTAAACATGTATTTGTTTCTTTGGTGTCTCCATATAAAGACCAAAGAGATAAGTTCAAAACAAAGATGGGGGATAATCTTTTCGAAGTTTATCTTTATACGAGTGAGATTAGAGGTAGGGAAGACTACTTCGTAAATGAATATGAAGCACCAACTGAAAAGTATCTCAGATTAGACACAACAAATGATAGTATTGAAGAGTCAGTAAAAAAAGTTTTAGAGTATGCAAAAAATTCACGTTGAGGGAGACCCAAAGTTAAAAAATACTGGTGGGAAACAATATTCCATGTTTGTGGGAAGATTTCAACCCTTTCATGCGGGACATAGGTGGATTGTGAATGAAATATTAGACGAAGGTAAAAATGTTCTAATTTGTATTAGGGACATTGAACCTGACGATAAAAATCCTTATACTTCACAAGAGGTTGAGAATAGAATTGTTGGGGAACTTTTAGACTTAATTCAGGATGGTAGAGTGAGAATTATGATTATACCTGATATTGAATCGATAAACTTCGGGAGAGGAGTTGGATACGATATTATAGAACATATTCCACCCCAAGAAGTTTCGGACATATCTGCGACTAAGATTAGAGAACAATTAAGAAACGAAGGTAAATTACGATGTTAGAAACAAATAGAATTATAAATGGAGATTGTGCAGAGGAGATGGGTAAACTTCCCGAGTCATCAATCGACTTGATTGTCACATCACCACCATATAATGTCGGGATTGATTATGATATTCATGACGACAATCAATCTATGGATTCTTATTGGAGGTTCACTGATGATTGGTTGACTCAGGCATTTAGAATTCTCAAAGATGATGGTAGGATCGCTATTAATATTCCTTATGAAGTTAATGTTCAAGACCGTGGAGGTAGAGTGTTGTTCATGGCGGAGTTTTGGTCTATCATGAAAAAAGTTGGATTCAAGTTTTATGGGCTAGTAGATTTGGACGAAAACTCCCCTCACAGAAGTAAAACCACAGCTTGGGGTTCTTGGATGTCTCCTTCGAGTCCATATATCTATAATCCGAAAGAATGTGTAATCCTTGCATATAAGAAAGATAGAATCAAGAAGTTGAAAGGGGAACCTCAATGGGAATTTGAAGTTGTTGATATTGAACAAGAGGATGGGTCCATCAAAAAGAAAACCGTTTATAAAGATGAGGACAAAAAAGAATTCATGTCTTTAGTTTACGGACAATGGGAATATTTCGCGGATACAAAACAACAAACCAAGGCGACTTTCTCGATGGATATTCCCTCAAAGGCAATCAAGATTCTTACATATAAAAATGATGTGATTTTGGACCCTTTCGCTGGATCGGGTACTTCTCTCGTGAGTGCTGAAATTCTTGGTCGTAGATGGATTGGAATTGAGTTGAGCCCTAATTATTGTGAAGTAAGCAAAAAAAGAATTCAGTTCTTTATTGACAGCAAAAAACAAGGGAAATTTGATTTTACACAATCCCCAACTTAAAAGGTCTTTTAAGACCTTTTTTTTGTTTATGAGGTATTTATTGTCATGAAAGAAGAATTAGTCAAAAAATTGGTACAAGTACAACTTCAATGGAAGTTTTTACATTGGCAGACTTATGGGGATGCAAAACATAGAACCTACGGAGAAATATATGATGGACTTGGAGATTTAATCGACGAGTTTACAGAGGTAATGATGGGAAAATATGGGAGACCTGAGTTTGAACCTGAGTTTGCGTTAATGTTTCAAGATATATCTTCAATTAGTATGCAGAATTTTTTGGATGGAATTACAGAATTTTTTGTAAGTTTTTCAGACCAACTAGATCAGAGATACGATACAGATTTATTGAACATCCGAGATGAAATGTTGGCTACGATTAACAAATCAAAATATCTATTGACTCTCAAATATTAATGGAAAATTTTATTTCCTTGTCAAGTTAAACAAACTTTCAAATGAAAAAAATATTAAGAGAGAGTGGGATTCGGGATATTAATCAATTAAGAGAAAGATATACGAAAGCCGAAATTTATTTTCACCAAGATTTAGACGGGGTTACTACGGCAATTGCAATGAAGAAATATCTCGAAGACAATGGTATTGATGTTGTTGGGGCTCATGTAATTCAATATGGTGATAAAGAATTCTCGATAAAAAAAAATGATGCTACGGGTGATGTGATGCCAGTCCTCGTGGATTTTGCACATGGTAAACCCATGTTCGTGATTCACACTGACCACCACGACAGACAAGCAGGTGCGGAAGAGACTAAATCCACGTCATTTAGACAATCTCGTTCTAACGTAGCAACAATATCCCAAGTGGTTTCACCAAAAGAACTTTTTCCTTCATCAGATATTTTATTAATTAACACAGTGGATTCTGCGGATTTTGCGCGACAGAATATTTCTCCTGAAGATGTGGTAAATTATTTATTCAGAGTCGATAAGGAAAAATCACTGCAAACAAATAAGATGTTATTAGGTTTGGTGATTAATAAACTATTATTAGCGTTTAAAAACAAACCTGGATTTCTTGAGATGTTGGTGATGAATTCCGAGCCATCACTATTGTCTATCTTAAACAACATTAGATCTTGGATGAAATCCACACAAGCCCCTTCTCAGGAAGAATTACAAAAGAACGCTGAGGAATATGTTCAGCAAATGAAGTCCTTTCCCACTGTTTCCGATAATATAATTTTTCAATATGGTGGAGGAAATATGTTCAAGCCAGGTTCTTATGACAGATATACTCCTTTTAGAAACAATCCCGAGGCGGACTTTATGATTATGGCTTGGCCTATGGGACTCGTTCAAGCATCTTGTAATCCATTCAAAAAAGAAAGAGAACTTAAAGGTGTAAACTTAGGAGAAATTGCACAAGAAGTGGTTGGTAAATGGGAAGAACAGTTAAAACAAAAAACTGTACCTTTATCAACAATCAAATGGGTCAGTGAGACTAGTGTCAATCCTGAGAGTGTTGGATTCACGTTCAAAGATTTCAAAGCATTATATGGTGACAAAATAATGTTTATGGAAAATGGAGAAAAGATTTTGGATAGAATTCAAAACTTGATGGAAAAACCCTTCAAAAGTTTATCAGAGGAAGAAATGAGTATGTTGGATAAAATTGGGGTCAATGCTTGGGATTTGATTCAATCAAACTCAGGAGGACACAAATGTATTACAAATATTTCAGGATTGAATTATCTTGGAAAAAGTACAAGACCTCCGAAGGGTGGCACAAGATTTGGTGAATCGGAGGAAAGTCCATCAGTGAAATTCACAAAGATGATTGCAAACCAATTTCAAAAAGTACTTAAGGAAAAAATAGCAGAATCTAAATCAGATAATCAATAGTGTCACCAGCTTGAATGTTTAACTTCTCACAAGTTCCACCATTCAATTCCAAAACAACATTACCATTTCCACAGTAGGACGGACAATCTTCATCAACACATGGAGGACAATTATGATGGATGTTGACAATTACATTATTTTTTATCATTATTATATCAAGTGGAATAATACAATTTTTCATCCAAAAACATTGTTTTTTTCCACCCATCAAAAATAACAAACCTTGATTTTCGGAAGAGAATTTCTTTCCCATCATTCCAATCTGTTGTGATTTAGGGTCAGTTAGAGTCTTTACTTCGAAAACATGATTATTTATCGATATATCCATAATACTTATAAATACAAATTAACTTAAAATGTACTCAGGAGTAATATTAAAATACAGAGATAAGTGTCTATTATGCAAGAGAAGTGAGAAGTTTTCTCATCCGAATCAGTGGTTTATCCCGACTGGCAAAATTGAAATGGGGGAAACTCCAAGAGAAGCCGCAGTTCGCGAGTTGTATGAAGAAACCGATTTCGAACTTTCTGAAAATGATATTGAGTTTATCGGCACCATTTCCGCTATGGAAGATGGAAAGAAATCAGATAAAGATTTTATTTATATATTCATTTCAGAATTGACTGAACCAATTTTACCTGACTTGGATTCTGCTACAGATGGACACGAACACACAAAATGTGGATATTTCAGTTTTGATGAAATGAAAAAGTTGGGGTTAGATGACAATTTACAAAAAATATTAAAAAAATATTTTGACTTCAGTTGATTTTTTTTAATTGTTGTCTATATTTATAAAACTGAATCGAGAGATTCAACACCCCCCACAAAAAAAGTTTCACAACAATTTGATTTTGAAAGAAAGAGTTGGTAAAATTGTGAAACATTTGTCCCACAGATGAAGTTCGAGAGAAAGTTAGTTTGTGGGACTTTTTTTGTCGGAAATACTTGAAACATATATCGCAGGATAGAGCAGTGGAAGCTCGTCAGGCTCATAACCTGAAGGTCGAAAGTTCGAATCTTTCTCCTGCTACATCCGACCGAATCATATGAATTCGGTCATCAACGTGGAGATGGTTTGAGTTCCTAATTATCTCTTTTTTCTCAACCCCTACTAAAAAAAAGTGGGGGATTTTTTTTTATTATTGAATCAGTTTATTATATTTGTAAAACAAACGACGAAGACATGAATATGACATCCCACAACATCAAAATCCAACACGAAAAGTTCGGAGTTCTTTTGAGCGAGACTTTTGTGAATGGAGTTCAATTCAAACTTTTCCTAAAAATGATTCAAGGATGTTTGGAGTTGAAAAATGATTTGACATTCTTCAATGGAACTGATTTCTTTGTTCATGTTCCTTACAAACACTTGGTTGATTCTATCATTACTACAAACGTAGATACTTATACATTAGCGGAACATCTTATTAACAAATCTAAAATCGAAGCGGAGGTTACAAAATGATTACAGTCTCAAATATTCAAGAATGGTCAAGACCTCATCCTGTTGTTGAAGGGGGAAGAATGACAAACATCTTCAATCCGAAGTATGAAGTGTCCATCGTTGGTGGTGGAAAAAAAGGTCGTCTCTATGGAAATTTTGAAAACACCTTTGAAGTTGCGGTATTCAGTACCAAAACCCGAGAATTTGCAACTCGGTTTTTCTTTCCTGATAATTCCGATGATGTTGTTGGATACTTGGGTGCTGATAAGTTAGAGGAGTTTTTGAACTCAGTGTTCCGAGAGAACAATTTCCAAGTTAGATAAACTTGGTGGTGGAAGTTGTACAAAACCTGTACAGCCCTATTAAAGGAGACTTCGGTCTCCTTTTTTTATTCCATATACTCCAAATCAGGAATGTTTGAATTCATCGGTCTGATGAACATATTCTTTCTCAAAAACATTTTTGGTTCATCGGAGTAATCTATGCAATATATCTTGTTATTATCTATATTGATTGGCGCTGATGAGTCCCACATATCTAATTGAAGATATTCATCGTTTAATCCATAAAATGTTTGGTCTGACATCAAAGGTTCTAATGTCTTAACGCGTAATTCACAAAGGTCTTGAATTTTTTTGTTCCAAGTTGCAATGAAATAAATGGTATATACGACTTCAAACTGATCTTCTATTTCGCCTTTTCCCTCACACTTTTCACACACCTTTTCCCCTTTATCACATGAAGGGCAATCTATCACACCGTCCCCTTGACATTCTTTACAATCTACAGTTTCCTTTCCATCACATTCTTCACATCCTCCTTCGATGTCGTATTCATCGCACCATTCACATGATACTTCACCATTACCATCACATTCAGGACATTCGATTACTTCGTAACCTTTACATTCTTTACATTTAGTGAAACCAAAACCACCACATGATTTACAAACAACAATCAATGATTCATTGTTAGTCGTTAGAAGTTGGGCAAACTTTAGATTATTTACCATTTTTTCACCTGACTTGAAATCACCAGTTGTTTTCAATGAATAAATGTATATTGCCAGTTTGATTAAAAAATCAGCACCAAAGTGATTGAAATAGTCAGGTTGTTCTTGGGCGACTTGTCTTAAACCAAAGAAAACTTCATTGACACTATCAGAGTATTTGATGGAATTTTGTAGCACTTGAGCTACTTTTTTGGCTTTCTGATCCATGGTTAATTTTTATCAATGTAATGAACCATAAAAGACACAGTGAAAATATGTTTTTCTTCTGCACTGTAATCTATTTTATCAATTAGAGATTCAACAACTACATCTTGAGATAAACTTATTTTTTTTTCTGAGGTGACTGTCACTTTAGATACTATTTTTTTCATTTTTTCCATCATTTCTTCAACATCCCCGAAGAAGTGTGGTATTTGTGAATCTATTGCCCCTAGATAATCGAATTTTATTAATAGAGCATAACCGCTGTCTAAATTGTAGAAATCTAAAATTAAATCGAAAATTTCGAACTCATTAGATGTTGATTCTATCTGAATAAGATATTTCAATTTTTCTTGTAATATTTTTATGTCAACCATACTGATAAATACATTTATTTTTCCTTTTTAAGTAATTATGTTTCTATTATAAAAAAAAGGTTATGTCAATCAAAGTTAGTTTTACAGAGGAAGAGATTTTATCAACACCCAACTATTACGACATGGGTAAAAAAGTTCATGATAGATTTTGGCAAGCAAGAAGAGATTCTGAGGGTCCGAGATTCGACGATGAACACTTCGGTATGACCATTGATGAAAATGGTTTGGTGACCGCAATCCATCACTCTGAGGAGTATGATACATGTGTTCTTTGTGGTAAGAAAACACCGTATCTGAAAAGCACTCATATTGATTTGAGACACGGTTATGTCGAAGGAGCGGGTCAAACTTGTCCAGATCCCTCAACCTGTATTTAATTTTTTTCAAAATACTGATATATATGTAAGAAATTACATATTATATTGATGGAAAAATTTACTCCCTATCACCAACATTTATTGATTAGAGGTTGGGCAACTAATCCTCCCAAAAAAGAGGAAGAATTGAATGATTGGTTCATAAACTTAGTTGAAAAGGTGGGGATGAAGGTAGTTGCTGGACCAACAAGTGTTTATGTTTCAGATCCAGGTAATGAAGGGTTGACAGGAACCGTAACTCTGGCAACTTCACATGCCTCGATCCATGTTTGGGACAATTTGGAATTACCCATGATACAATTTGACATTTATTCTTGTAAGTCTTTTACTTTGGAACAAGTGATGGAATGTTTTAAACCATTCGGATTAGTCAAAGCAGAGTGGATAATGATTGACAGAAATAATAAACCCATAATATTTTCGGAAGGGGTATGGGAATAAAGAATCCTTTTTCGGGATGGTCTTTACAAAAGTCTCATTTTACCTGTTGGTTAATTAAGGATTTATTTTGGTGTTTGAAATTAAAATGGTTGGCGACCCTGATGGTGTTCCCAACCATTTTTTTTACAGTTTTTTTATTGTTTACGGAGAAGGACCAAAGAGATACAAATCTAATACTTTCAAGTTGGGTCTCAATGAATATTTTTTGGATGTTACATGAACTACA
>Ga0315900_10003936_pt1 | contig 21335 bp, 21 predicted proteins | sample LakEriMetagenome_FD_203521 | JGI IMG/M metagenome (GOLD analysis project Ga0315900, IMG submission 203521) | Freshwater fungal communities from buoy surface, Lake Erie, Ohio, United States - Buoy 12 MA114 | ecosystem: Environmental > Aquatic > Freshwater > Lake > Lake biofilm | place: USA: Lake...
TGATCGTTCCCGTTCGTTGCGGGAACCGGTGGCGGTGACACCCGAGCTGTGTGGGCTCTACGGCTCTGGGTACCGCCCCTGCCCCACACCCAATCCCAGCCTGCAGCTGGTGCTCAGCAGCGAGCGGGAGATCGATCTGATCGACCTGGAGCAACTCTGCGACGCGGTGGGCTGGAGCCGCAGACCCCTGCGCCGCGTGCGCAGGGCCCTGCAGAACAGCCTGCTGCGGGTGGGGCTCTGGCGCCACGACCCGCGGGTACCGAAGCTGGTGGGCTTTGCCCGCTGCACCGGCGACGGCGTGGTGGAGGCCACCGTCTGGGACGTGGCCGTCCACCCCCACTACCAGGGGGCGGGACTGGGCAAACAGCTCATGGCGTACGTGCTCGAACACCTGCAACGCATGGAGGTGGAGCGGGTGAGCCTGTTCGCCGACCCCGATGTGGTGGCGTTCTATGAGGGGCAGGGCTGGGAGCTTGAACCCATGGGCCGACGCTGCGCTTTCTGGTACGCGCCCTGATCCCGCGTTCCGCGCCCCAGCCGCCGCGCCTCAGCGTTCATACATCGCCGCCAGCAGGGCAGGGCTGACGCCCCGGCGCCAGGCCTGCCGCAGCCGCCGGTTGGCACGCACCGCGCCCCACACCCCCAGACGCCGCCAGCGACGGCCATCCACCCGCAGTGCCAATCCGAGGCTGCGCAGGCATCCGTGCCGGCGCAGGCGCCCGACCAGCTCCAGGTCTTCCATCAACGGCAGCGGCCGCACGCCACCACAGCGCGCCAACAGCCAGGCGGGCAGCAGCAGGCCCTGGTCGCCGTAGGGACACTGGCACCAGTGGCTGCGCAGGGCCACCGCCAGCTCCACCAGCCGCAGGGCCGGCCGGCGGTCGGCGATGGCCAGCTCGAAGTACCAGGCACCGGCGGGCCGGGCCATGGCCGACTCCACGGCGGCGATCCAGCCGGTGGGCAGGGCCACGTCGCCATGCAGCAGCAGCAGCCAGGGGCTGGCCGCCGCCGCAACCCCGGTGGCGATCTGTCCGCCCCTGCCACCCGCTCCGTTCAGCAAGCGGGCGCCGGCCAGGCGGGCGATGGCGGGGCTGGCATCGCGGCTGCCGCCATCCACCACGAGCACCTCGGCCACCAGACCGGCGGCGGCCTGGAGCTGGGCCAGCAGGGCCGGCAGCCGCTCCGCCTCGTCGCGCACCGGCACCACCACGCTCAGCCGGGGGGAGGGCATCAGCGCCAGGGCCGGAGATCCTCCGGCCGGTCGAGGTCGGCGCGGCACGCCAGCAGCACGGGCTCCACCCCCAGGCGCCGCGCCGCGGCGACGGTGCACGCGAGCACCCGGGATCCGCCCCAGGGCATGCCGCCACAGAGCCGCCCCGGCAGCTCTGGCGCGGCCTGAGGGCCGACGCCGATCAACCAGTAGCCCCCGTCGGCGGCGGGGCCGAGCACCAGGGGGCTGCGCTCCAGGGCCTGGAAGGCCGCGATCAGATCGGCGGGCTCAAGCGTGGGCAGGTCGCTGCCGATCAGCACCACCTGCTGGGCCCCCTCCCGCCTGGCTCGCTGCAGCTGGCGTTGCATCCGCAGTCCCAGCCCCCCCGGCCCCTGCGCCAGGCCGCGGTCGGCGCCGAGCCGCTGGGCCCAGCGCCGCGCAGCCCGTGGGCCGAGGGCATCGGCCGCCAGCACGATTTCAGGCAGCCACACGCCCCCGGCCAACCGGGCCAGGGCGCGGCCACAGGCCAGGGCGTGCCGGCAGAGCCGCTCCTGAACAAGGGCCGCCCGCCGGTTGCCGACACCGGCGGCCAGGCGCCGCTTGCAGCGCCCCGGCACCGGCCGGCGGGCCAGCACCACCAGCTGCCGTCTCACCCCTCGCGCGGCAGCTCGGCCGGTCGCACGGTGATCCGGAGCCTGGCGTCGCCACGGCGCAGATCGATCGCCAGATCGCTGCCCACCTGCGCCTGATCGACGGCCATCTGCACCTCGGAGGGATTCTTCACCGGCCGGCCGGCCACCGCCGTGATCAGATCACAGGCGCGTACCCCGGCGCGAGCCGCCGGGCTGCCGGTCATCACATCCACCACCACCACCCCGTTCAGCTCCGGCAGCCTGCATTGGTTGGTGGTGGCATTGATTTCCCGGGCCAGTTCGGGCGTGAGGCGCTGCAGCCGCACTCCGATGTAGGGATGGCTGACGGAGCCGCGCTCCAGGATCTGGGCAGCGATCTTGCGGGCCACATTGATCGGGATCGCGAAGCTGAGGCCGGCCCCGGGAGCCTGGCGGATCGCGGTGTTGATCCCGATCACCTCACCCCTGTCGTTGATCAGCGGCCCGCCGCTGTTGCCGGGATTCACGGCCGCATCGGTCTGGATGTAAGGCACCCGCTGCCCCTCACCCACGGCATTGGTGCGCTGGACAGCGCTGATGATCCCCGCGGTGACGGTGTTGTCGAGGCCGAGGGGATTGCCGATGGCGATGGCCGTCTCTCCGGGGCGCACCTTGTCGGAATCACCCAGGGGCGCCACCGGCAGCCGCGAGGCCACCACCTTCACCACCGCCACGTCGGTGAGCGGGTCACCGCCCAGCACCTTGCCGGTGAAGGTGCGGCCATCCGGCAGGGTCACCGTTACCTCGCTGGCGCCGTCCACCACATGGGCGTTGGTGAGGATCACCCCGTCGGAGCGGGTGATCACCCCGGAGCCGAGCCCCTGCTGCTGCTGGATCGAAGGGGCCTGGCCGAAGATCCCGCCCAGGGGATTCACCACCCGCTTGGTGGTGTCGATGCGCACAACGGCGGGGCCCACCTTGCCCACGGCATCGACGATCACGTTGCTGCCCGGCGGCAACGGGGCAGGGCGGGGGGCGTCGCTCACCGGCGGTTGCTCCCTGGGGGGCTGGCGTGGCAGCCCGGGCAGCTGCGGCAGCCCGGTGACGCACCCCCCCAGGGTCAGAGCCGCCGCCGCCATGACAGCGGGCCAGGCCGGGCGGCAGGACAACGGGCGGAGAGGCATGGGGGCACAGACCCGGAGGGCAGCGAAGCAGGTTTCATTAAAGACCGCCCGGGCCCGCGACCCTGCGTAGATTCAGCGGCTCAGAGGTTGGCCGCAGTGGTGCAGCAGTCCGAGCAGCTGTGGCACCAGGTTCAGCAGGCACTCCAGGCCAGCCTGAGCAAGCCCACCTTCGAAACCTGGATCCGCCCGGCCCGTTGCCGCGCCTTCCGCAACGGCCAGCTGGAGCTGGTGGCGCCCAGTTCCTTCGCCTGCGGCTGGCTGCGCAAGAACTACCTGGGCACGATCGAGGCCCTGGCCACCGAGATCTGCGGCAGGCCCGTGCAGGTGCTGGTGGCCGCCGCCGCGGGGGAACCGGGCCAGTCGGGGGGGGCGGGGGGTGGCCCTGCCGTCGGTGGGACCGCTGCCGGCGGCGGCGCCGACGTTCATGGGGCGACGGCCGCCGTGCCCACCGGAGAGGCTCCCCGCAAGGTGGTGCCGGGGCTCAACCCCCGCTACGTGTTCAACCGCTTCGTGGTGGGACCGAACAGCCGCATGGCGCACGCGGCGGCCCTGGCCGTGGCCGAGGCCCCGGGCCGGGAGTTCAATCCGCTGTTCATCTGCGGCGGGGTGGGTCTCGGCAAGACCCATCTGATGCAGGCGATCGGGCATTACCGGCTGGAGATCAACCCGAGCGCCAGGGTGTTCTATGTCTCCACCGAAACATTCACCAATGACCTGATCCAGGCAATCCGCAAGGACGGCATGCAGGCCTTCCGCGACCGCTATCGCGCCGCCGACCTGATCCTGGTGGACGACATCCAGTTCCTCGAGGGCAAGGAGTACACCCAGGAAGAGTTCTTCCACACCTTCAATGCCCTGCACGAGGCGGGTCGTCAGATCGTGATCGCCAGCGATCGCCCACCCAGCCAGCTTCCCCGCCTGCAGGAACGGCTTGTCTCCCGCTTCTCGATGGGGCTGATCGCCGACATTGCCGCTCCGGATCTGGAAACCCGCATGGCGATCCTGCACAAGAAGGCCGAACAGGAGCAGATGAATCTGCCGCGCGACCTGATCCAGTTCATCGCCGGCCGCTTCACCTCCAACATCCGTGAACTCGAGGGCGCCCTCACCCGTGCCGTGGCCTTCGCCTCGATCACGGGCCTGCCGATGACCGTGGAGTCGGTGGCGCCGATGCTGGATCCGGTGGGCAGCGATGTGGAGGTGAAGCCGGAGCAGGTGGTCGCGAAGGTGTCGGAGGTGTTCGGGGTGGGGGCGGAGGAGATGCGCAGCGCCAGCCGCAAACGGGCCGTGAGCCAGGCCCGCCAGGTGGGCATGTATCTGATTCGCCAGAGCACCGATCTGTCGCTGCCGCGGATCGGAGAGGTGTTCGGAGGCAAGGATCACTCCACGGTGATGTATGCCGTGGAGCAGATCGAGAAAAAGCTTAACAGTGATCCCACCCTGGCTCGGCAGGTGCAGCAGGTGCGCGATCTTCTGCAGATCGATTCGCGCAAGCGCCGCTGAGCAAGGCTCGCTGATCGGTAGTCCCTGCGCTCGATTGGGTTCGCTTGGACTCAGCTCCAAGTTGGGAATCTGAGCTCATTGCGGAGAAAGAGCTGTGCTGGACCTGTCGGTGCTTGGCTGATCTCGACCCGACCCGGTTGGTTGCGGCCCTCAGATCCGAGCGGCCTCTGCGCCGGGATCGGCGCGGCTGAGGAGAGCGTCGCTGTCGGTTCAGTTCAGGGGCCTGGCGGGATCGAGACCTTCCAGCTCGCCCTGGAAGACCCTGCTGGCGGTGATATCCTGCGCTTCCAGCGTCATCAGATCACTTTTGGTGAGCGGGCTGCCCATGCGGCTGAACAACCGGTTGGCCTGACGCATTCGGGCCCGATCGATGGCATTACGGATCGAGCGGGCATTGGCAAAGAAGGGCAATTGCATGCGGCGGCTGATATAATCCGCAAAGGCATGTCTGGCTTCATCACTGAAGCGATAGTTCTCTGCAGCCAGAATCAGCTGAGCGATCGCCAACAGCTCATCAGCGCTGTAATCAGGAAAGTCGATGTGATTGGCTACGCGCGAGGAAAGGCCGGGGTTCGACTGGTAAAAGACATCCATCCGCTCCTTGTAGCCAGCGAAGATCACCACCAGATCATCGCGGTTGTTTTCCATCACCTGCAGCAGAATTTCGATCGCTTCTGCGCCATAGTCACGCTCATTCTCGGGGCGGTAGAGATAGTAGGCTTCATCGATGAAGAGCACACCACCAAGCGCCTTCTTGAGCATCTCCCGGGTCTTCGGCGCCGTATGCCCGATGTACTGGCCGACCAGATCATCGCGGGTGGCGGTCACCACATGCCCCTTGCGCACATACCCCAGACCGTGCAGGATCCGGCTCATGCGTTCGGCCACGCTGGTTTTGCCGGTGCCGGGCCGTCCGGTGAAGGACATGTGCAGCGACGGCGGTGTGGTTTCCAGCCCCACCTGGAGCCGCGCACGATTCACCACCAGCAGGGCGGCGATCTCGCGGATGCGCGCCTTCACCGGACGCAGGCCGATCAGCTCCTGATCGAGCTGATCCAGCAGCTGCTGAACGCCGGCTCCCTCATAGGCCGCCCGCAGATCGATCAGGTCAGACTCCATGGCCTCAGCCCTGACTGAGACCAGCGAGCAGGCCATCGATCCGGCTGGCGAAGGACTCCTCCTCCGGCCCGATCAGCGCCTGCCCGTCGCTGTTCTCCGGACGCAGGGTGAGGTTCACGTAGGTGCGCCCGAAGCTGATGTCGGGAAACTGGCGGGTCTGCTCGGAAAGAGTATTCAGCCGCTCGAGAAACTCCCGGGTCGTGGCGTAGTCGCTGAACTCGATGCGCCGCTCCAGCCGCTCAGCCTGTTCCGGCCTGGGGCGAGGGGTCCAGGGTTGCTCCACTCTCCAGTGCTGCGCAGGCGTTCCGACGCTACGCCCTCACTCGCCGTCCTCCAGACAGTCGGTGCGGGCCAGGGCCAGGCGCTCGGCCCAGGCAGCCGCATAGGCGGTGTTGGCCGCCTGCTCGTTCGGATCAGCGCTGGAGAGGGGATGGGGAAAGGTTCCCCGGATGGCGGCATTGGTGACGCAGAACATCGCCCTCTGGAAGCTCATGCAGATCTTCACCCGCTCGTCACCCTCGCCCCGGGTGCATTGCTGATACCAGTGATGCAGCCGCTGCGGCAGATGGCGGTACATGTCCTGCATCAGCAGGCTGGGGGGGATGCCCGCCCCCATGGTGGGCAGCGGATCGGCGTAGAGGGCGCCGTAGGCGAATGCAGCCTGATCGGGGGCGATCTGCTGGGCCTGGGCATTGAAGCTCACGGTTCCGAGAAACGGGGTTCCGCGCAGGAACACGGCCTCCACGTAGGGCACGGCCACGTCGGTGAGAAAGGCGAGGTTGGCCTCCGGTGGCAACACCCACAGCGACTCCCCATGGATCTCCACCGCATAGGTGATCGGATTGGCCGCCGCCGCAACGAGACCGGCACGGATGAATTCCACCACCTGCTCGATGCTGGATACCCTGCCATCCCGTTCGGCCCGGGCGAGATCCAGGAACAGATCGCTCATCACCCGCCAGAACTGGCCCAGGGCATGGGTTGTGGCGGCTGTACGAATCATTTCCGGCAGGAAGCCCGGCGCCAGTGGATGGATGATCCCCAGCAGCAGATCGCGGCGACGCTTGCGCGCAATGATCGCCGCGCAGTTGGCCGCGAACGCGGCGCTGTCAAGGTAGGCATCCAGGCCACCGGTGCCATGCCAGAGCATGGCCTTCATGCAGTACTCGGCGTATTCGTAGTTGAGGCGGTCGTGATTGAGATGGCGCCAGATTTTGCCCACACTGGTATCGCCATCGAGAAACTTGAACAGCGGCAGTGGATTGAGAAATTGGCTTTCCGCCTGGAAAATCAGATTCACGCTGTAGGCATCGAGCACCTCGCCGTAGCTCTCGAGCACATCCACCACCTGCAGCAGGTGCCCGGGCGTGTCCTGGAGCAGGGTCTGGCCGGCGAGCAGCCGCTCCTGGATCCCCTCCCGGTTCAGGGACGGCACCGCACGCACGAGCCGGGCGGGAATGACCGGCATCTCAGCCCACCCCCCGGCCGGCCAGCGCCATGGCGGCAGCGGCCACCTCGCTGCAGCGAGCCAGAACGGCCGGAGCCAGGCCCAGGCTCACCACGCCGGTCGCCAGGGCCAGGGCCGGGATCGTTTCGCGGGGAGCCACCGGCGCCAGACGCACATCGAGGCGGGCATCCACCAGGGGATCGCCGCTGGGGGGCGTGATCGCCAGGCGGCCGAAGAAAGCCCGGTTCACCAGCAGCAGGAAATACACCGCCGTGAGGCCCGAGCCCGCCATCGAAAGCAGGGTGGCCACCGGGAAGGTGGTGATGCTGCCGCGGAACACGAGAAACTCCGAGATGAAGCCGGCCATGCCCGGCAGACCGGCGCTGGCCATCACCCCCACGATCATCAGAGAGCCGGTGAGCGGCAGGCCTTTTTCCGGATTGAGCAGGCCCCGCAGCACGTCGAGGTCGCGGGTGCCGGTCTTGCGGTACACGATTCCCACCAGCAGGAAAAGCAGGGCTGAGATCAGGCCGTGGCTCACCATCTGGAAAATGGCCCCCAGCAGGCTCAGCGGCGTGGCGGCGGCGGCGGCCAGCAGCACGTAGCCCATGTGGCCGACGGAGCTGTAGGCCACCATGCGCTTCATGTCGGTCTGGGCGATGGCGGCCAGTGAGCCGTAGAGCACGGAGATGGCCGCCCAGATCGCCAGCAGCGGCGCCAGTCTGCTCCATGCCTCCGGGAACAGCCCCAGGCCGAAACGCAGCAGCCCGTAGGTGCCGAGCTTGAGCAGCACCCCGGCGAGCAGCACCGAAACCGGCGTGGAGGCCTGGGTGTGGGCATCCGGCAGCCAGTTGTGCAGGGGCACCAGGGGGATCTTGATGCCGAAGCCGAGCAGCAGGCCAGCCAGCAGCAGCAGCTGGCCGCCCATCGAGAGGCGGTCGCTGAGCACGGGTGTGAAGCTGAAGTCGATGCTGCCGGTGAGCACGGCCAGCCCCAGGAACGAGCCGAGAATCAGAACGCCGGAAATCGCCGTGAAGATCAGAAACTTGGTGGCGGCATAGGCCCGCTCGGCCCCACCCCAGACCGAGATCAGCAGCCAGAGAGGAATCAGTTCCAGTTCATAAAACAGAAAGAACAGCAGCAGGTTCTGGGCGAGGAAAGCCCCGTTCACCGCGCCGCTGATCAGCAGCAGCATCGCGAAGTACAGCCTCGGGCGCCTGTCGATGTCGCGGGTGATCACCGCCACCACCAGGCTCAGGCCGCCATTGATCAGCACCAGCGGCAGGGAGAGGCCATCCAGGCCCAGGCTGTAGTCGAGTCCGATGGCGGGCAACCAGCGGTGCAGCTCCACCAGCTGCAATCCGGGCAGCCTGCCATCGAAAGCCACCAGCGTGGCCAGCGTGGCCAGCAGCTGCAGGGCGAGGATGGCGATGCTGAGCAGCCTGAGCCGCTGGGGGCTGGGGGATCCGGGCCAGAGCAGCAGGGCGAGGCAGCCGAGGAAGGGAATCAGCAGCAGCGAGGAGAGCAGCATGGATCGCAACCGTGCTCAGAAGCTCAGCCGGAACCACTGCAGCCCCACCAGCAGCAGCAGGATGCCGATCACCAGGGTGAGCACATAGCTCTGCAACTGACCGCTCACGCTCAGCTTCAGGCCTTCGGCGCTGGCCAGGGAGAGGCGACCCACTCCGTCCACCAGCCCCTTGACGACCGTGCGGTCGAACCAGCGGGTGGCCCGCGCCAGCGCCGCCACCGGACGCACGATTGTGGCGCGATAGAGCACCGGCGTGTAGAAGTCGTAGGCCAGCAGGTCCTGCAGGATGCGCAGGGTGGGCCGGCGCGAACGCGACCAGAAGCGGTCCTGGGGCAGCAGGCAGCCGATCAGCACCCCCAGCGCTCCGCTGCCGGCCACGGCCAGGCCCGCTGCCGGCGCGAAGGCGGCGATGCCCGGCACCGGATCCAGTCGCTCCATGATCAGAGGCAACAGCAGCACGATCAGCGCCAGGCTCGCCATCGGCAGGGCCATCAACCAGATCACCTCAGGGGTGCGCCGGGTCTTGGGCATCGGCGCTCCGAGGAAAACGGCCCGCAGCACGCGAATCACATTGGCGGCGGTGAGCAGATTGGTGAGCAGGAACACCCCGGCGAACGGGGGAGCTTCGTTGAGCAGGTTGTCCACCATCAGGCCATAGCAGAAGAAGCTGCCGAGGGGCAGCAGTCCCACCAGGCCGGCACTGCCCACCAGGAAGGCCAGCAGGGTGGCGGGCATGCGACTGCCGATGCCGCCGAGCTCGGTGAGGTCCTGGCAGTTGGTGGTGGCGATGATGCTGCCGACGGCCATGAACTGCAGCGCCCTGGCCAGGCCATGGGCAAACAGAAAGAGCAGGGCGATGCCGGGTTTCTGGAGGGCGATGGCGATGAAGACCAGCCCCAGATAGGAGGTTGTGGAATAGCTGAAGGCACGCTTGATGTCCACCTGCGCCAGAGCCACCAGGGCCCCGCCGAGGGCGCTGATCGCCCCCACCGCCAGCAGCACCGTGGTGGCCAGGGGAGAGATGGCCACCACGGGCATCAGCTTGAGCAGCACGATGGCCCCGCAGGTGACCACCACCGAATTGCGCAGGATCGAGGCCGGATTGGGCCCCTCCATGGCCTCATCCAGCCAGAGATGCATCGGGAACTGGGCGCACTTGCCCATCGGTCCAGCGATCAGGGCCAGGGCCAGCAGGCTGGCCACCAGCGGACTCCGGAGGGTTTGCTCACGCGCCTGGGCGGCCCAGACATAGAGGTCGGTGAACTCCATCGAACCGGCCAGGGCCGAGAGGGTCACCACACCCATCAGCAGCAGCACATCTCCGACCCGCTTGGTAAGGAAGGCGTCGCGGGCCGCCGTCACCACCAGCGGCTGGGCATACCAGAACCCCACCAGCAGATAGGTGGACAGGGTGAGCATCTCCAGCAGGAAATAGCTGAAGAAGAGATTGCTGCTCAGCACCACGCCGCTCATGGCGCCCTCGAAGAAGCCCACCAGCGCATAGAAGCGGGCCAGCGACCACTCCTTGTCGAGGTAGCCGAGCGCGAACACCTGGGTGATCAGGCTCATCGTGGTGACCAGTTCCAGGGCCGCCAGGTTGGTGAGGGAGAGATCGAAGCCGATGCGCAGGTTCAGATCCGCGGCCTGAAACCAGGGAAAATCGAGATGCTGGGCGCCGCCCAGCACCACTGCGCGGATCGCCAGACTGCCGTGTACAACGGCCAGAAGGGTGACCAGCAGGTTGAGATACGCGGCCGGCCGGGGGCCGTTGCGCCGGATCCAGCCGGTGGCCCACGGGAGCGACAGCAGCATGCCGCTGAACCCGTAGAGAGGGACCAGCCAGATCGTCTGAAGAGGCAGTGGCAGTGGCAGTGGCAGTGGCAGATCGCTGGCCAAGGAGTCTCAGGCGGCGAGGTCAGAAGGTCGCCCGTTCCTGCCCGTTCCGACCGTAGCCACGAATGCTGCGATACCAGTCCGCCAGCTCATCGCTGTGATGCTGTTCGTCATTCCAGAGCTCACGGAAGAACGACTCCTGCTCCCGGTCGCCGATCAGCAGGCAGAACCGCACCGCTTCGCCGTAGTGCTGGATCAGATCCGCCTCCAACACCTGGTCGAGGCGCAGGAGGCCGGCCAGTTCCGAGGCGTGGGCCACGGGCCGCAGCTGGGATGCGGCCGGAGCCACCTCCAGGCTGAGCATGCGCGCCACGATCTTCTCCGCGTGCTGCATCTCCTCCACCGTTTCCCGCCGGAAACGCTCGGCAGCCTCGCTCTCGCCCCAGATCTCCGCCAGGGAGGCATGGGTCATGTACTGCTGCACGGCGGTGAGTTCCAGGCTCAGGGCGCGACCAAGAAAGCCCAGGACGCGCGGATGAACGGCGCCCATGGGCATCACAGACGGCGGGTGGCGCCCGTGCCGACCAGGGCCGGCTCCACCTCGGTGTGGGGACGGGCGATGATGTGAGCTGCGACCAGCCCGTCACCGACGCGTTCGCAGGCATCGGCCCCGGCGCGCACGGAGGCGTTCACCGCCCCCGTCTCGCCGCGCACCATCACGGTGACGTAGCCGCCCCCCACGAACTCGCGGGCCACCAGGGTGACTTCGGCGGACTTGGTCATGGCGTCGGCCGCTTCGATGGCGGGTACCAGGCCACGGGTCTCGATCATGCCGAGGGCGATCCCATGCACCAGCGGCGTCTCCGGAAAGACCGTGGCGCGGGTGCTCAGGGCGCCGGCGCCACCACTGGCCCCGCCGGCTCCGCCACCGCTGGCGGCCGGGGAGGGTGCGCGGCGGCCGGCGCTGGTCCCCGCGGTGCGGCTGGCACTGCTGCGGGCCGTGCTGCCGCCACGGCTGCGGGAAGCGCCGGAGGCTGATCCGGCTGCGGCGCTGCGCCGCCGGCTGCTGGAGCGGCCAGCGGCACTGGTGGCGCCGGCCCGGCCCGCGGCCGTACTGGCAGGGAGGGCCTTGGCGGGGCTGGCGGGGTCGCCACCGCTGGCCGGAGTGGGGGAGGGGGTGCTGGTCACGGCAGGGGTTGGGGGAGCGGCTGGGGGTGAAGGGGCTGCGGCTCCTGGGTCGGTGCCGGGGGAGGGGGCGGCGGAGCTGGCCATGGCGAACGGACGGGGGGAGGGCTGGAGCGGAGCTGGGCGGGAAAGGGCTGGAGCTGGACAGGGAAGCTCAGCCGTCGGGCTCCCAGAAATCGATGATCCCGGCGATGGTGAGATCGGTGAGCACATCCGGATTCGGGCAGGCGAAGCGGGCGGCGGAGCCGCTGGCCGTGAACACCCAGTTGCCGGGCGAAGCCCCCACCGGATCAACCGCCACGCTGAGCTTGCCCTTCGGTGTGCGCAGCAGCCGCAGGTTGCAGTGATCCAGACCACCGACCCGCTGGGTGCACACAATGGAGCCGGCGACCTGCATGATCTCCATCACTTGGGGGCCTCCGGATCCCAGTAATCAATGATCCCCACGATCGTGAGGTCGCTGGGATACGACTTGCTTCCCGCCGCTTCGCGCGCTGCCGAACTGCCCACGCAGATCACCCAGTCGCCGGGGATGCAACCCACCGCATCAACAGCCACCTTCTTGGTGCTGCCATCGAGCACCACCTGCAGATGCTTGTGCTGGAAGTCGGGAATGCGATTGGTGGAAACCAGGGGCTTGAGCACCTTGCAGATGATCACTTCAATGACCTCCCTGGCTGGCGAAGGTGATCGTGGAGCCCACCGCCTCCGCAGGCACATGCCGATCCTGGTCGCGAATCGTGAGCAGTGTGTGCAGCAGACCCTGGCCACAGAGCTCGGCGTAGCGGTTCTCGATCGCCGTCTGCACGCGCCGGCAGTGGCGGATCGCCCGCTCCCGAGCTCCCGGCACCTGGCCGTGGTAGTCGAAGCGCACCACCACGGGCACCGGCAGACCGCGACTCACATTCAACCCCTGGAAAATCTTCACGCCCACATCGAGATCCGGAGCACCCTCTTCGACGGTGTCCATGTAAGCGAAGTAGGTGAGGTTGCGCAGGTGGATTTCCTTGAAGCCGATGCCGACGCCGATGAATCGTTCGGCATGACCGGCATCGCTGTAGCTCGAGCCATGAAACTGGCGCACGTAATCGATCTGGGAGATGTTGTGCTCAAGCAGCCGTGCCACGAGCCGCACCATCCCCGGATCCGGAGCGGAGGCGGCCCCCTCGCGCACCAGCGCCTCGATCCGGGCCCGGGCCTGCTCGGGCGCCAGGCCGCTGGTGGCGGCATAGACCTCGCGGGCATCCAGCCAGCGCTCCCGGTTGGTGGTGCCGTCCATGCCCGGCACGTGCACGCGGATCGCGTCGGTGTCGGTGTCGATGCCCATCAACAGCAGATCCACGGAGGCACCGCAGCAGAAGCTGTTCTCCACCGCCTGCTGGAAATCGCGCAGGCGAGCCAGGCCACAGGCGGCGGCCTGCTCGTCATCGCTGCCGTGGGCGGCACAGCCCTCGTGCTCCGGATCCCGGGAGCTGAAGTGGTACAGCACCACCTTGAGGTAGCGGGTGTCCTCATGGGCGCTGTTGGGCAGGCCCTCGCGATAACGCCGGTGCTCGGTCTTCACCCAGCGGTTCACCGTGTTCTCCACGTCGAACAGGGCACCGGCGTGGGGGCGGCGGCGCACCGAACTGAATGGGATGCGCAGGCCGTAGGCGATCGCATGGGCCAGACGGCCGTCGGCGCAGGGTGTGATGTCGAGCAGATGGAAGCCGCAGGAGAGAAGGAAGTTGTCAAAGGCGGCGCCGGCCGGGCTGCCGGGCTTGCCGCCCAGGGGATCGGCGGCGAAGAAGGTGGCGCTCACCTGCTCGTAGGTCTCAAAGACGCACCAGGCGAAGAGGGTGCGCATGTCGAGCTGGCTCACCCAGGCCGTCTCGAGGATGGGCAACGGCAGCGCAAAGCCCAGCTCCCGGCTGGCGATGCCCTGGGCCTGCTCCACGAAGTCGGCTTCATGCTGCAGGGCCGACAGCTGCCTGAGCACCGGCACGATGCGGTCGAAGGCCTGCTTCACGCCGGTTTCGTAGGCATGGAGTTCGGCGTTGCCGGCATGGTCGGTGAGCGGATGCAGAACGGCCGGGTCGGCCGCGGGGCCGCGGGGCGGCGTCGCCCCGGCGGCGATCTGACCGCGGGGGGGCCGGCTGCGGCTGAGGCGATCGGGTCGGGCCTGCCGCTGCTGCAGGATCGCTCGGGCGCGGGTGCCCCGCAGGGGTACCCGGGGGTCGGCGGTGGCGGGATCGGCCTGGGCAGCGTCAGCGGCGGCATCCGGGCGGCGGCGCGGAGCTGACGGTGCCAGGGGCCTCACCGCGAGGTGGGAAGGGCGAGGCATCGATCTCTCAGCCCCGGGCTCCGCCCGAAACCGTGATCAGGGAGCCGGACATGGTGTTGCCGCTGGAGCCGGTGACCCGGCTCACCGGCTCCGGCACCTCCTGGTTGCGTTTGGCCTGGAAGGAAGGCATCGCCGACATCGGTCCCGGTCGGCTGGGATTGCGGCGGCGTGCCGAAGCCCCTTCCGTGCCGGTGACATGCTCGCCCCGGTCCCAGTCATCGCCGGTGATCTTCAGACCGGCCGAGATGCCCTCACCGGTGACCCGGGAGGTGGGACGCACGTCCTCGTCCACGCTCACCGGCGCGGGTGCGACCGGTCCGCGCGCCAGCTGGACCCCGCGGCGATCAAAGCGGAACTGTTCGGTGCCGGTCACCTTGTCGGCCGCCATGTCGAAGGGGCCGGTGATCCGGTTGCCCTGCTCGTAGCTGGTGCCGGTGACGGCGCCACGGCTCTCGCGGGCCATCTGGGCGGCGCGAGCGGGAGACTGCACGCTGAACTGCTGCCAGGGCTGGCTGCCGCCCAGGGGCTGGGGGAAGTCGGCTTCGTGGCTCGGGGAAGCTGCGCAGGCCTGGGCCAGCTGGTCGGTTCCCACATAGGGGGTGCCGGTGATCGGGCCGCAGGCGCCGCGCTCGGCACCGGTGAGATGGCCGCCGATGCCGGGTTGGATCCCGCTCATCCGGCTGGCGCCCCGCACCGGCGTGCGGGAGCGGATCTCGTTGACGGCATTGCCCGGGCAATAGTCACCCGCCTGTTCGAGGCCGGCGTAGGGCGTGCCGGTCACCGCTTTGCAGGTGCCGGGCTCATCGCCGGTCACCTTGCCGGAGCGACCGGTCTGGGTGCCGCTCACCACCTGGGTGCGGTTGGTGATGCTGAAGCCCACCTTGGGAGCTTCCGGAGCGGGCTTGGCGCCGCAGAAGCCGGCGTACTGCTGGTGGCCGATGTATTCGTCGCCCGTGATGTTGCGACAGCTGCCGGGCTCGTCACCGGTGACCCGCTCGCTGCGCCCCACGGCGGTGCCGGTGACGCCGGTGCCGCGCAGGGTGTTCTGGCTGGCCACCTTCACAGGGGCGCGGCCGGGGGTCGGAGGGTCGGCCCCCAGGTACTGGTCACCGGTGAGCTGCAGACCCGATCCCGGCTCGTCGCCGGTGACCTTGTCGGAGCGCCCCACCAGCACCCCGGAGACGGGCTGGCCGCCGAGGGTCTGGCTGCGGCCCACCTTGCGGGGGGCGGGATTCACCTTGCCGCAGTAGATGGCGGACTGGTTGGCGGAGACGTACTCCGTGCCGGTGATGATCTTGCAGGTGCCGGGTTCATCGCCGGTCACCTTGTCGCTGCGCCCCACCTCGTTGCCGGTGACCCGGTTGCCGTGGGTGGTGGCGGTCACGCGCACCTTGGGGGGCTGGGTGGCCGCCGGGCCGCTCTTGCAGAATTCCTGGAACACCTCCGAACCCAGGTACTCCGTGCCGGTGATCGGCCGGCAGGTGGCGGCCTCGTTTCCGGTGGTCTTGAGGGAGCGGTTGGCCTGGGTGCCGGTCACCACCTGACCACCACTGGTCTGGCTGGCGCCCACCTTCCAGTGGGCGTCGGTGGCTGCGCTCTGCCGGGAGCCATGGCGATTCGGACCGGTGGGCCGGGTGCCACCGGTCCGGGCCGTGCCGGCACTGCCCACCTTGCTCTTGAGCTCCCGCACCTTCTGGGCGAGCTCGCGGCTGGTGAGATCGGGGTTGCCCTGGCGGGCTACGGAGGCGGTGGTGGAACTGCCGCTGCTGGCCGACTTGCCGCGCTTGGAGAGGGCTTCACGGCGAGCCAGCACGAAGGAGCGGCTGGGATTGTGGTGGGCCTGGCGCCGGGGGGCGGCGGCGCGGCGCTCGCCAGTGCCGGAGCCGTTGCTCAGGCGCCGCGCCGGCATGGGCGCCGTGGCGGCTTCGCGCTTTTCCTCAAAGCCGCACCTGGCCTTCTCCGCCCGGGCTGGCGGGTCGGGGGCGGGACTGGCGGGCGGGACGGTGGCACGCGCCGGGCCCAGATCGGTGCGGGTGCGATCGCGGGATGTGCTGGCCCGCTTGCCGGAACGGCTCAGAGCTTCGCGTCGAGCGAGCACGAGGTCGCGGCTGGGGTTGGCCACTTTCCTGGGACTCCGATTCGCGGCCGCGCCGGAGGCAGCGCCCAGGCTGGGGGCAGCGGCACGACGGCTGCGGCCGGCGCTGGCGGGTCCGGGCAGGGCGGGACTGGCGGCGCGTGCCTCGGGCCGGGGGGCCGGGGTGACGGCCGGCGCCGTGCGACTCGGGCGGGCGTCGGCGGCGCTGCGCACCCGGATGGCGGCGGAGCTGAAGCGGCTGGCAGCTTTCTTGCCTCCGCTGGTGAGAGCGCGACGACGCTCAAAAGCTGCTTCCCGGCTGGAGGTGCTGGCCATGTGCGCCCGTGGAATGAATGGACTGGTGAGGATGGAACCCGTGGTCCCGGCTATCACCGGGACCACGGAAGATGGTGAGGCTGGCCGACGATCATCGTCAGCAGAACTCAGCGGCCTTCGAACACCACGAAGGCTGCACCCTGGCTCTGGGTGTAAGCGTCGTAACCGACCAGACGCACGTGATGGTCGGGGTAGGCCCGATGGCAGGATTCGAGCTCGTTCACGATCACGCTGAGATCCTTCTCGCCGAAGAAAGGAAGCTTCCAATACGACCAGTAGGTGGCCATGGAGCGGCTGGGATGAACGTGTTCAATCAGGGGACTCCAACCCTGGGCGATGATGTATGCGATCTGGTCGTAGATCTCGTCCTGGGTGAACGGTGGCAGGAAGCCGAACGTTTCGAGTGTGGCGACTGTTTGGTAGTCACCCACGGTGCTCTTGAAGGGCATGGGGATCCTGTGGTGGATGGGGTGGATGGTCCTTGGGACGGCTCAGCAGGGGCCCCGGGGGTGGCCGGGGGCATGGATCTGTCCATGCCCCTGCAGCCGATCCCGGGATCGATCACTGAACGTCGAGCTTGTCGACGGTGTCGAACTCGAACTTGATCTCCTTCCAGGTCTCGAGGGCGATCGCCAGCTCGGGGCTGTGGCGGGCGGCGTCGGTGAGGATGTCGCGCCCTTCCTTCTCGATCTCCCGGCCGGCATTGCGGGCCTTGACACAGGCTTCGAGGGCAACCCGGTTGGCCGCGGCGCCCGCAGCCGACCCCCAGGGGTGGCCATGGGTGCCGCCACCGAACTGGAGCACGGAGTCGTCACCGAAGATCGCCACCAGCGCCGGCATGTGCCACACGTGGATGCCGCCGGAAGCCACGGCGAAGACGCCGCCCATCGAACCCCAATCCTGGTCGAAGAAGTTGCCGCGGCTGCGGTCTTCGGGCACGAACGACTCGCGCAGCTGGTCGATGTAGCCGAGGGTCGACTGCCGGTCGCCTTCCAGCTTGCCGACCACCGTGCCGGTGTGGAGCTGGTCACCGCCGGAGAGCCTCAGGCACTTGGCGAGAACCCGGAAGTGGATGCCGTGCTTGGGATGGCGGTCGATCACCGCGTGCATGGCGCGGTGGATGTGGAGAAGCATGCCGTTCTTGCGGCACCACTTGGCCAGACCGGTGTTGGCGGTGAAGCCACCGGTGATGTAGTCGTGCATGATGATCGGCTGGCCCAGTTCCTTGGCGAACTCGGCGCGCTCGTACATCTCCTCCGGAGTGGCGGCGGTGCAGTTGAGGTAGTGCCCCTTGCGCTCGCCGGTTTCGGCCTCGGCCGACTTCACCGCTTCGGCCACGAATTCAAAGCGGTTCTGCCAGCGCTGGAAGGGCTGGGAGTTGATGTTCTCGTCATCCTTGGTGAAGTCGAGACCACCCCGCAGGCACTCGTACACCACCCGGCCGTAGTTCTTACCGCTCAGGCCGAGCTTGGGCTTGATCGTGCAGCCCAGCAGGGGACGGCCGTACTTGTTCATCCGGTCGCGCTCCACCTGAATGCCGTTCGGCGGACCCATGCAGGTCTTGATGAAGGCAAGCGGGAAGCGGATGTCTTCAAGGCGCAGGTGCCGCAGGGCCTTGAAGCCGAACACGTTGCCCACCAGGGAGGTGAGCACGTTGGTGACGGAGCCCTCCTCAAACAGGTCGAGGGGGTAGGCGATGAAGGCATAGAAGGATTCCCGATCTCCGGGTACATCCTCGATGCGGTAGGCGCGGCCTTTGTAGAAGTCGAGATCGGTGAGGAGCTCGGACCAGACAGTGGACCAGGTGCCTGTGGACGATTCGGCGGCTACGGCAGCGGCCACCTCCTCGCGGGGCACACCCTCCTGGCCAGTGCACTTGAAGCAGGCCAGCAGGTCGGTGTCGAGGGGGACGTAATCGGGAGTCCAGTAGGTGTCGCGGTACTCCTTGACCCCGGCGTCGTACTTCTTGCTCATGGAGATTCTCCGGTTGGGTCGGTGAGGGAATGGACGAACAAACGCCTGCGTTCAGGCATTCACTCGGAGTCAGTCCTTCTGCCCGGCGTAGTTGCCATTACCCAGGGCGGGCTCCACTTCGCGGTGGGGGCGGGCAATGATGTGGGCAGCCACAAGGCCATCGCCGACTCGCTCGCAGGCATCGGCCCCGGCACGCACGGCAGCGTTGACAGCACCGGTCTCTCCGCGCACCATCACGGTGACGTAGCCGCCGCCGACGAATTCGCGGGCGATCAGGCGTACCTCGGCGGCCTTGGTCATCGCGTCAGCGGCCTCGATCGCGGGGACGAGGCCCCGGGTCTCGATCATGCCGAGGGCGATGCCCATGGTTTCGTTAGCCATTACCTGCTCCTGGTGGAGGGGGGTGGAATGTTCGTCCGCAACACTGCTCCCCGACTAAACCCCCCGTCAAGACGCCTGGGGAGCAGTTGCATCACGGTTTTCAGCGGAGCCGATAAGCCGGGCTCATCAGTGCATCACAAATCGTTAGGAAATGCTTGGTCCGCTGTGGCGGTCCAGGCCCGGTGCCCGTAGCCGAAAGCACCTTCTTGACCCCAATGTCCTAGGCAAACCTGCCTATCGTTGCCACGGGGTCGGGTCCCCGGACCTGTTTCGGGGGTGGAATGTTCAACCCATCCCGACTCCCTCCCTTACTCCCGCGCCGGCCTGCCTCGGCTCACCCTTCACCCCCGCCAGCCCCAGCCCTGCCTCTGCCGTTCGCAGCCGCGGGACCGCGCTCCTTCACAATGACGGCCGGCCGACAGCCCGCCCTTGAGCAGCAGCAGCGAACGGCCTGTTCTGGTGATCGCCACAGGCAATCCCCACAAGCTGGAGGAGCTGTGCTCCATGCTCGATCTGCCCGATCTGCAGGTGCGCCGGCAGCCCAGGGATCTTGAGATCGAGGAGAACGGCATCACCTATCTGGAGAACGCCCGCCTCAAGGCGGAGACGGTGGCCGGAATCACCGGCCACTGGGCCCTGGCCGACGATTCGGGCCTGGAGGTGGATGCCCTCGGCGGCGCTCCCGGTATTCATTCGGCCCGTTACGCCCCCACCGACCACGAACGCATCCACCGGCTCCTCCATGCCCTCGGCGACAGCCTCTATCGCGGTGCCCGCTTCCGCACGGCCATGGCCCTGGCCGATCCCGCCGGCACCACCGTGCTCGAGGCGGAAGGGGAATGCCGGGGCCGCATCCTGCGGGCCCCCGATGGCCATGGCCCCGGCTACGACAGCCTCTTTCACGTGCGCGAGGCGGGTTGCAGCTATGCCCGCATGGGCGCCCATCTCAAGGCAAAGCTCGGCAGCCGCGGCAAGGCCGCCCGGGCCCTGGCCCCTGGCCTGAGGAGCCTGCTCGGCCTGCGCTGAGCAGAGCGGCCAGCGGCGCCGTCATCAGCCGGTGGCGCTGGCGTTGATGTGGTTGATGGCGCGCATCGCGGCGCCGGCCGCCTCCTCCACATCGCCCTCGCGCCCGGCCAGGGTGAGTCGGCCGAAGGCACCCACGGCCTTCACGTCCACCACCGTGATGTTCGAGGCCTTCTCGGCCTCGTTGGCGGCGATCAGCACGTAGCCGGCGGGCTCGGTTTCGAGGATGAACATGCTCATCCCGGCCTGGATCATCGAACCGCGGCGGTTCTGGCGGTTGATCAGCACGGCGTGATCGGGAGTGATGGCGCGGATGATCTCGGTCCAGCTCACCTCGCAGCGACTGCGCTGCTCCACCCGGTTGCCGATGGCCTCGAGCACCACGTCGCCCGAATGGAGCACGCTGCTCTGGTCGCGGTGGTAGATGGCCAGGGAGCCGAAGGCCCGTTCCACCACCATCTGGCCGAGGCGCACCGTGCTGGCCTTCAGGGCGATGTCGGTGACGCGGTGCACCGCCATCCCCGGTGACACCTCCAGCCAGAGGCAGGCATCGCCGGGGATCGGCAGGAAGCCCTGGCTGACGGTGCCCATGTAGGCGGCCAGCTGGGGTTGCAGCGAATCGAGGAACACATAGGTGCGCAGCTCGATCGACTGCACATGGCTCGACTGGGCCGCGAGCCGGGATCCCTCGCTGTCGGTGGTGATCACGCAGCTGGCGCCGTCACCCTCGGCATCGACGAGCGTGCCGGTGATGGCGCGGCCGCCGCCGCGGTCCACGCTCCCGAAACCCGTGCGGGTGGGCATCCGGCCGGTCGCCGCCGGGCCCACCAGTGAATTGCGCCGCTGCCGGATTGCCCGTTCGTCAGGTGGCAGCGGACGGGACGGCATGCGGCGCAGGACCTCTCCCGGAAAGGACAGTCCGGGGTCGGGGCGACTGTACCGCCCGCATCCCCACTGGTCTTGCGCCCCCGCCGGCAGCCGGTAGCGTCCAACCAACCCGATTCGGCAACGCGCCATGGCAGCCAGATCCCGTGGGACGCATCCCGGTTCCAGCCAGGCCGGCACCGCGGCAGCCGAGCTGGACACCGCAGCCACCGAGGCGATGCCCGCCGACTGGCTGGCCCAGGCCGTGGCCCAGGGCATCAAGCCTGAGCAGGCCCTGGCCTGCATCGGCCTGGGCCTGATGCAGAAGATGGCCGCCAACGGCGAAACCCCCTGGATCTGGAACGAGCCCGAGGCTGGTGGCCAGGCCGATCTGGCGGCGCTGCGCCAGAGGCTGGAGCTGGTGCAGCTTGCGGTGGCCACGGGGGCGCCTCTGAGCACCGCCGAGGTGACGCAGCTCCTGGGGGCCCGTCCCGGCTCCGGGGATGTGCGGCGCGGTGGGTTGCGGGCTCTGCGGCTGGGGCGCAACGTCTGGAAGCTGCAGCGGGCCGCCGGTGAGGAGGACGGTGTCGCCCGCCTGGATCCCCTCAGCTCGAACGGGTTCGCGCGCCGCTTCTAGGCAGCCGGTTGCACCAGCCGCATGGAAAGCTCCCACACCCTGGAGGCGGTGTCGGGATCGCTGGCCTTGTCGGAGAGCTCCTGGCTGAACTGGCGCCCCC
>Ga0315900_10003940_pt1 | contig 21324 bp, 18 predicted proteins | sample LakEriMetagenome_FD_203521 | JGI IMG/M metagenome (GOLD analysis project Ga0315900, IMG submission 203521) | Freshwater fungal communities from buoy surface, Lake Erie, Ohio, United States - Buoy 12 MA114 | ecosystem: Environmental > Aquatic > Freshwater > Lake > Lake biofilm | place: USA: Lake...
CGGATATTGTTCTTCGCGCCTTCGATGTGAAGCACGTTCATCAGGCCCACCACCGCCATCTTGGCCGCGCCGTAGTTCGATTGCCCGAAATTGCCATAGAGGCCGGAGGAGGAGCTGGTCATCACGATCCGCCCGTAATTGGCGGCCTTCATGTGCGGCCAGCAAGCCATGGTGCACACTGCCGATCCGGTGAGGTGCACGCGGATCACCGCCTCCCAGTCGGCCAGCGTCATCTTGGCGAAGCTGGTGTCGCGCAGGATCCCGGCATTGTTGACGAGGATATCGGCGCTCCCCCAGTCGCGCACTGCCTTGGCGACCATGTCGGCGACCTGCTCGGGATTGGCGACATCCGCGCCGTGCGCCATTGCCGTGCCGCCGCCCGCGCGGATCATCGCCACGGTTTCCTCGGCCCCGGCGGACACGCCGCCATCCGGGCCGGAGCCGCCACCATAGTCGTTGACCACGACCTTCGCTCCGCGCGCCGCCAGCCCCAGCGCATGGCTGCGCCCGAGGCCCGCGCCTGCTCCAGTGACGATCGCCACGCGGTTGTCGAATCTGATGGTCATTGCTGCTCTCCCGTCGAGATAGTGGATATGTGTTGCGGTGATTGACGCGCGGCCCATTGCCGGGCGATCTCGGCCATGGCGGCCTCGTATGGGATACGCGGCGTCCAGCCGAGTTCGGCTCGGATCGCGCTGGCGTCGATGCGGTTGGAAAAGCCGACGAGGTTGAGCCCCTCCATCGAGGGAAGCGCGGGATCGTGCGGCTCGACGAGGTTCGCCGGGTCTTCGTTGGCGGCGACCAATTCAAGCGCCGTTTCGAGCGGGATCACTGGCGGGGGCTCCCGCCCAGCGATTGCCGCCATGTCGTCCATGAAGCGCCGCCAAGTCACGCCGCTTTCGTCGCAGACATTAAAAGTGCGCCCGATGGCCTCGGGCCGGGTTCCGGCAAGGAACAGCGCATCAGCGAGGTTCTCAACGTGCACGAGCCCCGCGTCATTGACCTGCGCATCGCCGAACACGGCGCCGCCTGTTGCGGCTATCGCTTCGAGCAGGCGGTCACCCCAGGCGCTCGCGCCGCCGAGACCGTAGACATTGGCCGGGCGCACCAGTGTGAGCGGCATTCCGGTGCGCTCCGCGAAGGTCTGCGCCGCCAGCTCCTGCCCCTGCTTGGCCCGGCCATAGGCTCCCGCCCATGGCCCATGCCCATCGCTCTCATGGCAGACCTGGGTCTGGATCAGAGTGCCATAAACCGCAATCGACGAAGCCACGACCGCGCGCCCTCCGCATGCCGCGATAGCCTCGCAGGCCTTGCTGGTGCCGGTGGCGATCACGTCCCATTGCCACTGGTAGCGTCCGGCAACGCCCACCGGCGCGGCGAGGTGGATCAGCAGGTCACACCCGGCAAAGGCCGTGCGCACCGTGTCGGCATCGCCAAGGTCGCCATAGGTCATGTGCACCAACCCGGCCCACTCGGGCAGCGGGGCCTCGCCGGCGAGCGAGAAGCTGGTGACCTCCCACCCGGCATCAAGGAAGCGCTGCACCACCCGCCGGCCGATGAAGCCCGGCCCGCCGGTGACGACGACCCGGCCGGTCATCACGCGATCTCGAGCAGCCCGGCCGCGCCCATGCCGGCGCCCACGCACATGGTCACGACCGCATAGCGCGCGCCCCGCCGCTTGCCCTCAATCAGCGCATGACCGACGCAGCGCGCCCCCGTCATGCCATAGGGGTGACCGACGCTGATCGACCCGCCGTTGACGTTGTAGATCGCCGGATCGATGCCGAGCTTGTCGCGGCAATAGAGGGCCTGGCTGGCAAAGGCCTCGTTCAATTCCCACAGCCCGATGTCGCTGACCTTGAGGCCATGGCGTTCGAGCAGGCGCGGGACCGCATAGATGGGACCGATGCCCATTTCGTCGGGTTCACATCCGGCGGTGGCAAAGCCGCGGAAGAAGCCGAGCGGGGTGATCCCCCGGCGCGCGGCTTCATCGCCTGCCATCATGATGACGGTGCTAGCCCCGTCCGATTGCTGGCTGGCATTGCCGGCGGTGACGGTCTTGCCCTCGGCCATGGTCATGCCGTTCCTGAGCACCGGCTTCAGCCCGGCGAGCGTTTCCAGCGTCGTCTCGGGCCGGTTGCATTCATCCCTGTTCACAGTGACTTCGACCTCGGAGACTTCACCGGTCGCCTTGTTTTGCGATTTCCACATGGTCGTCAGCGGCACGATTTCGTCATCAAACTTGCCTGACGCCTGCGCGGCGGCGGTGCGGTGCTGGCTTTCGAGCGCATATTGGTCCTGCGCCTCGCGGGTGACGCCGTAGCGTTCGGCGACAATCTCGGCGGTTTCGATCATGCTCATCCACAGCGCGGGGTGGCTGGCGAACAGGCCCGGCTCGACCGCGCCGTGCATGTTCATATGGCCCGAGAGCTGCACCATAGAGATCGATTCGACCCCGCCCGCCGCGATCACCGGCACGCCCTCGGCAAGGATGCGGTTCGCGGCAAAGGCGATCGCCTGCAGGCCCGAGGAACAGTAGCGGTTGACCGTGACGCCGCTGGTGGTGACAGGGCAGCCGGCCTTGATCGCGGCATTGCGCGGGATATTGAAGCCGGTCGCCCCCTCAGGCATTCCGGTGCCGAGGATAACGTCCTCGACCTCGGCCGGATCGACCTTTGCGCGCGCGATCGCATGGCGCAGCGCATGGCCCGCCAGCACGATCGGATGGGTATTGTTGAAGCTGCCGCGCACCGATTTGGCCAGAGCCGTGCGCGCGGTCGAGACGATAGCGATGTCGGTCATTGAGGTTCTCCCGTTTCGGGCTCCAACTATACAAACGTTCAGCATAAGGCAAGTTCTGGCCCGATCCTGTTCAGCATGTTAGAGCATGACACGGATGCGAGGGACATGATGGCTAGGAAAACCAAGGCGGCAGAACCGGCGGGCGGCAAGCTGCGGCTGATCAAGGTCGCTATGCGGATGTTCGCCGACAAGGGCTATGACGGCATCACCGTGCGTGACATTTCGGCGGCGGCGGACGTCTCGGTCGGGCTCATCAACCACCATTTCGGATCGAAGGAAGGCCTGCGCGAAGCGGTCGACCGACACTTTATCGAGCAGTTCGAGGAAGTGCTGTTCGAGGAGCGCCCGGCACCCTCAAGCGAGGCCGAAGGCATTGCACAATCGGTTGAATTTACCGAGAACTGGATCAATCGGCACATCGACGACTGGGACCTGACCAAGGCCTATATGCGGCGGGCGCTGCTGGAGGGATCGGACTGGGGATCGGGCCTGTTCGACCGGTTCTACAACGTGGTGCGCACCGCAGTCGACCGCATGGATGCCGATGGCAAGATCCGCCCCGATGTCGACCGACTGTGGTTGCCGCTGCTGGTGATGTATCTCGAACTCGGCACGCTGCTGCTCGAACCCTATGTCGAGCGGGTGCTCGGCAAATCGGGCTTCGACCGCGATCTGTGGCGGCGGCGGCACAGGGCCTATATCGACCTGATCTATCGGGGCGTGCGACCTGAATCCAACTAAACATTTGCTCAGTCGTTCCGCTTTCGCTTATGATGCCGGCCAAGGGGTTTCAAGCGAAGGCACGGGCTATGCAACCAATCGAGCACATCTGGGCAGCCAACCAGGCGAAGTATAGGCGCCAGCTGGCCTGCACGCGCATTCATGACCTGCTGGCGAGTCACCTTGCGGCGATCCCCGAGCGGACGGCTGCGGTCGATGGCGAGACGCGGCTCAGCTATGCCGAGCTCGCGGCGCAGGTCGATGGTATCGCCCGGGCGCTGATCGCAGCGGGCATCCGCCCCGGTGACCGCGTGGCGACGATGGTGCCGCCGAGCCTCGAATTCTGGCTGACATACCTCGCCAGCGTTTCGGTCGGTGCCGTGTGGATGGGACTCAACCCGCGCTACCAGTTGCCCGAATATGCCTACCTCCTGGCCGATGCCGCCCCGCGGCTGGTGTTTGGCATCAGCGAATATGAAGGCCGGCCGTACTGTGCCGAGTTGCAGCAGGTGGGCGAGGGTATCGAACACTTCGTCAGTTTCGGCGCACCCGCAGGACGGGCGGTGGGCTTCGATGCCTTCCTCGCCGCTGGTGCCGAAGTCCCGGACGAAGAGCTCGGCGCCCGGCGCGCCGCAGTCGATCCCGAGGATATCGCTGTCATCGTCTATACCTCGGGCACCACCGGCAAGCCCAAGGGGGCCATGCTGTCGCACCGGGCGATTATGGCCGCGTGCCTGTGCAACCTGTGCTGGATGGATGACGGGCTGGAAAGCACCATCAACGTTGCCCCGATCAACCATGTCGGCGCACTCAACAACGTGTGCATGAACGTCTTCGCCTATGGGGGGAAGATCGTGTTCCACCACCGCGTCGATCTGCCCGCGATCGCCACGATCACCGAGCGCGAGAAGCTCACCTACCTCGTCGCCAGCCCCACCAGCTTCGCCATGCTTGCCGCCCAGCCTGATGCGGGCGCGGCGCGGCTGGGGCATTACCGGCTGATCGTATTCGGCGGAGGAGCGACAGCGGAAGCGCTCTTGAAACCCGTCCATGCGACGGGGGTCCGGATGCACAACGTTTATGGTCAGACCGAGACCTGCGGGATCGTCACCGCCACCGATGATGGGGCCTCTCCGAAAATCATGGCCGAAACCTTCGGCCGCGCGCTGCCAGGCGCGACCATCCGCATCGCCGACGAGCATGGCAACCCGCTGCCGCATGGCACTTCGGGGGAAATCCAGGTCGCCGGCCCTTATAGCATGAGCGGCTATTTCAATCGCCCCGAGGCCACTGCTGAGGCCTTCACCAGGGATGGCTACCTGCGCACCGGCGATATCGGCGTGGCGCATGAAGACGGCAACATCTCCTTCGTCGGCAGGCTGAAAGAGATGTTCAAGTCGGGCGGCTACAACATCTATCCGGTAGAGATCGAGCTGGCGCTTGCCGAACATCCCTCCATCTCGCTGGCGGCGGTTCTGCCGGTTGAGCATCCGGTGTTCCAGGAGGTCGGCCACGCCTTCATCGAAACCGCCGATCCGGCGCTCAATGCCGAGGCGCTCAAGGACTTCCTCAAGGCGCGTATCGCCAACTACAAGATCCCCAAGAGCTTCAGCTTTGAGCCCGAATTGCCCAAGCTCCCCAACAGCAAGATCGACAAGCAGGCGCTGAAGCGCCGCCTTGCAGAAAAGGCCGCCGCATGAGCCACGAACATCTCCGCGTCGAACGTAACGGCGCGATTGCGACCATCGTTCTCGACCGGCCCGAGAAGCGCAACGCGCTGACTCCGGCGATGCTGCTAAGCTTGCGCGGTATTGCCGAAGGCTTCCGTGACGAGCCAGAAATTCGTGCGGTGGTCATCCGCGGTGAGGGCGCGCATTTTTCTGTTGGTGCGGACATCAGCCAGATGGGCGGGGCAACCCCGCCGACCGTCCACCTGCGCCGCACTGCCGAGGCGGGTGCGCTCCTCATGCGGGCGCTGCGCGAGATCCACCAGCCGACGATCTGTGCCATGCAGGGCATCGCCACCGGCGGGGCGACCTGCATCGCCACCGCCTGCGACTTCCGCATCGGCACGCCCGACGCGCGGATCGGCTATGGCGAGGTCAAGCTCGGCATCAATTTGATGTGGCACGCCCTGCCGCTCGCAATCCAGACCGTCGGCCTGTCGCGCGCCAAGACGATGGTGATGACCGGCGAGCTGTTTGACGCCGAAACCATGCACGACTGGGGCTTCTTCGATCGTCTCGTGCCCGCGAGCGATCTGACCGCCGAGGCTGGTGCGCTGGCGCAGAAATACGCTGCCCTGCCGCCGATCGCGGTGCAGATGATCAAGCGCAGCGCCAATGCCTATGCCGGGGCGCTCGACCAGGCGGTGATGCACGCCGATGCCGACCAGTGGCTGCTCGCCACCCGCACCGCCGACTTCCGTGAGGGCGTAGCCTCCTTCTTCGAAAAGCGTCCGCCCGACTTCACCGGGGAATGACAGAACATATGTTCAGTTTAAGCTTGCACTTAACTGAACATATGTTTAGCTGAACGCCGTTGCGGACAATCGGTCGACCGAACCGATGCCGTGCATCTTGAGGGAGGATCGCCGATGGCTCGTTCAACACATTCACGTCAATTTCTGCTCCGATCCGCCGCCATGGCAATCGCGGCAACGCTCTGTGCCGCCCCGGCTTTTGCGCAGGATGCAGCGGCCGACGACAGCGACACCGGCGAGATCATCGTCACCGCCCAGAAGCGCGAACAGGCGCTGACCGACGTGCCGCTGGCCATTCAGGCGATCTCGGGCGAACAGCTCGAGGAACAGGGCACCAAAGAACTCAACGACCTGATCGAATCCATCCCGGGCGCATCGAGCGTGTCGCGCACCGCGCCGGGCTTCGAGACGATCCAGATCCGCGGCATCGCCAGCGGCACCACGGGTGATGCCACCGTCGGGTATTACGTCGATGATGTGCCGTTTAGCGTTCCCAACCTCCAGCTTGCCCCGCCAGCGCGCCTGTTCGATCTCCAGCGGGTCGAGGTGTTGCGCGGGCCGCAGGGCACGCTTTACGGGCAGGGCGCGATGGGCGGGACGATCCGCATGATCACCGCAGCGCCCGACTACGATGAGGTTCTTGGCCGCGCGCAGATCGAAGGCTCGACCACGGCCGGAGGCGAAGGCAGCTTCGCTCTCGATGGTGTGGTCAATGTGCCGATCGTGGAAGGCAAGGTCGCGCTGCGGGTCAGCGGCGGTTACGAATCCGTCGGCGGCTTTGCCGATCTTGCGCGTTCAGACGGTGCGGGCGGCTTCGATGTCACCCGGCAGGACGTCAACGATCAGGAATCGTGGAACATCCGCGGCAAGCTGGGGATCCAGGCGAGCGACAATGTGTCGATCGAACTCGGCGCATGGCGGGTCGAGAACACGCTCGACTTCCGCAACGCGATGGACAGCGTCGATCCGCCGCGCTTCAACGATACAACCGGGCCGGATGATCGCCCGAACTTCATCAAGACTTCGCTCACGCTACTGTCGGGCGTGGTCAATGCCGACCTGGGCGGAGCGAAGCTGACCAGCTCGACCTCATACATCGACAGCGTGCTCGATTTCGATGCCTCGTTCCTCGCCGGCGGCATCCTGCGCAACACATCCCGTTTCGATACCACCGCCTTCACCCAGGAACTGCGTCTTGCCTCCAGCAGTGGCGGGCCCTTCACCTGGCTGGTCGGCGGCTATTACAGCAATGGCCAGATCGAGAGCGATATCTGCCTCGGCCTGTTTGTGCCATGCGCCGTGCCGTTCCCGCCGTTCAACATCAATGCGGCCGGCAAGATCGAGACAGAGGCCTTCGCCATATTCGGCGAACTGTCCTACGCCTTTTTTGACGAGCGTCTGACGGCGACTGTGGGCGGGCGCTATTTCGAGGACCGCCGCGAAACCTCGGGCTTTAACCGCTACACAAATGCCGCTGAGGTGCCAGATAGCGCCACCTTTGACACCTTCAACCCGCGCTTCAATCTCGCCTTCAAGGCGAGTGACGACCTGCTGCTCTACGGCAACATCGCCAAGGGCTTCCGCAGCGGCTCGTTCCAGACCGAGGCGCAAGCGGCCTCTGCCAGCGCTGCGCTCGGGGTGACGGTTCCGCCCGATATTCAGCCGGATATCGTGTGGAGCTACGAAGTCGGAGCCAAGGGCAAGATCGCCGACGGCCTGATAACCTTCGATGTCGCGCTTTATCATATCGACTGGAGCAACATTCAGCTCCAGACCACCATCAACGGGGTTGCGACCCTGTCGAACGGCGGGGATGCGCGCAGCCGCGGGATCGATCTTGGTCTGGTGCTGGAACCGGTTCAGGGCTTCCAGCTACAGGCGGTGGGCAATATCAACGAGAGCGAATTCACGTCTGTGCTGCCCGCGATTATCGCCTTCAACCCGCTCGCCGCGCCAGGCTCGCCGATCCCTGGCGTGCCCGATAGCAGCCTTAATCTGAGCGCAAGCTACCGCTGGGACATCGCCGCGTGGGACGCCAAGGCGAGCCTTTCGGCAGGCTATATCTACCGCGCGGAGCAGCTCGATTCGAGCGGGCTGGAATCGGACCAGCTCGACGAGCTGAACCTGCGCGCAGGGCTCGAAAAGGGCGGGTGGAAGCTGTTCCTCTTCGCCGAGAACCTGACCAACAACCGCGTGGCGCTGGTCAACGGACCGCTGGGTGTCCAGCCCAACTTCCCGCGCCGGATCGGCGCTCGCTTCGCCATCGATTTCTGACCGGTTCTCTCTCCTCATGAACCGAACTCGAGCAGCGTCGGCCTATGGTCTGGCGCTGCTCTTTTGCTTTGCGCGCCGGGCTGGCGGCTCGCGTCATCGGAAAGGATTTCCCCATGCAAGTTCTCGAACCCGTAGCTGCCGCCGCGCTTGTCGGCGCTGACCTTGGCGCGTCCGATTGGGTGCTGATCGATCAGGCCAAGATCAACGCCTTCGCCGAGGTGACGGGCGATCACCAGTTCATCCATGTCGATCCGATCGCCGCGGCGGCGACACCTTTTGGCGGAACCATCGCCCACGGGTTCCTTACCCTATCGCTGCTGGCATCAATGCACCCTGAATGCGCGATCGTGCTGAAGGGGATCAAGATGGGGGTCAATTACGGCTTCGAGAAGGTGCGCTTCCTTCAGCCCGTCCCCTCCGGCAGCCGTGTGCGCGCGCATCACAAGCTCAAGGCGTTCGAGCACAAGGGCGGCGGGCGCTATCTTGTCACCACCGAGGTCAGCGTCGAGATCGAAGGGCAGGACAAGCCCGCACTGATCGCCGATTGGCTGGGGATGCAGTTCTGCTGATCCGCCTCGCCACGCAAGGGGTGATCGGACGCGGCGCGGTGCAGATAGATCGTTCATCGCGCATCCGTCCGAACATCCTCACTTCCCTCACAAAGAGCGGGAGCGCAGACACATGACAGCTTCCGCAGATGGCCAACCTGGTCCCTCGGGCCGAAGCGCAATCCTGATCGAGGCAGAGGATTTCATCGACTACGGCGGCTGGGTGCTCGATTCCCAGTTCGAGGCGGTCATGGGGTCACCCTACCTCATGGCGCATGGCCTCGGGCGGCCGGTCGCCGATGCCAGCACCCGGTTCGAGGTCGTGCAGCCGGGCACCTATCACCTCTGGGTCCGCACCAAGGACTGGGTGCCGGATCATCACCCCGGACGCTTTGCCATTGCGATCGACGGCGTGGTGCTCGCGCGGGAGTTTGGCGCAAGCGGCTCCGACTGGTCGTGGGAATATGGCGGAACGATCGGGTTGGCGGCCGGCACCAAAAGCATTTCGCTGATTGACCGGACCGGTTTCAACGGGCGGTGCGATGCGATCTGTCTCGCCATGGATCCGGCGCCGCCGCGCGACGGCGCCGATGCCGCCGCACGCGCCTGGCGCAAGGCGATGCGCGGCCTTCCCGCCAAACCGATCGACAACGGCTCCTATGATGTCGTTGTCGTGGGGGGCGGCATTTCGGGATGTGCCGCGGCGCTGGCGGCGGCACGCCTCGGACTGCGTGTTGCGCTCATTCATGACCGACCGGTTCTTGGCGGCAATGCCAGCGTCGAGATCGGCCTTATGCCGCGCGGCACGCAGGGGCAGCTGTTGAAGGAACTGTCCCGGCGAGATCCAGACGGTGATCTTCACGCCTACCGGCTGCTGGCCGACGAGCCGACCGCTAAAGTCTTTCTGGAACAGCGGATCATCAGCGCCGAGCGCAGCGGCGATGTCATCAAAAGTGTCGTTGCCGTCGCCGCGCGCGGCGGGATGGAGTATCGCTTCGGTGGGCGGTTCTTCATCGATGCGAGCGGTGTCGCGTTGTTCGGCAGGCTGGCAGGTGCCGAGACGATGTTCGGCCGCGAAGCCCGCAGCGCTTTCGGCGAACCCTATGCCCCGGACCTCGCCGACCGGATGCACCATGGCAACACGCTGTTCTTCCGCACCCGGATGGCACCCGATCCGGTGCCCTTCCCGGAAGTGCCCTGGGCCACCGAAGTCGCCAAGGATTATGCCAACCTCAGCGGCCAATTGATCGAGCCCGGTCTCGAAAATGGGCCCGGGCCAAGCGCCGGTGGCAATCCGCCGACCCCCGAGTTCCGTTTCGGCAGGAAGGGCGATCCTTTTCCGGCGACGCACTTCTGGGAGTATGGCCAATGGCTGGATCCCTATACCTCCGGTGAGGAGGTGCGCGATTACCTGATGCGTGCGCTGTTTGGCACCTTTTCCAACGTGAAGAAGCGCGATCCGATGGCCTATGCCAATCTCGAATTCGAATGGATGGCCTTTGTCGCCGCCCAAGGAGAGTTCGCGCGCTATCGCGGCGATCATGTGCTGACAGAGCACGATGTCCGTAACCAGAACACCTTTGCCGACGGCTTGGTCGCCAATGACGGCTCGTTCTGCATCCATTGCGCGTGGGAGCCGGGGGAAGGCCAATATGATTTCCGTCTGAAGGACTGGATCTTCGATCAACGCGACGGACAACCCTATGCGATACCGTTCCGGTGCCTCTATTCCTCGAACATCTCGAACCTGATGTTCGCTGGCAAACACATCAGCGTGACCCATGTTGCCGCATCGGCGACCAAGCTGATGGGTAACGGAGCGCAGCACGGCATTGCCGTGGCGGCGGCAGCAGCCTTGTGCTGCGAGCTGTCAACCACGCCAAGGGCTCTGGCTGCAAACGATCTTGGACGGCTCAAGAAGCTGGTCGGGGAATTGACAGGCTGCGATCACGACATGACCAACCATCCCCCGCAGAGGAACTACAAGCCGGTGCCGGGTTGATGTAGACGCGCGAAGTGATCGGCACCCCTGCCGGTCAGGCTCAATTTCTCCGGTTCGCGGCCAGCCAGTTGAGCAGCGCGGCGTTGACCGCATCGGGCGCTTCGGCTTGGCAGAAATGGCCTGCACCGGGGATCGTCTCGACCTCTACCCCGGCGGCGAAATCCTCTGCCCGCATCGCTCCGGTGAAGACATCGGCGGTGATGCACTGATCGTCCGCGCCGCACATGCCGAGCGTCGGAACCGTGAGCGGACGGGCAAACAGCGCTGCGGTCGCCTGCCCGGCGGGCGAAGCGGCATCAAAGGCCTGCCGGTAATATTCGAGCGCCGCACGGGCTACGCCTGGCTGGCCGAAGGTTTCTCTCATCGCAGCCAGCAGGCCGGAGGGAATGTCCCAGCCGGGCGACCAAGCGCGCCACAGAGCTTCGAGATAGGCACAGTCATCGGCGATAATCTGCTCCTCGAACCCCGGCGTCTGAAAGGCGAGGATATAGGCCGAGCGCGCCTGTTTTGCGGGATTGCTGGCGAAGGCCTCGGCAAAGCGCACCGGATGGGGCACGGCGATGGTTGTCAGCGAGGCGAAACGTGCGGGCGCGAGCGCGGCCGCAGCATAGGCGATGTTCGCGCCCCAGTCATGGCCGACCAGATGCACCGGTCCGTCAGATAGCGCCGACGCCCAGGCGACCACATCTTCGGCCATGCGCACGCCGTGATAATCGCCGTCCGCCGGCTGGGCCTCAGGCGCATACCCGCGCATGGTCGGCGCGACGGCGCGGTATCCGGCCTCGGCCAGAGCGGTGAGCTGGTGCGTGAAAGTCTCGGCCGTATCGGGAAAGCCGTGGAGCAGCAGCACCACTTGCCCATCGCCCTGTGACAGCGCCGGGAACGTCAGACCCGCATGAGTGAGCGTCAAGGATTCGCTGGTCACAGCCTGGCGTTGCTCCACGGGTCGATCATGATCTTGGCATGGGTCTCGGGATCCTCAAGCGCGGCAAAGGCCCCCGCAATGCCCTCGAGGCCCACCGTGCCTGTCACCAGCGGCCGCCAGTTAAGCTGCCCGGAAGCCACCGCCGACAGCGCCTCGGCAAACTCCTCGGGGGTGTAATAGAGCACGAACTGGAGGTTGAGCTCCTTGGCGATGGCGATCATCGGGCTGAAGCTGTCGTCGCCCTGCGGAATACCCGCGACCACGATCTGCGACCCGACCGGGGCCTCGTTGATCGTCTGGGACAGCACGCCGCGCACCCCGGTGCAATCGAAGGCGATCGCCGGTCCGGCGGCACCGAGCGCGGCAAACACCGGCTGCTCCTTGGGATGCACCACCTGCGTCGCACCCATAAGCCGCGCCAGATCGCGCCGCTTGGGTGAAAAGTCGGAAGCGACGATGTTGCTGACACCGCGCATCTTCAGCACGGCGATGATCGCAAGCCCGATCGGCCCGCACCCCAGCACTGCACAGGGAGTATCGCCCGCCGCTGTCAGCATCGACTTGGCGACCGCATGGACCGCAATCCCGAGCGGCTCGACCAGCGCCGCGGCCGCATCGGGCACGCCTTCGGGGATCTTGAGCAGCAGCGCCTCGGTGCCGAGGAAATATTCGGCATAGGCTCCGTCGACCTCGACATTGGCGCCGATCGGTACAGGAAGCCCGTCACGGATCAGGAACGGCACCGATACGACCCGGTCACCAATGGCCAACGACTGGACCGTGTCGGGCCCGAAGGCGACGACTTCTCCGACATATTCGTGGCCCAGCACCATGCCCTTGGACAGGTCTTGCCCCGGCGCACCCATCGAGCGGGCGAGTTCGTCGATCTCGCGCGCGTGCTTGAACTGGTGGAGGTCGGAACCGCAGATCCCGCATAGCCGGGTGCGCAGCAGCACTTCGCCGGGCCCGGGCACCGGCTGCGGGCGCTCCTCGATCACGAAGACGCTGTCGCGCATCACCGCGGCGCGCATGTCAGGCTCCCGTGACGATCAGCTTGGAAATATCGAGCCCGAGCGCTTCGCAATAGCCGCGATAGATTTCGAGCGCGGCGCGGGCGTCGATCACCGAGGTGATGTTGTGCGCCTCGTCGACATTGATGTTGGCGCCATAGATCGCGAACCAGGCGATGGTGTCGCCCTCCTGATCCTCGGGCGTGCACAGGGTGTGGAGCGATCCGGCCGGCTCGAACAGGTAGGAGCCGGGCGAATTCACCGCCTCCGGCGTTTCCGCATAGAACCAGCGGCCTTGCAGGGTTACCGCGAACACCAGCCCGGTGTGGTAATGGGTCGGCACCCGGTAGCCCGGCGGTACACGGGTCTTGGAGATCCACAGGTTCTGGTTGAGATCGACGTGAAGCAGTTGCAGCGCGCTGCCGTCGCCCGCTTCCATCCACGGGAGGTCGTCTGCGCCGACATGCAGCGTTTCCTGATCGGACTGGGTCGGCACGATCGGGCGCACGGCCATTTTCGCGACGAATTCCTGCAATGCGGGCGGGATCTGGAGAGCGGCTTGGTCCATGGTCGGTCCTGTCATGTCAGGCTGTGGTAAGGGCGCTGCGCGAATAGTGCTCGCGCGCGATCTGGAACTGTTCGGGCAGATCGACCTTGGCCGGGTTGTACCACGGCATGTAGGTCGCCAGCACCCGCGGGATGCCGCGCTTGAGGTAATGGCTGTTGAATTCCTTGCGCCGCGCAGCAATCTCGGGGGTGTTGTAGCGTGCGAACAACTCGCCCTGCGGCGCCACCAGGACGGCCTGGAACCGCTTCACCCAGGCGAGATAGTGCTTCTGCGACCACAGGCTCTGCTTCATCCGGTAGAACCAGCTGCCGACGATATGCTCGTAGACATCGAAAGCCACCGTGCGGTGTTCGAGCTCTTCCATCACGTGCCACTTGGCCAGATCGGCCAGCGGGCTGTCGGTACGGTCATAGAGCCCCACCTCGAACTGCGCGCGCGACATTGCGCTGGTCATGGACTCGAAGCCTTCCGCATAGGCGAGCTTGAACTTGAGCGGCTTTTCGCGGGTGAAGGCCTTCAATTCGGCGTCGAGCGCCTTCTCCAGCGGCAGCAGCGCCTCGTAAGAAGGGTGCAGCGCACGGATCAGCTCGTTGGCCTTGGCATGCTGTTTGAAATGCTCGCCCTCCTGTGCGCAGAAACGCTTGAGATCCTCTTTCAGCGCAGGGTCGCGCACCAGCGGCAGGGCATCGCGCATGGTGCGGATCAGAAAGGGCTCAAGATAGGGCAACATCATCCATGCGCCCAGAAACATGAAGGACATCGCCGGATCGTCCTTGACGAACACCAGATCCATGTCGGGCCGGAAGGCGAACTCCATCCGCCTGATTGTCATTTCTTCCATGGCCGCCTCTCTCCGCGCCGTGATTCTGGAGAGCAGACTAAACATATGTTCAGTTATTGGCAATGGCACAAATCTGGCTCGACCCGAGGCATCCCCTGTCCGCGGCGAGGGCCAGGCGGCAAGGCCACGATCGCCAGCATCCCAAGCCTAGAGGTTTGCCTTCACCGCGTCGGCTTGCGACTGCGAAACTGGACCCTCGAGGCGGCGGCCGAGCGCCCAACGCTCATCAAAGCGGGGGCTTCTGCGCAATTCAGCATATGCGGCTCGGTCAGGCGGACCTGCGTGGTGGATGGCGACACCTTTTGGCTCGATGGGGTCAAGATCCGCATCGCCGACATCGACACACCTGAGATCGGCCAGCCCCAGTGCGACCGCGAGTATCAGCTCGGGATGAAGGCAACCTATCGCCTAGTCGAATTGCTCAATGTCGGACCCTTCGAGCTCCGGACGATTGGCGGCCGCGATGAAGACCGGTTTGGTCGAAAGCTTCGAGTGGTGATCCGTGGCGGCCGATCACTGGGCGACCAGCTCGTCAGTGAAGGCCTTGCCCGAACTTGGTCGGGACGGCGCGAGCCGTGGTGCTAACCCGCGACCAGGAACTTTGGGCGGCGGCACTTTGGGTTGAGCGCAACCACGGCGACAACGGATTAGACCATATCGCACGCGAAGTTGAGCGCCTAGCTGCCGAAGGTGACGAGTCAGGCGTTGCGACTTGGGAAGCCATCGCTGAGCGCTACAGGCAATTGCGTGATAAGACGCGCGCGAATTGAGGCGCTAGCAGCATGCGGGAATGGCTCGCCCGGTGGGCAATCAGGATCGAGGTGGCACTGCTTGCCTCGGCGACCTTGGTCACCCTGGCTCTCAGCCTCTACTCCTGTGTGGCTTGAAGCGATCCCTTCGTCCTATGCAGCCTGGCGCTTTTTCCCTTCGCGCAGCTCATCGAGGTAGTCGCTCCACCACTGCGCCATTCGAACCCGCTCGTCCCAATGCTTGCCGCGATGATAAATGCCGCGCACGACGTTGCTGTCGCCATGTGCGAGCGCCCGTTCGATCGCATCAGGATTCCACAGGCCCGATTCGTTGAGGAAGGTTGAGGCGGTGGCCCTGAGGCCATGCGCGGTCAGCTCCTCCTTCGAATAGCCCATGCGCCGGAACGCTGCATTGAGCGTGTTTTCGCTCATTGGGCGCTTGCCGCTGCGGGCCGACGGGAAGACATAGCCTTCGGTACCCAGCATGGTGGCAAGATCGGTAAGGTAGCCGACCACCTGCTTGGAGAGCGGCACCGCATGCGGCCGGCGAGCCTTCATCTTGCCAGCGGGGATCTTCCAGACCCCATCCTCGAGATCGATCTCGCGCCACTCAGCGTGGCGCAGCTCGCCCGGCCGCACGAAGACATGCGGCGCAATCTGGAGGGCATACTTGGTGACCAGGTAGCCCGTGTAGTCATCGATGGCGCGCAAGAGGCCGCCGAGCTCCTTGGGCTCAAGGATCGCGGCATAGTGCTGCGCCCTCGGCGTCACGAGCGCGCCCTTCAGCATGGCGGTGGGATCGGATTTGCAGCGGGTGGTGGCAACGCCGTACCGAAACACGCGCCCGGCGAACGAGCGGCACTTCTTCGCAGTCTCGTGCTTGCCCGTCGCCTCGAGGCGCTTGAGAGGCGCTAGCACCTCGAACGGCTCGATCTCATGGATCGGGCGATTGCCGATGGCGGGCGTAAGCTGCTCGAGGAAGTAGTTCGCCTTGACGAGGGTCGCTTGGGCAAGCCCGTTCTTGACCATCATCTGCTCGATGTACTCCCGCGCCACCGCCTCGAAGGTCTGGGCCGAGAGGAACTCATCGCGGATCTTTTTCTTGCGCTTCTCGAAGGCGGGGTCACCACCTTCGGCGACCGAATGCCTTGCCGCATCGGCGGCATTGCGCGCCTGCTTGAGATTGATCTCGGGGTAAGGGCCGATCGCAAGCTTCTTTTCGACGTTGCCGATCCGGTAGCGGAATCGCCACAGCTTGCCGCCTGACGGGGTGACCTCGATATACAGGCCGCGGTGGTCGGCGACCTTGTACGACTTGTCCTTTGGCTTTAGCGTCCGAAGCCTGTTTTCGGTCAGAGCCATGTGTGGGCCTTTTCCTCAATGTGGTTTTCACATGAGCCCGCAAAAGGCCCGCAAAACCGTTCGGAAAGCCCGGGATTTGCTGGGACGATCCGAGACCATCCAAGGGCCAATTCCCTTGGATTTCTGCGGCTTTTATACATTTTTCGGGATGTTCTGAGAAGAACAAATGGTGCCCAGAAGAGGACTCGAACCTCCACGCCCTTGCGAGCGCCGCCACCTGAAGACGGTGCGTCTACCAATTCCGCCATCTGGGCACGGAGCCTGCCGGTCATCGCTGCCGGGAGGCTGGGTAGGCGCGGGCCTTTAGCGAGGGCGGGGGGCTTGTGTCAACGCAAACCTCGTGGGATTTTTCGCGAACGGCTTGCCTCGCGCTCTTGCTTCGTCAAACTTCCAGCCAAGCCCATCGCACCTCTTGCCCGCGCGCGCACATTGACGCATGGCACAGCGCAGAACACGGACAGCCAGCAAGAGCAACCCAATCCATGCCTACCTCCTCCCCACTTTCCGGCCAGCTTGTCACGATCTTCGGTGGCAGCGGCTATATCGGCAATTATGTCGCCCAGAGCCTGCTTGCCCGCGGTGCGCGGGTGCGTCTCGCCAGCCGCAAGCCGGAGAAGGGCTTTGCCCTGAAGCCGCTCGCCAATCTGGGCCAGCTGCAATGCGTGCCTTGCGATATCACGCGTGAGAAGCATGTCGCGGCGGCGCTTGAGGGGGCGGATTATGCCGTCAACCTCGTCGGGGTGTTTGACGGCAATCTTGATGCGGTGATGGGCGAGGCGCCGGGCACCATCGCCCGCGTTGCGGCGGCCAAGGGTGTGCGCGCACTTGTCCATGTCAGCGCGATCGGTGCCGATGCGACGTCGCCCGCCGGCTATGCCCGGGCCAAGGCGGCGGGCGAGGAGCGGGTGCTGGCGGGCTTCCCCAAGGCAACGATCTTTCGCCCCTCGATCGTTTTCGGCAAGGACGACAATTTCCTCAACCTGTTCGGCGGGATGATCGAGAATTTGCCGGTGCTGCCGGTATTCGGGCCGCAGGTGAAGCTGCAAATGGTTTATGTCGACGATGTTGCCGAAGCGGTGACGGTCGCACTCGAACATCCCGAAAGTCACGGCGGCAAGACCTACGAACTGGGCGGGCCGGAACAGATGACGATGATGCAGATCCACGAGCGGATCGCCGCTGCGCAGGGCCGCAAGCGGTCGTTCATCGCCATGCCGGACGGGCTTTCGGCGACCTTCGCCGCTTTGCCGCTGACCCCGATGAGCCGCGATCAGTGGACGCTGCTCAAGGCGGGCAATGTCGTGGACGAGTCCGCCCTGGGGCTGGCCGATCTCGGCATCACCGCCAAGCCGCTCGGCCTGTTCCTCGACAAGTGGATGCTGCGTTACCGCAAGCACGGCCGCTTCGGCGCCGCGAACGAGCGCGCCAAGGCGCGCTAAGGCCGGGGAATGGGCGCGCGCGCCCACTCCCTATCCGGATCAAAGCGCGGTTTTGTAGAGCGCCAGCAGATCGGCCTCGCCCTGGGCCGCAGCGGCGGCATTATAGGCCGGGCTGTCGGACACCATCCAGCCGTGATCTCCGGCATAGACCGTGACATTGGCCTCGACGCTGGCCGCCTTGGCCGCATCGGCGAAGGTAACTTTGTCGGTCGGCGCCTTGGCATCATCATCCTGCGCAACGGCAATCAGCAGCTGGGCGTCGACCTTATCCAGCTGCGCGTGCGGGCTCATCGGATTGCCGGGACGCACCAGCCCGCCACCATGGAAACTCGCAGCAGCCTTGACCCGTGCCGGCACCGCGGCCGCCGTCCACACGGTGAAGGGGCCGCCCATGCAATAGCCTTGCGTGCCGATGCCTTTGGACGTGTCGATGCCCTTCTGCCCGTCAAGCCAGGCGGTGATCGCGGCGGCATCGCGCATGATCGTCTCGGCGTTGAGCTTGCCGCGCCACGGGCCGACCTTCTGGAAGCCGCCGCTCGCAATGAAGGCTGCGAAATCGGCGAACTGCTCGCCGGCGACGTCGCGGTAATAGGGATTCACGACCAGCATGGCATAGCCCGCGCCCGCCAGCTTGCGGGCGATCATGCGCTTGGATTCGCGGATCGAGGCGATGTCGGGCCAGAGGATCACGGCGGGGTGCTTGCCCTTGGCGGGCTGCACCAGAAAGCCGTCCATCGTCCCGTCCGGGGTGGCAAAGCTGACGCCTTTCTCTGTGAGCGCAAGGCCATTCGCGTTTGCCGTGCCGCTTGCGCCGACCCCGGCAGCCACCGCCGCAGCACCGGTAAGCGCGCCGAACTGGCGGCGGCTGATGGTCTGCTTGGCCCATTCGGCCAGCTTGCTCTCGTCACACATCTCGATCTCCTGTCGGCCCTGCCCGTCTGCGCCAGATAGGCATGGCGGGCGGGCATGGACAAGCGGTGATTGAAGCGGCAACATGGTCACAAAGAAAACGGGAGAGCGGGATCAATGAACCTTGTGCGGTGGGCCGGCAGCGCGGCCCTTTTGCTGTCGGCAGGCATGCTGGCCAATTGCAGCCAGATTCTCGGAGGCGGAGAAGGTGAGGGTGTCACCACCGCGATGCTGGTGGGCGCGGATGGCGACAGCACCAACTGGGTCAGCCACGGGCGCACCTATTCCGAACAACGCTATTCCCCGCTCGACGGCGTAAACCGCGAAAACGTGGGCGATCTGGGCCTTGCGTGGTTTGCCGATATGGACACCGCGCGCGGTCAGGAGGCGACCCCGCTGGTGCTGGACGGCAAGCTCTACCTCACCACCGCATGGAGCAAGGTGAAGGCCTTCGACGCGGCAACAGGCGAGAAGCTGTGGGAATATGATCCCAAGGTTCCGGGCGAGACCGGGGTGAAGGCCTGCTGCGACGTCGTAAACCGCGGGCTCGCCGCGTACGGCGACAAGCTGTTCTTCGGCACCTTGGATGGCCGGCTGATCGCGCTCGACCGCGAGACCGGCAAGGTGGTGTGGGAGAAGGTCACGGTCGACCAGTACAAGAGCTACACCATCACCGGGGCGCCGCGCGTGATCGACGGTAAGGTGATCATCGGCAATGGCGGGGCCGAGTTCGGCGTACGCGGCTTTGTCGCTGCCTATGACGCGAACAATGGCGAGCAGTTGTGGAAGTTCTACACCGTGCCCGAAGGCGGGCAGGGCGAAGATGCACCGGCCTATCTCAAGAAGGCCGCCGAAACCTGGAACATGGACATGCTGGGTGCCAATGACTCGATCGGCGGCGGCGGCACGGTTTGGGATTCGATGGCCTATGATCCCGAGCTCGATCTGCTTTACATCGGGGTCGGCAATGGCAGCCCGTGGAACCGTGCCTATCGCAGCCCGGGCAAGGACGGCACCGGCGAGGGCGACAATCTCTACCTCTCAAGCATCGTCGCGATCCGGCCCAAGACCGGCGAATATGTCTGGCACTACCAGACCACGCCGGGCGAGACTTGGGATTATACCGCCACCCAGCACATCATGCTCGCCGACATGGAGATCGATGGAAAGCCGCGCAAGGTGCTGATGCAGGCGCCGAAAAACGGCTTCTTCTACGTGATCGACCGCGAAACGGGGAAGTTCATCAGCGCCAAGCCCTATGTCACCGTGAACTGGGCGACGGGGATCGATCCGAAGACCGGTCGCCCGAACGAGAATCCCGCCACGCGGGTCGACAAGACCGGGCAGCCCGCGCTCGTCACCCCGGGCGCGCTCGGCGGGCATAACTGGCACCCGATGGCCTTCAGCCCGAAGGAGAAGCTGGTCTACATCCCCGCCTTCGAAGCGGGGATGATGTATGCGCCCGAGCCCAACTGGAAGCCCGACCGTGCGCGCGGCTTCAACGTCGGCTTCTCGCTCGCGGGCGATCTGCCGGCCGACGGGGGCTTCCGCAAGCAGGTGGCCGGCGCGCTCAAGGGCATGCTGGTGGCGTGGGACCCGGTGGCGCAGAAGGCGCGCTGGACGGTCGAGCACCCGGGGCCGTGGAACGGCGGCTTGCTGGCAACCGGCGGTGGCCTCGTGTTCCAGGGCACGACGGGCAGCGAGTTCAACGCCTATGACGCGGGCACCGGCAAGAAGCTGTGGAGCTTCGCCGCCCAGACCGGCGTGGTCGCCCCGCCGATCACCTACACGGTGAACGGGGAGCAATATGTCGCGGTGCTGGCCGGCTGGGGCGGGGCCTATGCGCTGACTGTCGATGGTGATCTGATCACCCGCAAGGCTCCGGTCCGCAACATCTCGCGTCTGCTGGTGTTCAAGCTCGGCGGTACGGCGCAGCTGCCTGCGGTGCCGCCGCTGGCAGACCTGCCGCTTGACCCGCCGCCGAACAAGGCAGGGCCGGATGTCATCGCCTTGGGGCAGGCGAAGTATGGCCGCTATTGCGCGGTCTGCCACGGTCCCGGTGCGGTCGGCTCAACCGTCCTGCCCGATCTGCGCCGTGCCGGCTCGCTCGAAAGCGCGCAGGCCTGGGCCGCCGTGGTGCATGACGGCATCCTGAAGGATAACGGTATGGCGAGTTTTGCCGGCTCTTTGTCGAAAGACGAGATCGAAGCGATCCGCGCCTATGTCATCAAGCGCGCCAACGAGGACAAGGCTCTGGATTCGCCGAAAAAGGTCGCGCGACGATAGGGCCCTTCAGCCAAGGGGTCGCACACCATGATGACACGTAATGCCGCGGCAATCGCCGCAATCGCGCTCGCGCTCGCGCTCGCAATCGGCGCGGGCGCCACCTCGCTTGCCGCCGAGGAGGTCGCTCCGGCTGTCGCGCTCCCCGCGCAGGGCGAGTGGCGCACTTTCCCGACCGAGGCCTATCGCGGCAAGCGCGATTCGGTCAGCTTCGTTGACGACACTCACGGCTGGTACGGCACCGGCGCAGGCGATCTGTTCGCGACGCAGGACGGCGGCGCAAGCTGGCAGAAGATCGCGAGCCGCCCCGGCACCTTCGTGCGCGCGGTCGGCTTTGTCGATCGCCAGAACGGCTTCATCGGCAATATCGGCACCGATTATTACCCGGGCGTCATCGACACGACGCCGCT
>Ga0315900_10003941_pt1 | contig 21319 bp, 15 predicted proteins | sample LakEriMetagenome_FD_203521 | JGI IMG/M metagenome (GOLD analysis project Ga0315900, IMG submission 203521) | Freshwater fungal communities from buoy surface, Lake Erie, Ohio, United States - Buoy 12 MA114 | ecosystem: Environmental > Aquatic > Freshwater > Lake > Lake biofilm | place: USA: Lake...
TGATCACCAGCGGTGGCACCATGCTGGAGATGGCCAAGGCGAAAGGCTTGGACCACATCGTGATCCCCGGGGGCAACCCGCCCCGCACCATGCTGGCCTATTCGCTCGTGCAACAGTTCTTCGTGCTACACCACTTCGGTATCATCGGCGATGGGTTCGAGGGAGCCATCAAGACGGCGGCGAACATGCTGGCCGATGACAAGGAGCACATCAAGAAGTCCGCCCAGGAGCTGACCGACAAGCTCGTGGGCAAGCGGCTGGTGATCTACAGCGAGGCCAGCACCGAAGCGGTGAGCATCCGTTTCCGCCAGCAAGTGAACGAGAACAGCAAGGAGCTCTGCTGGCACCACGCCATCCCCGAGATGAACCACAACGAGCTGGTGGGCTGGGCCGGTGCCAAGGACGATATCGCCGTGGTGATCTTCCGCCACAAGGAGGACCACGAGCGCAGCCAGATCCGTATGGAGATCAACAAGGAGGTCTTCAAGAAGTATACCCCGCACATCCACGACGTTTGGAGCCAGGGCGATACCGCCTTCGCACGCCAGTTGTTCCTGATCAACCTCGGTGATTGGGTGAGCTACTACTGGGCCGAAAAGAAGGGCGTGGACCCCACGGAGATCGGCGTGATCAACATGCTGAAGGGGAAGCTGGCGGAGGTGAAGTAAGAAGTGGCGAGTGGGCGAGTTCGGCCTGCGGCCTTCGAGTGGCGAGTGAATGCCCCCGAACGATGAGCCTTCCGGTGGGGGCATTCACTCGCCACTCGCCCACTCGCTACTCGCCACTTCTTCCGGACCTTTGCCCCCGTGAGAAAAGTAAACTTCCGCGACCTCGGCCTTATTGACTACGCCACGGCGTGGGACTACCAGACCAAGCTGTTCCAGGCCACCATCGACCGGAAGATCGCCAACCGCAACCTGCCGGAAAGCGAACAGGTGCCCACCGAGGACCACCTGCTGTTCTGCGAGCACCCCCATGTTTACACCTTGGGCAAGAGCGGAAAGCAGAGCCACCTCTTGCTGAACGAAGCGGAAATGCGCGAGAAGGGCGTGCAGTTCTTTCCCATTGACCGCGGCGGCGACATCACCTACCATGGACCCGGACAGATCGTGGGCTACCCGATCTTCGACATGGACCACCACTTCACGGACATCCACCGGTTCCTGCGCACGCTGGAGGAAGCGGTGATCGGCACGCTGGAAGCCTATGGCATCAAGGCCGGGCGCATTGAAGGCCTCACCGGCGTTTGGCTCGACTGGAACGAACCGCTGAAGGCCCGGAAGATCTGCGCCTTCGGCATCCGCGCCAGCCGCTGGGTCACCATGCACGGCTTCGCCTTCAACGTGAACACCGACCTGGGCTATTTCGAGAACATCGTGCCCTGCGGCATTGCCGATAAGGGCGTTACCTGCATGGCCAAGGAACTGGGTGGTCTCGTGGACATCGAGGAAGTGAAGAACAGGTTGAAGCTGGAACTGGCTGACCTGTTCGACGTGGAGCTGGTATAATAGGGTCGGGTCACCCGCCTGCGGTGCTCAGATAGATGGTAATGCACAGGCCTTGGGCGGTCAAGTGGACCTTAAGGTGTTGCAGGCAGCGCCCGAAAGCCTGTTCCTGTCTTCATGTTGAACGGATCATGTGAGCGCACGAGGTCCGCCGAATCGACCTATCTTCGATAACCCATCGAGCGCACATGAACAGAGCGATACCCCTCCTTGGCGCATGGTTCCTCGTGTTGCATGGGGCTGCCCAGTTCGGCCCACAGCAGATCATTGAATCCAATGAGGCCGCTCACTTGCTGGCCCAAGTGGTGCTGGACGTGGATGAGGACGGATTCCCGGACCTGGTCGCCTCCCTGCAGACGGATAATGTCATCGTCTGGTATGCCAATGACGGAGCGGGAGGTTTCGGACCGCAACAAGTACTTGTTCCCGACGCGGTATACATCAATACGTTGGCCACCGCCGACCTGGATGCTGACGGTATCCCTGACCTGGTGGGGACATCGGTACAGCCCGAACGCCTGGTGTGGTGGAAGAACCTCGGCGGAGGAGCGTTCGGCGCGGAGCAGCCCATCGGCACCCCCAGCAGCCAACCCAGCTGCCTGCTGGCGATGGACGTGGACACGGACGGTCTGCTCGATCTATTGGTCGGTACCCACTATCTGGGTACGCTGGAATATGGCCGTAACCTCGGTGACGGGAACTTCACGCCACTGGTGACCATCGATTCCCCGGGGGTCGGCCTGCACAGCCTGGCCAAAGGCGATCTGGATGGCGACGGTATCGAGGACCTGCTGACGGCGCGCTACAACGCCACCACCTCCGAGGTTGCTTGGTACAGCAACACCGGCGAAGGCGCCTTTTCCACCCGCCAGGTGGTGTACTTCGGTCCGGACACGTTGAACGCTGCCGGCCTGGCGGATCTGAATGGCGATGGCCATCTCGACGTGTACCGCGCATCCTATCAGGAAGGCGGGGTGGTCGTGTATTTCAACAATGGGACTGGAGACTTCTCTCCTCCTGCGGTCGCCGAGAGCGGGTCGTATAAACCCGCGCTCGTCATTGCTGCGGACATGGACCAGGATGGGGATATGGACCTGGTCCTCTCCTCGATGTTGCCCTACTCCTTGCGCTGGGTCCGCAACGAGGGCAACGGCGCGTTCTCGCCCGGCAGCGTGCTGGCCACTACGCTCGTGCACGCCAGATCCATCCACGTGACCGATCTCGATGGTGATGGACCACCAGAGGTGAGCTACTGCACCTCGGACAGCCGTGTAGCCTTCCACCGGAACCTTGGTAATGGTCAATTCGGGCCGCAACAGGAGGCGACCACACAGGTAAGGGGCGCCTCCTGGGTCTCCACGGGCGATCTGGACGGCGATGGGCACCGTGATGTGCTCAGTGCATCGAAGGATGATCATCGTATCGCTTGGTACCGGAACCTGGGCAACGGCCAGTTCGATGTGCAGCGGACCATCTCCAACACCGTTCTGGGAACGCGTTGTGCGATACCGGCCGATATCGACGGCGACGGTGATGCGGATGTGATCGCCACCTCCTGGACCACCCACGGCATCGTCGCTTTCCGGAACGATGGTGCAGGAACATTTTCAGCCCCGGAGGAGATCTCCAACACGGCGAACCGGGCGTTGGATGTGATGGCAGCCGACCTGGACCAGGACGGTGACCTCGATCTGGTGGTGCGTGGGTACAGCTATTTAGCCTACCACCTGAATGAAGGCTCCGGGAGCTTCATGCCGGCAGTGGTCTTTACGGGCTATGTTACTGGCGAGGTGCCCTTCGACCTGGCGGACCTGGATGGCGATGGGCTGCTGGACGTGGTGCACAGTACGTCCGGCTACAGTCGCCTGGCCTGGTTCAGGAACTTGGGCAATGGACAATTCTCATCCCAGATCGTGATCGTTCAATACGTCTCCGGAGCGCTGGTGAAGGCCGCCGATATCGATCGCGATGGACAACTGGATATCGTGTTGGGCACCCAGCCCATGCGTTGGTACAGGAACAACGGCGAAGGGGCCTTCGCGACGGCCCAAACCTTCGGGAGTGAGAATTCCGATTCCGATGCGCTGCTCGTATTTGATGTGGATGGCGACTCCTACGTGGATGTCATCACCGCACATGGCAACCTGAACCAGATCGCCATGTACCGCAATCTGGGCAATGGCAACTTCGGTCCGCGCACGGTGATACCCGCTGTGCTGGAAGGTCCACTCTGTCTGCACGCCGCCAATGTGGACATGAACTCCTCCAAGGAGTTGTTCTGTGCTTCCTGGCAGGACGACAAGTTGTTCTGGCACCGGAACTACTTCGGAAGCCATTTCCGTGCACAGGGCAGGCGCTACATCGATCTCGACCTCGATGGAACCCCCGGACCGGATGAACCCGGCATGGCTTGGGGCCAACTGGCCTGCACGCCCACACTTACATACGCGTTGACCACCGCGAACGGCGATTATTACTTCAGCCTGGATACCGGGACCTGGCATATCTCGTCCTTCGGACAAGGAACACTTTGGGACCTTGTGACCACCCCCTCGACCTACAACGTGGAGCTGACGGAAGTGGCCCCCATGGCCGCCGGACTGGACTTCGGCTATGCGGCGAACACCGACACCTCGATCATTGCCTCCACCATCGTGCTGGGCAATGGTCCCTGCGGTGGCACTGTGCCGCTTTGGATCACTTTCGCCAACCAGGGTACGCGCATCGAGCAGGGCACCGTATCGCTCGCCATGGACCCGGCCATCACCTTCGTATCCAGTGTTCCGCCACCCGCATCACAGGATGGCAACCTCTTCACGTGGAACTTCGACAGCCTCAACTTCTTCGAGAGCCGCAGCATCGAACTGGTCGTTGAACGCCCTGGGTTGGCTGCGATGGGTTCCTCAGTGACCTCCACATTGGGCATCAGCACCGTGGATGACGGCGGATCGGCCACTGGCTCCTGGCAGACCATACTCACCGAGACCGTTACCTGCGCTTATGACCCCAATGACAAATTGGTTGAACCCATCGGTTACGGTGAAGCAGGCGCTGTTCCGATCGATACCGATGCACTGATCTACACCATCCGCTTCCAGAACACCGGCACCGCCGAGGCTTGGAACGTGGTGCTGCGCGACCAATTGGCTGGCCACCTGGACCGCTCCCGCTTCGAGGTGCTGGGCTTCTCGCATACACCCACACACATCAGCATCGATGCGGTCGGTGAGCTGATGGTACGTTTCGATGGCATCATGTTGCCCGACAGTGGCGCAGATCTGCTCGGCAGCCAAGGATTCTTCCGTTTCCGGATCGGCGTGAACGAGGGACTTGCCCACATGACTGCGATCACCAACACGGCCGAGATCGACTTCGACATTAATCCGCCGATCGTGACCAATACCACGCTCACCACCTTGGTGGATTGCTCCCTCTGGGAACCTCAGGTGGCCGTGGCCCACATCAACCTGCTGGAGGCCACGGAAGGCGATGCCTACCAGTGGTTCTTGGCGGGCGATAGTATACCTGGAGCGAATGGACAGGTCTTGGCGATCGCCGTGCCGGGCTCATACTCCTGTGCCGTGACCAGCCCCTTTGGCTGCACAGCATGGAGCGCCGATCTGGTGGTGTTGACCATCCAGGTCCCGGAACACACCGCGTTCAGTGCATCGGTGGTCCCCAACCCCTTCGACGAACAGGTGCGAGTGCTGTTCAGCCGTTCATTGGACCCCTCCCATATTTTGGTGCTCATGGATGCTTATGGCCGGGAGGTCCGCAAATGGCAGGGTAATGCATCGCACGAGTTGCGCATCGATCGGGATGGACTTGCTCCCGGGCCTTATATGCTTCAGGTCCTCTCGGCGGAGGGTCAGGTCGGGCTGTTCAGGATCGTAGCAGAGTGATGTGACCATCCATTCCGCACTTTTCAGGGACCTTACGAACATCATCCCGTGCGGCATCGCGGTGAAGGTGGTTACCTGCATGGCCAAGGAACTGGGTGGTCTCGTGGACATCGAGGAAGTGAAGAACAGGTTGAAGCTGGAACTGGCGGACCTGTTCGATGTGGAGCTCACTGGCAACCCATAAGCGGACGCACATCCGAGGGACCCGTACTTTGGCGCGAGCCTTGAGGCGTTGATGACCATGGGCCGCACTCTTCTGTACCTCCTGCTGGGAACGTTCGCGTTCGGGCTCTCCCTGTGGGTGGATCAGCCGGATGGTGATGAAGCGCTTGAACACGGCACGCACAGGCTGGAGAAGGCCCTGCTTCGTGCACGGTCGGAGCTTCAGCGGACCACGGCCAATGAGGCACGTTTGTTTGCAGAGCTTGGGGCTGCGGAGTGGATGGAGTCCCGGGCAACGTCATTGGAGCAACTGGATGGGCGGACGGGGACCCTGTTCGTTGTGGCCTTTCGGGACAGTATCGTGGGTTGGTCGGGTCATGTGCCTGCGGACCTGCAGGTGCTTGCCTCGGACACAGTGGGCCTTCTTCAGCTGACCGACAGAAGTTGGCTGCATGCTTCAGTGATCGTGGGCGACCTTGCCGTGCATGGCGTGCGACAGGTCTGGTCCATGCCACCCATCGAGAACCGGTTCCTTGTGCGTGGCTTCCATCCTTCGCTGCAAGCGCCATCGGGCCTGCAGGTGGTGGATGATGATCCAAGTGGGATCGCGGTACGGGATGAACAGGGCTCGCCGATGTTCACCGTGAACTGGATGGATGGTGCACAGGAGCTCGGCACATGGATCTGGTTACGGCTATGCCTGGTCGTTGCTGCAGCGTTCCTCGTGCTCGCAGCCTTGTGGCGTTCCGCCATGAGCGTGCGCCACAGGGTCGGTGCGGTACTGGCGGTGTTGACGTTCGTTGTGGCTGCGGTGGTACTCAGGGCCTTCATGCTGTGGTACATGCCCGTGGGTCCGTTCAGCCGGATACCCTTGTTCGACCCCGCCGTGTATGCCACCTCCATGGTGTTCCCAAGCCTGGGCGACCTGGTACTGAACGCGTTGTTCCTCTTCATCATGGCTTTGTTCCTGGTGCGTTCCATCAGGAATGCCGCTGCACCACGCGGTCTGGTCCGTGTGTGGTGCTGGGCTGTTGTACTGCTACACGCCGCGTGGATCACACAGCTCATCATCGGCCTGGTGGCGGACAGCAGTGTGGACCTGGACCTCTATCACGTACAAGGGCTCGGTGTGCATGGCCTGGTGGCCGTGTTCGGAATGGCCCTGATGTTCGGTGGATGGGCCATGGTCGCCTATGCCTTGCTGGGGCCGGTCGCACGGGTGCAGGGCATGTTGCTGCCCTGGGCCTTGGGTGTCCCGATGATGGCCTTGTCCATCGCGGGGCATCACCTGCTCGGCGTTCGCGATACCATCGTCTTCCTCTGGCCGGTGATCCCCCTGCTGGTGTTGATGCGTGTTGCACAGGACAGGCCGCGATTCCTGCATGTGGTGCTTGGCCTTGCCGTTCTGGCGGGCACCACCGCACACCTGCTCACACGCCACACCTATCAGCGGGAACACCGCGAACGACAGGCCCTGGCGGAGCGCTTGGCCTCGCGGGAGGACCCGGTGGTGGAGTACATGTTCCGCGAGACAGCACCGCTGATCCGCAAGGATACCGCGCTTTATGGCATGCTCACGGGCAACAGGAGCTGCAGTTCGAGCGATCTGGACCGCCTGGTCCGTCAGCCCTACTTCGGTGGTTACTGGGAGCGCTATGATGTCCGCCTGTTCGCCTTCGACACTACGGGCCAGGTGCTCTGCTCCACCGACCCCGACCCGCCGAGCAGCCTGCTCTCCGACACCAGTGCGTTCGGCATTGGTCCCGGCGTGGCCGATATGCCGGACCTCATCATGGAGGAGCGTCCGGGGCAGACCACCTACTACCACGCCCGGGTGGCGGTGATGCCCGTGGACAGCCTTTCACCGGGGCAGTTGATCGTGGAGCTCCATCTGCGTCCGGTATCGCAGGGCGCGGGGTTCCCGGAACTGTTGCTCAGTGGCGATGATCCCCTTTCGCGCCGCAGTGAGCGCTACACCAAGGCCCGGTACGAACGCGGTACACTGGTGGAGCAGCAAGGCGCCGTTTTCCACCCGTTGCATTGGCACCGCACCATGCCCGGCGATGGGTTCCTGTGGTACCGGGAGGGCCGTTCGGAGTTCCTGGCGCACGGCGATGCACAGGGCACCCTGCTTGTCATGGGGTCACCCATGCCGGGTCCGCTGGACAAGGCCACCTCGTTCAGCTACCTCTTCGCGTTCTTCGGGGTATTGCTTTCGCTGGCCTACTTCATCTACCAGCTGCTCCGGCGAGAACGGGTGTGGGTGCCGGGTATTGGCACCAAGGTGCGCCTGGCGCTGGTCTTCTTTGGTACCACTGGATTGGTGTTCTTCGGCATCGGAACACAGCGTCTGCTCTCGCGTCAGTACAACCTGCGCTTTGAGGTGGACATCCTCGAGCGCATCCGGTCCGTGCATGCCGACCTGCAACATCGCTTGGACGGTGAAGGGGAACTGACCGACCGCCATGCCTTGTATCTCGATCGCCTGTTGGGCCGTGCGGGCAACGTTTTCCGCACGGACATCACGCTGTACGACACTCGCGGCGACCTGTTGGCCACCAGCCGCCCTCAAGTGTTCAACAACGGATTGCTTGGCCGCCGCATGGACCCTGTGGCGTACGTGCAGTTGGTGCGCAAGGGAACGAGCGCGTTCGTGCATCAGGAGCACATCGGCAAGGCCGCTTTCCGCACGGCGTACATGCCATTGCGTGATCGTGGGGGCTCGGTGATGGCCTACCTCGCGCTGCCCTCGTTCGCCGATCAGGTGCAGCAGGAGGAGGAGAGGTCCTCGGTGCTGGTGGCCGTGGTGAACCTCTTCGTGCTCATGTTCGCGCTTAGCGTGCTGGTGGCGGTGTTCATCAGCAACTGGACCACGCGTCCGCTCGACCTGTTGCGCAATGCATTGGGACGGGTGGCACTGCAAGGGGCCAACGAGCCCATCCGTTACAGCGGCGACGACGAAGTGGGGCGCTTGGTGGAGGTGTACAACCGCAAAGTGGCCGAACTGCGCGAGAGCGCCGACAAGCTGGCACGCAGCGAACGCGAGAGCGCCTGGCGCGAGATGGCCAGGCAGGTGGCGCACGAGATCAAGAACCCGCTCACGCCCATGAAGCTCGGCATCCAGCATTTCCAGCGCACGTGGCGGCCCGATGCGCCCGATGCCGCCGATCGCTTGGAGCGCTTCAGCCAGGCCATGGTGGAGCAGATCGATGCGCTCAGCAATATCGCCGGCGAGTTCAGCAATTTCGCCCAGATGCCCCGCGCACAGGAGCAGGACCTCGACCTCGCCGAAGTGGCCGAAGGGGCGCTGGACCTGATCGGTGCGGCCGAGAAGCACTTCACACTGGAGCGGGTCGCCACGGGCCCGCTTCCGATCCGCGCCGATCGCGAGCAGCTCCTCCGCGTATTCAACAACCTGCTGAAGAACGCCGAGCAGTCCATCCCCGAAGGCCGGACACCACGCATCACGGTGGTGTTAAGGCAGGAAGGGGAGCAAGCCATCGCCGAGGTGCGCGACAACGGAAGCGGCATTGCTGCTGCCGATCGCGAGCGCATCTTCCGGCCCAACTTCACCACCAAGAGCAGTGGCATGGGACTGGGCCTCGCCATGGTCCAACGCATCGTGGAAGGCGCTGGCGGAAAGGTGTGGTTCGAGAGCGTGGAAGGGGAGGGCACGACGTTCTTTGTGGCGCTGCCGCTCCGGCCGTAGCCGATACATTTGCTTCCGGGTCGATCGATCACCTCATTCGCTGATCGTCCGATCTTCCGATCCATGAGCTACCAGAACCTCCTCATCTCCGACGAAGGCGGCATCCGCACCATCACCATCAATCGTCCCGACCAGCTCAACGCGCTCAACCGCGCCACCATCAATGAGCTGGACCGCGCGCTTACCGAGGCCGAGGGCGACAGGAACGTCCGTGTGCTGATCATCACCGGCAGTGGTGCCAAGGCCTTTGTGGCCGGTGCCGACATCAAGGAGTTCGCGCATTTCAGCGTGGAAGAGGGCAAGGCCCTGAGCGCCGATGGCCACGACAAGCTCTTCAGCCATGTGGAACGCCTGAACAAACCCGTGATCGCGGCGGTGAACGGCTTCGCATTGGGCGGTGGACTGGAGCTGGCCATGAGCTGCCACTTCCGCGTGGCCAGCGAGACCGCCAAACTGGGCCTGCCCGAAGTAGGCCTCGGCGTCATCCCAGGCTACGGCGGCACGCAACGCCTGGCCCGCCTGGTGGGCAAGGGCAAGGCCTTGGAGATGATCCTCCTCGGCAGCTCCGGCATGATCCCCGCCGCCGAAGCCCTGCAATGGGGCCTGGTGAACCACGTTGTACCCGCGGACCAGCTACTGAGCACGTGCATGGAGCTCGCCAGCAAGATCGCCCGCAACAGCCCCACCGCCCTGGGAGCCGCCATCCGCGCGGTGAACGCAGGCTACGAACCCGGCGCCAACGGCCTGCAACGCGAGATCGAGGAGTTCGGCACCTGCTTCGGCACGGCGGATTTCAAGGAGGGAACGGGGGCGTTCATGGAGAAGAGGAAGGCGGTGTTCACGGGGGAGTGAACCGTTAATGAACGGGGATGAACGGAAATATGGACTGCCGTGCATGCCACACCCTGCGTGGCCTCCATTCACGTTCATTTCTGTCCATTCCCGGTTGCCTTTCCAGCGTAACCTCCGGCTGAACCCATGAGCGCCTTCCGCAAACTCGCAGGCCAGACGGTCATCGGGCCAAACTACTGGTGGCTGGCTGCCGCTGTAATCATGGTGTGCTGGTTTAGCACCATCTCCGCTTTGATTCTTTTCAAGGGAGGCGTCGATTCAATTCTCTACGGTTCCATATTACTACTACTGCTCGTCGTTCCAAACGCTGCGCTCCTGTTTCTTCACCCAACAAGGGTCAGAATGAACTCTAATGAGGAACGGCTCGAATTGAACTATCTCGTGCGGCGGACAGTGTTCATTCCTCTGAGGGGGCTCTATGGATTCAGTGCGGCCGACCATTCGATGATGAGGACTTCGCGGAAGGTTCGTGTGCTTTACCATGCCGACGGAAAGCATACAGAGTGTAGCGAGATCACACTTCGATCAATTGATGACCTGGAGGGCTTTCTTCAAAGGAGTGGAGTGCGATATCTAGGGTTTGAGTCCTCGTTCTTTCCTTTCCGCAAGTTCACCTACCGCTACGACCCCAAGTGAGCGCCCTCCGCAAACTCGCCGGCCAAACGGCCATCTACGGGCTTAGCAGCATCGTTGCGCGCTTCCTCAACTTCCTGTTGGTTCCGCTGTACACCAGCACCTTCGTCTTTGAGCCGGACGAATTCGGGGTGGTCACCGCGCTTTATGCGTGGACGGCCCTGCTCAACGTGGTGCTCACCTTCGGCATGGAGACCACCTACTTCCGCTTTGCTTCAAAGGACCATGTGAAGGACAACCCCGACGGCGGACGGGTGCTCTACGCCACCTCCACCTGGGGTCTCTTCTTCCCGGCCCTGGCCTTCATGCTGCTCGGCGGGTTGTTCTCCGCCCAGCTCGCGGAAGGTCTTCAATTCGGTGCTTACGCCAGTTCCGTGCTGATGCTCGTGCTGATCATCGGCATCGATGCCATCACCACCATCCCCATGGCGCGGCTGCGGCAACAGGGCCGTCCGTGGAAGTACGCCGCCATCAACATGCTCAGCGTGGGGGTGAACATCGGGCTCAGCCTGTTCTTCCTGCTGTACTGCATGAAGCGTTACAACATGGGTGAGAGCAACGCGCTCATCGACGCGGTGTACGACCCCTCGCTCGGCGTAGGCTACGTGTTCGCCATCAACCTCGTGAGCACGGCGGTGAAGCTGCTGGTACTGCTGCCCTCCTGGCCGTCGTGGAAACCGTTGGACAAGGACCTGCTCCGGGCCATGGCCGCTTTCGGGGCACCGCTGATGATCGCGGGCCTCGCTGGCATGGTGAACGAGACCGCGGACCGCGTGATCCTGAAGTACCTGCTACCAGCCGACGTGGCTGATGCGGAGATCGGGATCTACGGTGCGTGCTACAAGCTGGCCGTGCTCATCACGCTCTTCATCCAGGCCTTCCGGATGGGCGCCGAGCCCTTCTTCTTCAGCCATGCCAAGGAGAAGAACAGCCGGGAGACCTTCGCCCGCATCATGAACATATTCGTTGCGGTGTGCATGAGCGCCTTCCTGGTGGTGATGCTCTTCATCGACCTCTTCAAGTGGTTCATCCCCAACCCGGCCTACCACGAGGGCCTTCGCGTGGTGCCCATCCTGATGCTCGCCAATGTGTTCCTGGGCATCTACTACAACCAGAGCGTGTGGTACAAGCTCACCGACCGGCCGCGTGTGGGCAGCACCATCAGCCTCATCGGGGCAGCCATCACCATCGTGCTGCTTTTCGCCCTGATACCGCGCATGGGCTACATGGGCGCGGCCTGGACCACCTTGATCTGTTACTTCAGCATGGCGGCCATCAGCTACGTGTGGGGGCAGCGGCACTACCCCATCCCCTACAACGTGAGCCGCGTGCTGCTTTACATGGCGGGGGCGGTGGTGCTGTGGTGGGGATGTGAGCAGGTGATCCTGGACGGGGTGTTGAAGTATGCATTGAGGTCGTTCACGCTGTTGATCTTTCTTGGCGTGGCCTGGAGGTCAGAGAAGGACGCGCTGCGACCTTTGTCTTCCTGAACGAGGTCCTCATGCAGCCCACCGAAGTCCGCATCACCAACAAGAGCCACCACCCACTGCCAGGTTACGCCACCGACCAAAGTGCCGGCCTTGACCTGCGGGCCAACCTCGATGCCCCCATCGTCCTTGCCCCCGGCCAGCGGGCCCTGATCCCCACCGGCCTCTACCTGGAACTGCCCGAAGGCACCGAGGCCCAGGTGCGGCCCCGCAGCGGTCTGGCCTACAAGCACGGGGTCACGGTACTGAACAGCCCGGGGACCATTGATGCCGATTACCGGGGCGAGGTGGGCGTGCTGCTGATCAATCACGGACAGGAGCCTTTTACCGTGAACGACGGCGAACGTGTGGCCCAATTGGTCATTGCCCGCTATATCAGGGTTACTTTCGAGGAAAGTGCGGACCTTCGCGCAACTGAACGAGGAGCGGGCGGCTTCGGGCATACCGGGACCCGCTGAGCGAGAACCACTTGGAATGAAGATCATCGTCCCCATGGCGGGTATGGGCAAGCGCATGCGCCCGCACACCCACACCACTGCCAAGCCTTTGCTGCCCATTGCGGGCAAGCCCATTGTTCAACGCCTTGTGGAGGACCTGGCCGCCGTGGCCGGTGAGCCCGTGGAGGAAGTGGCCTTTGTGGTGAACCCCGCTTTCGGAGTGAAGGTGGAGAACGAATTGCTTGAGATCGCCAAGCGCGTGGGCGCCAAAGGCAGTATACATTACCAGGAAGTGGCCCTGGGTACGGCCCACGCCATCCTGTGCGCCGAGAACGCACTGAACGGCCGCGTGATCGTGGCCTTCGCCGATACCCTGTTCCGTGCCGAACTGAAGCTGGACAAGGATTGCGACGGCGTGATCTGGGTGAACAAGGTGGAGGACCCACGTCCCTTCGGCGTGGTGAAGCTGGACGGCGATGGCATCATCACCGAGTTCGTGGAGAAGCCGCAGGACTTCGTGAGCGACCTCGCCATCATTGGCATCTACTACTTCGCCGATGGGGAGCGCCTACGCAAGGAGATGCAGTACCTTATCGATAACGACATCAAGGAGAAGGGCGAGTACCAGCTCACCAACGCCATGGAGAACATGAAGCGCAAGGGTGCGCGCTTCAAGGCCGGGGCGGTGGACGTATGGATGGACTGCGGCAACAAGAACGCCATGGTCGATACCAACACCAAGGTCCTCGGCTTCCTGAAGGACAGCAAGGACCTTGTGAGCCCCAAGGCCAAGCTGACCGGCAGCGTGGTGATCAGCCCCTGCTTCATCGGCGAGAACGTGACCTTGGTGAACAGCATCGTGGGACCGAACGTCTCCATTGAGAGCGGCGCGGTGATCACCAACAGTGTGGTACGGAATTCGATCGTACGTCCCTCTGTGCAGATCACCGATGCCGTCATCGACAACAGCATGCTCGGCGAACGGGCCATCGTCACCGGCAAGGCCATGGACCTGAGCTTGAGCGACGACAGCACCGTGGGCTGAACCACCCGGGTCGAACATGAACATGACACGCCTCCTGACCGGTCTTGCGCTGCTGCTCGTTCTGGGGGCCTGTGGCGGTGCGCGAAGTACAACCACATCAAGCGCTCCACCGGCGGACCCGCGTTCCGAAGGCCAGGACCAGCGCGCCGAGGTAATGCGCCTGTTCATGGAGGCCACACAGGCCCGCATGGCCGGTCAGTTGCCCAAGGCCGTGCAGCTCTACCAACAGTGCCTCAAGCTCGATCCGCAGAACGGTGCGGCACACTTCGAGCTCAGCAAGCTCTTCCACCAGTCACAGCAGTTCGGCCCGGCGGTGGACCATGCCAAGCGTGCCGTGGCAGCGGACAAGACCAACATCTGGTACCGTTTCCTGCTGGCCGATCTGTATGAACAGGGTCGTATGCCGGCAGAGGCCGCCACCGTCTATCGCGGTATTACTGAACAGTGGCCGGAGCGTTATGAGGTCTACTTCGATCTGGCCAATGCCCTGGCCAACAGCGACAAGGTTTCCGAAGCACAGAAGGTCTACGCCGACATGGAGAAACGCTTCGGCCTCACCGAGGAACTGATCACCAATGAGTTCGGCATGCTCATGAACGCCGGCAAGATGGACGATGCCGAGCAATTGGTGCAACGTGCTGTGGTCGCCCGTCCGAAAGAGCCCCAATACCTGGGCATGTTGGCCGAGCTGTACGACCAGAAGGGCGAGCACGAAAAGGCCTTGACCTATTACAAGCGGGCCCTGGAAATGGACCCCGGCAACAGCATGTTGCGCATTGCACTGGCCGAGCATTATTACGGTACCGGCCGCATGGAGGAGGCGTATAATGAACTTGGCGAGGCCTTCCGTGACCCTGAAATGGACATCGATGCCAAGATGCAGGTGCTCATCGGGTTCTTCGAAATGACCAACCGCGAAGGAGAAGGCCCGAACGACCGTGCCGACCTGATCCGGCGCTCCTACACGCTGATCGATGCCTTGGAACAGGCCCATCCGGAAAGCGGCAAGCCACACACCATCCATGGCGATTTCCTGCTCCGCGATGGGCGGTATGAAGAGGCGCGGGCCGAGTTCCGCAAAGCACTGGTGAACGAGCAGGACCGGTTCCCGATCCACCTGCAGTTGCTGCAACTGGACCTGCAGCTGGGCGACCACCAGGCCTTGCATACCGATGCCGAGGCGGCCATTGCGTTGTTCCCCACCTCGCCGGAGCTCTACCTCTACAATGGGATCGCGCTTTCACAGCTCGGGCAGCACGAGGCGGCCATCGAGGCCTTGGTCACGGGCCGCGATCTGGTGGTGGACAACCCGCCGCTGCTGGCCCAGTTCTGGAGCAGCCTCGGAGATGCCTACAACGACGCGAAACAATTCAGCAAAAGCGACCTGGCCTATGACAAGGCGCTCGCCATGGAACCGAACAACACCGGCACGCTCAACAACTACGCCTACTACCTGAGCCTGCGCAAGGACCAATTGGAAAAGGCCGAGCGTATGAGCCGGCGGGCGAACGAGCTCCAACCCGGCAGTGCCACTTACCAGGACACCTACGCCTGGGTGCTGTTCCAGATGGGCCGCTATGCCGATGCCCGGAGCTGGATGGAGAAGGCGCTGGCCGGCACCGCCGAACCGGATGGCGTACTGTTGGAACATTACGGCGACATCCTGTTCGAGCTGGGCGACAGGTCCGCGGCCATGGAGCAGTGGAAGCTGGCCCAGGCCAAGGGTGACGCCAGCGAGGTCATTGGGCGGAAGATCACCGAAGGAAAACGCGTGGAATGAGGAGGTCGTTCCAGGGTATGCTCCTTGGTCTCACGGTGCTGGCAGCAGCGTGCAAGAGCGGTCGGCCCTTGGTTTTGGCCAACCGCGACCTTCCGGCCCGTTCGGCGGACAAGCTGGTGGAGCGATTGCTCGAGAGCGATCCCGGCCCGGTGCGGTACTACTCGGCCAAGGCAGCAGTGGAGGTGAACCTGCCGGATGGTTCCAAGAGCTTCAAGGCCCAGGTGCGCAGTGTTCAGGATAGCGCGGTGTGGGTCAGCGTGGTCCCCGCCCTGGGCATCGAGGTGGCCCGCATCCTATTGACCGTGGACAGTGTGAAGATGCTGGACAAGCTGAACGACCAGTACTTCGTGGGTGACACTGCGGCGGCCAGACAGCGTTTCGGACTGCAACCGGGCCTGGCCCTTTTTCAGCAAGCCCTCTTGGGAAGGCCCTTCGGTCTGGACCCGGAAGAGAAGTACCGCTCTGACCGTGAGGAGGGGTACTATGTGCTGACCAGCCGTGAGAAACGGCGTTTCGTGCGGGCCGCAGAGGATATCAGCCCCGGCGATACCCTGGCCCGCGACCGCGATATGGGCGAACGCCGGTTGGAGCGTACCCTGCGCCGTGCCGAGGAGAAGGAAGCGATCATTTACCGCTATTGGCTGGAGCCGGACAGTTTCCGCCTGGTGCGGGTGCAGGTCACCGACCTCGTACGCGACCAGGTGGCCGATGTGCGTTATGAGCAACGGAGCGGTGCCGAGAGCCTGTTCCTGCCCACGCTCATCCGGATCTCCCTGAGCGAGCCGGGTCGCAATGCCACGGGCAGTCTCGAGCTCTCGCGCATCACTACGGAAGGGCCACTGCAATTGAACTTCAAGATCCCCGAGAAGTATGTGCCCATGCCCTGAGCCACGGATGCGAGCAGCACGCAAGGTGCTCACTGCCCTGCTGTGCCTGCTGCTGATCGCGGTGATGCCGGTGGAGGCCGGTGCTCAAAGCCGCAAGGAACTGGAGAAGAAGCGCGAGGCCCTGGACAAGCAGATCCGTACCACCACCGCGCTCATCGAGCAGGCCCGCAAGGAGCAGAAGGTCACCCAGCAACAATTGCAATTGCTGGAAAGCCAGATCCAGGCCCGCGAGCAGCTGATCCGCACCATGAACGGAGAGCTGCGCAAGGTGGACGAGCGGATCAACGAGGACCGGGAACTGGTGGAGTCGCTGCGCAAGGACCTGCTCACCCTGAAAGAGGAATATGCGCGTATGGTGCAGTTCGCCTACCGCAATCGCAGCGCCTACGACCGCATGAGCTACCTCTTCGCGGCGAGCAGCTTCCAACAGGCCTTCAAGCGCAGTCGCTACCTCAATCAGATCGGCCAGCAACGGGTGCGCCAGGCGGCACTGATCGCCGAAACGCAGGCCGCCATCGAAGCGCGGCTGGCAGGCTTGAAGGAGCAGCGCGAGGAGAAGAACCGGATCGTGGCCATGGAACAGGCCGAGAAGCAGAAACTGGCCTCGGACCGGAACGGCCAGCAGAGCGCACTGGCCACCCTGCGCAAGGAGGAAGGACGGTTGAAGGAGACCCAGCGCAAGCAGCAGAAGCAGCGCAATGATCTGGATGCGGCCATCAAGAAAGCCATTGAGGAGAGCATAACGAAGGACACCAAGCCGAAGCCCAAGGGCAGCACTTCCGGCACTGCTTCAAGCTCTGCCAAACTGAATATCACGCTCACCCCCGAGGCCAAGGAGCTCAACACCGACTTCGAAAAGAACAAGGGCAAACTGCCCTGGCCGGTGGAAAAAGGGGTGATCACCAGCCGCTTTGGCCCACAACCCCACCCCGTACTACCCGGTATCAAGATCGACAACAATGGCATCGATATCACCACCGAGAAGGGGTCTGGTGTGCGGGCCGTGTTCCGGGGCGAGGTGAGCAGCGTGATCGTGATCCCCGGTGCAGGCAAAGCGGTCATCATCAGCCATGGGGCCTACCGCACGGTGTACAGCAACCTGCGCGATGTGACCGTGGCCAAGGGCCAGAAAGTGGACACGAAGCAGGTGGTGGGCACCGTCCTTACGGATGAGAATGGCTCGGTGGCGCACATCGAGATCTGGAAGATCACCAGCGAGGGCCTCGTGAAAGTGGACCCTGCTCTGTGGATCTTCCGTTGAAACGCGACCGGAACGGTTACCTTTGCCGTCCTATTTGATGCCCATGTTCTCCAACCCGTTGTCCATCCTGCTCGGCGTTATCGGTCCCTGGCAGGTCGTACTGATCGTGGTGGTGCTTCTGCTCCTGTTCGGGGGCAAGAAGATCCCCGAGCTCATGCGTGGCCTGGGCCAGGGCATGAAGGAGTTCAAGAACGCCAAGGACGGCCTGAACGAGGAGAAAAAGGAGGAGGGCAAGTAAGCCCCGTTCGCAGGCGTGAGCACCACCAAGACCTTTGGCGAGGCCCGTTCCGCGGTTGAAAGCGGGGCCAGTGTCTCCGTGGCCGCCGAGGCCGCTCTGGCCGCAGCGCACAGCAACCAGCACCTCAATGCGTTCCTCGAGCTCTTTGACCGGAGCGCGCGGGAACAGGCCGCCCGGGTGGATGCCCGCGTGAAGGCCGGCGAGGCAGGCCCCCTGGCAGGCGTGGTGCTCAGCATCAAGGACAACATCTGCTACAAGGACCACAAGGTCAGCGCCTCTTCGCGCATCCTCGAAGGGTTCACCAGCCTGTACAGTGCCACCGTGGTGGAACGCCTGCTCGCCGCCGATGCGGTGATCCTGGGCCGTACCAATTGCGACGAGTTCGCCATGGGCAGCAGCAACGAGAACAGTGCCTTCGGCAAGGTGCTGAACCCGGTGGATACCAACATGGTCCCCGGGGGCAGCAGTGGTGGTGCGGCGGCCAGTGTGGCGGCCGGCATTGTTCACGCAGCGCTGGGCAGCGACACGGGCGGTTCCATCCGGCAGCCGGCCTCGTTCACCGGAACGGTCGGCCTGAAGCCCACTTATGGGCGCGTGAGCCGCCATGGCCTCATCGCCTTCGCCAGCAGTTTCGACCAGATCGGTCCGTTCACCCGCACGGTGGAGGATGCCGCCACGCTGTACACCGTGATGGCCGGCCACGATCCGCGTGACAGCACCACCAGTCGCACTCCGGTTGAACCGATCACGCTCGCCCACCCCGGCAGGTTGCGCATTGGCTATTTCCGCGAGGGCCTCGAGCGCCCCGGGATGGACCCCGAAGTGGTGGCCCACCTGCAAGCCCAAATCGACCGACTGAAGGCCGATGGCCATGTGGTGGAGCCTGTGGAAGTGCCCCTGCTCGACCACCAGGTGCCCACCTACTACATCCTCGCCACGGCCGAGGCCAGCAGCAACCTGGCGCGTTTCGATGGCATTCACTACGGGCACCGCAGCAAGTCGGCCAAGGGGGTCGAGGAGACCTATCGCCTGAGCCGCACCGAAGGCTTCGGGCCCGAGGTGAAGCGCCGGATCCTGCTCGGGACCTTCGTGCTCAGCGCCGGTTACTACGATGCCTACTATGCCCAGGCCCAGCGCGTGCGCCGGATCCTACGTGATCGCACCTTGAAGGCCTGCGCCCAATACGACATCCTGTTGGGTCCCACCTGCCCCACCACGGCCTTTGCGCACGGCGCGGTGACCGATCCAGTGGCCATGTATCTGCAGGACATTTTCACGGTGCAGGCCAACCTGGCGGGCAATCCGGCCATCAGCCTGCCCACGGGCATGCACAGCAACGGGCTGCCCTTCGGCATCCAGCTCATGGCAGCTCCCTTCGCCGAAGCGAAGTTGCTGGCCGCCGCCAAGCATCTGTTCTAAGGGCCTAGCCCTCTTTCCGTTCCTTTTCGCGCTTCTGCGGCTGCAAGGGGTTCGCGTTGATCTCGCGGAACAGTTCCCGGTTGCGCTTGATGTCGCAGGCCATCCACACGGCCGCGCGGAAACTGCTCTCATCGGCCACGCCCTGTCCTGCAATGTCCAGACCGGTGCCATGGTCCGGGCTGGTGCGCACAATGGGCAGGCCGGCGGTCACGTTCACGCCGTTCCCGAAGCTCAATGCCTTGAACGGGGCCAGGCCCTGGTCGTGGTACATGGCCAGCACACCGTCGAAGTGGGTATAGCCACCACTGCCGAAAAAGCCATCGGCCGCATAGGGCCCCATGGCCTTGATGCCTTCGTCGTTCAGCTTGCGCACGGCCGGGGCAATGCGCTCCTTGTCCTCGGACCCCAGCGTACCTCCATCACCCGCGTGGGGATTGAGGCCCAGGATGGCGATGCGGGGGTCCATGATGCCGAAGTCGCGCATCAGGCTCTGGTGAAGCAGTCGTGCCTTGGTCAGGATGCGTTCGGTGGTGATCGCAGCGGCCACGTCCTTCAGTGGGATATGGCCGGTCACCGTGCCCACGCGTAGCCCTTCACCCACCAGCACCATCAACACCTCGCTGTCGCTGCCGGCCATCTGCTGCAGGAACTCGGTGTGGCCCGGGTAAGCGAACCCTGCCTGCTGCATGCTGTGCTTGTCGATCGGTGCCGTCACCAGCACGTCCACCTTGCCACTGGCCAGGTCCTGCGCGGCGGCCTCGAGGCTCTTGATCGCATAGGCGGCCAGCTGGCCCGAGGGTTTGCCGAGTTCGATGGCGATGTCCTCCTCCCACACGTTCACCAGGTTGAGCTTCTTCGGCAGGGCCTCACGGGCGTCGTTCACGCGATGGAACTGAACTTCGTCCAGCTTCAGGGCCTTGCGATGAAAGCTCACGGTATGCGCCGAGGCGTAGAGCACCGGCGTGATGTCCTGGAGGATGCGGGTGTCCTCGAAGCACTTCAGCACCACTTCAAGGCCGATGCCGTTGAGGTCGCCGCAGCTGATGCCAACGCGGATGGGGGGGCGGGTCTCGCTCATGGTTCTTGGGGCGGAAGGCTCAGCGCTTTGCCCGCTGCTTGATGAATTCATAGAACAGGCGGACACCCACACCGGTGCCGCCCTTGGTGCGGTAGCTGTCCTTGCGGGTCAGGAAGGCCGGCCCGGCAATGTCCAGATGGATGAACGGATGCGTGGTGAAGCGGGCCAGGAACTTGCCTGCTGTCTGTGCGCCTGCGAGGTCGCTGCCCAGGTTCTTGATGTCGGCCACATCGCTCTTGATCTCGTCGTCGTACTCGTCCCAGAACGGCAGGCGGGCGGTGCGCTCGAACACCTGCATGCCGGCGTGTTCCAAGCGGTGGAACTCGGTGTCCGGTGCGGTACCCATCACGGCCGTGCCGTAGGTGCCAATGGCGCGCATGGCGGCCCCGGTCAGCGTGGCGATGGTCATCACCAGCTCGGGCTTGTAGCGTTCGCCGTAGCTCAGTGCATCGGCCAGGATCATGCGGCCCTCGGCGTCGGTGTTCAGCACTTCCACGGTGAGGCCGCTGTGCATACGCACCACATCGCCAGGGGCATAGGCATTCCCGCCGGGGCGGTTGTCGGTGGCGGGGATCAAGGCCACCACGTGCACGGGCAGTTCACGCTTGGCCACCACGGCCATGGCACAGGCCACGGCGGCGGCACCGGCCATGTCGCATTTCATCTGGTCCATGCTGTTCGGCGTGGGCTTCAGGCTGAGGCCGCCCGTGTCGTACACCACGCCCTTGCCCACCAGCAGCAGCGGTTTCTTGTTCACCGCGTTCTTCGGCTTCCATTCCAGGATGCTGAAGGTGGGTGCGTCCAGGCTGCCCTTGTTCACCGCCAGCAGGCCGCCCATGCCCTGCGCTTCGATCTGCGCCTTGTCCAGCACCTGCACCTTGAACCCACTATTGCGGCTCAGGGTCTTGATCTCGGCCGCCAGTT
>Ga0315900_10003942_pt1 | contig 21319 bp, 25 predicted proteins | sample LakEriMetagenome_FD_203521 | JGI IMG/M metagenome (GOLD analysis project Ga0315900, IMG submission 203521) | Freshwater fungal communities from buoy surface, Lake Erie, Ohio, United States - Buoy 12 MA114 | ecosystem: Environmental > Aquatic > Freshwater > Lake > Lake biofilm | place: USA: Lake...
CCGAGCAGATGGTCACCAGAATTTCTGGCCGCGCCGGCAGGTTGATGCCCTTGCCCGCCGAATACGCAATCAGCACCACAAGACCGGAGCGCAGCATGTTGTCGTTAAACGCGCCAAGGAATGTTGCCCAGAACATGGGGGCAAAGCGCCGCTTGAGAAACAGGCTGTATTTAAGTTTTTCCAGCTCCATGGCTTACCCAAGCACGATAACAAGCCAGATGGTTGCCGCATTCAGCAGGCTCAAAAGCACTGCCGCGCTTGCCACATCCTTGGCTTTTTTTGAAAGGTCGTGCCAGTCGGCTGAGATGCGGTCAATCGCGCGCTCAATGCCGGTATTCAGCAGCTCCACAATCAGCACCAGCCATAAACTGCCAATGAGGAGCGCACGCTCAGCAGCACTTTCTGTCAGCCGGAAAGCCAGCGGCACCAGCAATAAAAAAGCTATAAGTTCAATACGAAATGCTGGCTGCGATAATGCGTAGCGAAGCCCGGCAAGTGAATAGCCGAAAGCGCGAGCCAGCCGCACGATTTCATTAGACGGCTTCTTGGTGTTCATAGCTGCTTGGTGGAATATGGAATAGCTCAGTTACAGGCAAGCTGCCTTCATAGCCCTGTACCATCAAACGGCGTGTTGTGGGGTCGGCCACCACACACAGGCGCGTATTCACATTCACAATCGGGGCATAAAGCCAGCCAAACCCTACCTGCTCCAACTCATGGCCGCCAATACTAGACGCATGACGATAGCGACCCGCACTATCCACCTCTCTGGGGCGCCAACCCTTGCCTATGCTGGCAAGCCGGCCAATGAAATGATTGGTCGCATGGATGGAGTAGTCCGCCGAGATTTCGATGACATCCGCACTGGTTTCAAGGCGTTCAATCACGCAGGCTTCGCCGGGATATATACCGCCGAGTACAAACGTTGCCGGCACGGCAATCGGTGTTTCGATGAGCATGGTTTTGGCCGCTTGATAGCTGGGAGCCCGTTCCAGCACCTGCCGAAGCAGATGAGCCGCAGGCAGTGCCAGCTGACGCTTTGCCATTTTCCGGTTAATGAGCCAGTCGCCCACCATGCCGCGGTTGTGGCGGCGCATCGGCGCCTGATTGATACTGGCGACAAAACGCCCAGGTGCCATCGCAGTAAAAACGCCTGATACGCCCGGCCATGTCACGTTATAAAACTCACCTGCCTTGCCTGACTGCAGCGCCACCACGACATGACGCCCAAGCGAGGGAAACGGCCAGTCAAGCACGCGCAGCAAGCTATGCGTGCCACCCGTTTTCCAGATACCGCTAGTGCAGCCCCACTCAAAACTGACATTCAGCGCATGAACACCTCGGCAGCTGAGCATGTCGGCCATGGCGTCAATCTCTGGCAGGAAAGGATTTTCGCTTTCCTCCAGCCAGCGGCGCGAAATTTTATCCGCCAGCGGCATCAGCATCGCACTCGCCAGATAGGACGGCAGCCCGTAGGTTCGGCGCGCTGCCACCATCAGCTCTTCGGCTTTGTCGGGGAACATACGCAGCAGATCCACCGGTGTTTTGCCGCGCAAATCAACAAATGGAACAGGCTGTTTGAGCATTTCAGTGGTTGAGGTTGGTTGTGTGAGGGTCTATAGTGGCTACTTTATTACCAAAACACAAACAAATTACAGCGCATGAAAACAAAAAAAACACCCGCCACAAAACCCACCCGTGAAGAAGCAGAAGCAGCGGTAAGAACGCTCATCCGCTGGGCGGGGGATGATCCAGCGCGTGAAGGCCTGCTCGACACCCCCAAACGTGTGGTGAAATCCTACAGCGAGCTGTTTGCCGGCTACGACCAGAAGCCGGAGGAAATCTTAAGCCGCACCTTCAAAGAGGTGGAAGGCTATGATGAAATGATCATGCTGCGCGACATTCAGTTCAACTCGCACTGCGAGCACCACATGGTACCATTTACCGGCGTGGTGCACATCGCCTACATTCCTACCAGTAAAGTGGTTGGCCTGAGCAAGCTGGCGCGGCTGGTGGATCTTTATGCAAAGCGCCTGCAGATTCAGGAAAAATTCACGGCGCAGATCGCCAACACGCTGGATGACGTGCTGAAGCCGCGCGGCGTGGCGGTGGTGGTGCAGGCCACGCATATGTGCATGACCATGCGCGGCGTAGCGAAGCCAGACGGCGTGATGCAGACCAGCCAGCTCACCGGCCTCTTTCGCAGCGATCCGCGCACGCGGCAGGAATTTTTCAGCATGCTGAAATTGGCAAAGTAATTTTTTTTCCCTCTCCCGCTTGCGGGAGAGGGTAGGATTAGCCAGCGAGCCACTTGCGAGCACTGCAAATCCGGGTGAGGGGAAAGGCTTTATGGAACCGCTACTATCCCAAGCCATTGAGCGGCTAGAAAGGCTCATTGCCTTCAACAGCACCAGCCATCTTTCCAACCTGCCGGTTTTAGATTTCATCGAAGCAGAGCTGGCGCCGCACGGCATCACCTGCGCGCGCATCAGCTCCCCCTGCGGTCAAAAAGCCAATCTTTTTGCGCGCATCGGCGATGAGGCGCCCGGCGGCATCGTGCTTTCCGGCCACACGGATGTGGTGCCGGTCGAAGGCCAGGCATGGGACACCGATCCCTTCCAGCTCACCGCCAGAGACGGCAAACTCTATGGGCGCGGCACCTGCGATATGAAGGGCTTTCTTGCCTGCATCATGGCGCTAGCGCCGATCTGGGCGAAGCAACCGCGCAGCAAGCCCATCTATCTCGCTTTTTCTTACGACGAAGAAATTGGTTGCCTCGGCGTGCCCTCGATGGCGGCCAAGCTCAGCGAGTTTAAGCCAGCTTATGTGCTGATCGGCGAGCCGACGATGATGCAGGTGGTGACCGCGCATAAAGGTGTGTTTTCGTTTGAAACCATGGTGTACGGGCTGGAAGCGCATTCCAGCCAGCCTCATCTGGGCGTGAACGCGGTACATTTCGGCGCGCGGCTGGTCGATTTTCTGGTGAGGCTTGGCGGCGAGATTACATCCAGCGGCCTGAAGGATGAGCGCTTCACCCCTTCCCATTCCACCCTGCATGTCGGCGTGATGGAAGGCGGCACCGCGCGCAACATCATCCCCAAGGAATGCTATATTCATTGGGAAATCCGCCCGCTACCGGGCGAAAACCATCAGGCGATTATTTCGCGTATCGAAGCTTATTGCCGCGAGCTGGAGCGCGAGATGCAGGCCACCTGCGCCAGCGCCCGCATTGAATCAAAACCCATGTCGCGCATGCTTGGGGTTACTTTGCCTCCACACGCCACCCAGCACGCCGCAGCAGTCAAGCGCGCGGCCGGCACCAATCAGGAACTTGCGGTGTCGTTTGGCACCGAAGCCGGTGTGTTTAACGCAAGCGGCATCCCCTCCATCATCTGCGGCCCCGGCAGTATCGATCAGGCGCACAAGCCGAATGAATTCGTAGAGATACGTCAGCTCGAATCGTGTCTGGCATTTTTAAGAAAAGTGACGAGTGGTGAGTGACGAGTGACGAGAAAACGATCCTCACCACCGGGCAACATCCGTCATACCCCGAATTTGCTTTGCAAATTCTAGGGGTATCCAGCCTTAAGCAAAGCTGGATGGCCTTAGAATTTCTACGAAATTCAGGCCATGACGAAGATAATGTCTGGTGGTACGAAATCGATCACTACTGACTTGACTCGCCACTTGCCACTCGCCACTAATCACTCCTATGTACACCCAAACCACACACCACATTAAAATCACCGTCATGCCGATATACCTGCACGAGCAGTCGAACCCGGCGGATTTTCACTATGTCTGGGCATATACCATCCAGATCGAAAACACGGGCAAAGACCAGGTGCAGCTGCTCAGTCGCCACTGGCGTATTACGGATGCCAAAGGGGCACTGCAGGAAGTGCGTGGGCCGGGGGTGGTGGGCGAGCAGCCGCTCTTGGATCCGGGCGACCATTTTCAATATACCAGTGGTGTGGCGCTGAAAACCAGCTCAGGCATCATGACCGGCACCTACGAGATGATAAACGGCAAGAACGAGATCTTCCTAGTTGAAATTCCAACCTTTTCTCTCGACAGCCCGGATCAGATGGGCAGGCCAAATTGACATGTTTTCTTAGCAGCTTGCTGCTTAGAAAACTGTCATCCCGCACTTGTTGCGGGATCTCCCCCCTCCCCCCCTCACCCCGCCCTCTCCCCGGCGGGTAGAGGGGAATTCAAATTGTCACCAACTTGTCATATGATTTTTGGAAATAATTGAGTATGATGATAGGTGGGTAACAGGAGTTTTATGGGAAACAATATTCAGGATCAAATCAATACCGGTGCGATTAGCATGGGTGGTGGTGTGCGCCCTTCTGCTGACCCGGTGGTCAATGAAGACCTTGGCAAGATTGTTGAAAAAGGAGCCGATGATTCCTTAGGAAAGTTAGCAAAATTAGCTGAAGCTATACCTATTATAGGTCCACTTTTAGCAAAAATGATTCCCTTCAATGCCCTCCAAACTCCTGCGGTTCGTGACTATGAAGGATGGGCAGCACAAAAAATAAATCGGGGTGCAGATTCAGTGAATGTCAAAGGCGGGCTTATTGCAAGCACTGTTGCTGGCGTTTTTAAACGCAGCGAGATCACCGACCTTGTTGGAAGCGGTATAGAAAAACCGATTATCGAAGGGCTTGCCATTAGCGGTCTTGAAATGGGCAGTGCCTCGTTTGGCGATTTAGGCGGTCTAATCCCTGGGCCTCCCGGTCTTCCCCATAATATGGGCGGTATGGGTATGGGCATGAACGCCTAGCCACTAACCCTTTCTACTTTCTTCTCCTCTTCGTCATGGCCTGAATTTCGAAGAAATTCTAAGGCCATCCAGCATCACTCGGCACTGGATCACCCTAGGATTTGCAAGCAAATCCGGGTGATGACGATATTTCATGGGGCGGCAAAATCGTTAACCCTTTCCCCTTTGCGCTTTGGCCTCGTCATTCCCCGAATTTTGCTTGAGCAAAATTCTAGGGGAATCCAGCTGGATCGCCCTAGAATCGCTACTTGCAATTCGGGCGATGACGTAGCACTGCATTAACTCCCTCCCTCTCAGAACAAAGCTCCGTCATTGCGAGCGAAGCGAAGCAATCCAGAAAAATAAGAGCTGGTTTGCTTCGTCGCTAAGCGCTCCTCGCAATGACGATGAAACCATTAACCCTTTCCCCTTTGCGCTTTTTATTGAAATAGGTTAGTTGTCATCCTGCGAGACGCGAAGCGGCTGCGCAGGATCCCTCGATTGATAGCAGTGGATCCTGTGCCCGTGCAATGCGCGTCACAGGACGACATATGACCACTCTTTACATCCCCAAAGAACTCATTCCTGGCGAACAGCGTGTTGCCGCAACTCCGGACAGCGTGAAGCGCTATGTGTCGCTGGGCGCGCGCGTGGTGGTGGAAAGCGGCGCCGGCCTTGGCTCACAGGTTGCGGATGGTGATTATGAGAAGGCGGGTGCTTCCATCGGCCAAGATATTGCTACTGCCGACATTGTTCTGTGCGTGCGCCCGCCCTCTTCTTTGCTAATTTCCGCGATGAAAGAAGGCGCGATGCTGATCGGCATGCTTGATCCCTACAGCAATCAGAGCACGCGCGAACTCTATCATAGCAAAAAAATCTCGGCGTTTGCCATGGAGCTGCTGCCGCGCATCTCGCGCGCACAGGCGATGGATGTGCTCTCCTCACAGAGCAACCTTGCGGGTTACCGCGCGGTGATTGAAGCCTCTTTCATGCTCGGCAAAGCCACCCCGATGATGATGACGGCGGCAGGCACCGTTGCTGCTGCCAAAGCGCTGGTGCTGGGCGCGGGTGTAGCCGGGCTTCAGGCGATTGCAACCGCCAAACGCTTAGGCGCGATGGTTTCCGCCTTTGATGTTCGCCCGGCGGTGAAAGAGCAGGTCGAAAGCTTGGGAGCAAAATTCATTGAAGTACCCGCTGAAGGAGGCGAGACCACTGGTGGCTATGCGCGCGAAATGAGCGAAGAATATAAACAGAAACAATCAAAACTCATTGCTGATACGATCGCCAAACAGGATATCGTCATCACCACGGCGCTCATTCCCGGAAAACCTGCGCCAACGCTGATTACACAAGCGATGGTGGAAAACATGCGCCCGGGCAGCGTGATCGTGGATCTTGCGGCAGAGCGCGGCGGCAACTGCGAGCTTACCAAAGCCGATGAGGTGGTGCAGCATCGCGGCGTCACCATTCTTGGGGCGACCAACCTGCCCTCGCGTGTGGCGTCCGATGCCAGCGGGCTTTACGCCCGCAATCTCTACAACTTCGTCTCTACCTTAATGCTGGGCAAAGAAGGGCTCAGCGTTAAGTGGGATGATGAGCTGATCAAGGGAACATTGTTATAGTTGTCATCCCTCACTACGCTAGGAGTGACGGTAAAGGAGAAAACCATGTTTGATAATTCCATCGGTGACAAAGCCAATGCCATCGCCCAGCAGGCCACCGAACTTGCCGAAGAGGTCAATGCGCTGCAATTGCAGCTGCAGCAAAATGGTGGCGTGGATCCGTTTGTCTTCGGGCTCACGGTGTTCGTGCTTGCCTGCTTTGTCGGCTATTATGTGGTGTGGAAAGTCACCCCTGCCCTGCACACGCCGCTGATGGCAGTCACCAACGCTATTTCCGGCATCATTATCGTCGGCGCCATGATTGCACTGGGGCCCGAAGGTCAGGGCTTTTCGCATCTGGCGGGTTTCATCGCGGTGGTGATCGCCAGTATCAACATCTTTGGCGGCTTTGTGGTCACTCAAAGAATGCTGGCGATGTTTCAGAATAAAAAATCCCTGCGAAAGCAGGGATCCTGACTGAACGAAATGCAAAAATTCTATGTTTACATCATGGCCAGTAAAAAAGAGGGCGTTTTGTATATCGGTGCAACAGATGACATTAAGCGTCGCGGCGGCGAGCATAAAGACACCATCTATGAAGGTTTTACCAAAGAATATTTTGTAAGACGTCTAGTTTATTTTGAAATTCATCCTACCGCTGAAGAAGCGTCAAAGAGAGAAAAGCAGATGAAAAAGTGGAAAAGAGATTGGAAAATTCAATTGATAGAAAAACAAAATCCCAACTGGAATGATCTGTATGATTCAATACCGGGTTCCTGCGATGTCAGGATCCCCGCTTTCGCGGGGATGGTATCATGACCAACACCACCGCCCTTCTTTACCTCGCTGCCTCGGTTCTTTTCATCCTTGCGCTCAAAGGGCTTTCATCGCCGGAATCGGCAAGGCGCGGCAACATGTATGGCATGGTCGGCATGGCGATTGCCATCATCACCACCCTCACCCTGCCCTCCATCAGCAATTATTTTCTGATTATTCTTGGCATTGCCATCGGCGGTAGCATCGGCTGGGTCATTGCGAAGCGCATCCAGATGACGGCCATGCCGCAGCTCGTGGCGGCCTTTCACTCGCTGGTAGGGCTTGCGGCGGTGTTGATTGCTGCGGGTGCGCTGTGGTCGCCGGAATCCTACGGCATTGGTAATAGCGGCAGCCTTTCTTTTGCCAGCCTGCTTGAGATGAGCCTTGGCGCGGCCATCGGTGCCATCACCTTTTCCGGCTCCGTGATTGCGTTTGCCAAGCTGCAGGGCATCATGAGCGGTAAGCCGCTGCGCTTTTCCGGCCAGCATGCGCTCAACGCCATGCTTGGCGGCAGCCTGCTTCTGCTCATCATTTTGTTCTGCGCCACCGAAAGCCAGACATTATTTATTGCGCTGGTGCTGCTGTCATTTGCCATTGGCGTGCTGATCATTGTTCCCATCGGCGGCGCGGATATGCCGGTGGTGGTCTCCATGCTCAACTCCTATTCTGGCTGGGCGGCTGCCGGCATCGGCTTTACGCTTGGCAACACCATGCTCATCATCACTGGCGCGCTGGTCGGCGCGTCGGGCGCGATCCTTTCCTACATCATGTGCAAAGCCATGAACCGTTCCATCATCAATGTCATTTTTGGGGGATTCGGTGATAGTGGCGGTGGTAGTGGCAGTGATAGCAAGGAAGAACGGCCGGTGAAGGCTGGCAGCGCCGAAGACGCCGCCTACCTCATGAAAAACGCTTCGTCAGTTATCATCGTGCCCGGCTATGGCATGGCGGTGGCACAGGCGCAGCATGCGCTGCGCGAAATGGTGGGCGAGCTGGAAAAAGAAGGCGTGCGGGTGCGCTATGCGATTCACCCTGTCGCGGGGCGCATGCCGGGGCATATGAATGTGCTGCTGGCGGAAGCTAACGTACCTTACGACAGCGTGTTTGAGCTGGAGGATATCAATAGCGATTTTTCCACCACCGATGTCGCCTTTGTGATCGGCGCGAACGATGTGACCAACCCCGCCGCCAAGACGAACCCAGAAAGCCCCATTTACGGCATGCCGATTCTGGATGTCGGGCTTGCTAAAACCGTGCTGTTCATCAAGCGCTCGATGGCTGCGGGCTATGCAGGGATTGAAAACGAACTGTTCTATCAGGACAACACCATGATGCTCTTTGGCGATGCCAAGAAAGTGACCGAAGAGCTGGTCAAGGCGCTGAAGCACTAATGCCTTGCGAAAGGTAGGTTTTTTTCGTATGATGCCTGCTTCTTTCGAAGGAAAACTGCATGCCTAAAAATAACCCTGCCGAAACATCAGCAGCACCCGAAAATGTGTCGTTTGAAGAAGCGCTGAAAGAGCTGGAAGCCATTGTGCGCAAGCTGGAAGGCGGCAGTATCGATCTCGAATCCTCGATTCAGGACTATTTGCGTGGCACGGAGCTCAAGCAATATTGCGATCAAAAACTAAAAGAGGCGCGCATGAAAGTGGAAGCGATTATGAAAACTCAGGATGGTGGCCTTGCCACCAAGCCGCTGGATGCAGCATAGCCCTATGGTCATCAAACTCCCAGACAATCTCGACGACGCACTCAAAACCGTATCCGAAGATTTAGAGGCGCGCATGGGGCAGCTCCTGCGTGCGCCGGAAGCCTATTCCGCCACCGTCATCTCCATGACCCCCAAAGTCGCTGCCAGCGCGCCGGATGAGCGTGTGCGCGGCGAAGAAGCGGTGCTGGAGGCGATGCGTTATTCTGCGCTCTCCGGCGGTAAGCGCCTGCGCCCATTTCTCACGGTCTGCTCGGCTGGGCTGTTTGGTGTCAGCCGTGAATCCGCCATTGAGGCGGCCTGCGCGATTGAGTTCATCCACACCTATTCGCTGATCCACGATGACCTTCCGAGCATGGATAATGACGACCTTCGTCGCGGCAAACCCACCTGCCACAAGGCGTTTGGCGAGGCAGCGGCGATTCTGGCTGGCGACGGCCTGCAGGCCTATGCGTTTCAGATTCTGGCAAACCCCAAAACCCACGCCGATCCGAATGTGCGCTGCGAGCTGATTGGCGCGCTGGCGCAGGCGTCCGGCTGCTGGGGCATGGTCGGCGGCCAGATGATGGATATGGAGGCTGAGCACAAGCAGCTCGCCGTGGATGAAATTATCCGCCTGCAGCGCCTGAAAACCGGCGAGCTGTTTGCGGTGTCGTGCGAGGCGGGGGCGATTCTTGGCAAAGCACCGCACATGATGCGCAACCTCCTTCGTGCCTACGCGCATGATATGGGTCTTGCCTTCCAGATCACGGATGATCTGCTCGATGCGGAAGGCACGCGCACTAAAGTGGGCAAAGCCGTGCGCAAGGATAAAGCCTCTGGCAAGGCCACGCTGGTATCCAGCATGGGGATTGAACGCGCGCGCGACCATGCGCAGACACTGATCCAACAAGCCATCTCGCACCTTTCTGTGTTTGATAAAAAGGCAGATAATCTACGCCAGCTCGCACGGTTCGTGATTGAGCGGAAAGCGTGAGAAAGGCATTGGTGATTAGGCATTAGGAATTGGAAAAAAATTTTCTGAATGCCTCTTCTTCCTAATGCCCAATGCCTAATCCCTAATGTCTGGTGCCTGAATTATGAACCACTACCTCAACGTCTTCTTTGAAGCATTCCACACCGCCAGCATCGTGCCCTTATCTTCTGAGGCAACCATGGTGGCGATGAAAGCCTTTGGCGGCTTTAACATGCCCGCTGCGATCGCCATGGCGATTGCAGGCGGCGTTCTCGGCCAGATGTTCAACTGGTGGATTGGTTCATTCCTGATGAAGAAACGCCCGGCGGACGGCTGGAATATCCCGGATGCGATCTATGAGAAAGCACAGCGCATCTTCAATCAATATCTCGTGTTCCTGCTGGTTCTCAGCTGGGTTACACTCGGCAATGTTTTTACGCTGGTGGCAGGTTTCCTCGGCGCCAAACCCAAGATGGTCTTGCCGCTGGTGCTGATTGGCTACGTGCTGCACTACGCCGTGCTGGCCTGATTTACTTGACGATTTCAAGCTTCGGTTTTTTTGGCAGAGATAGTTTTTGCCGAACTATTTCAAGCAGGCGAGTCAAGCGATTAAAATCATCGCTGCGGATATATTCCAAATCAAAGCTGATCTGCAGATAGGTTCTGAGCACTTCAATCTTGCCCAATCCTTCAGCGCAGTGATGATCGCTATCACCTGCATTCAGCTGGCCAATGGCAAGCATCATGACTGATTTTTGAATCGTCATCACCGCATCGCGCATCATCGGCACCATGACCATATCTTCATGCCTCGGAAGAAAGCGAGTGATCTGAGCGATGGATTCAACCAGCTGCTGAGTGGTTTCAAGTGCTTCCTGATGCCGATTGACTTGCATTTTTTTCTCCATAAAAAAGCGGCAGTGTTTTTTACAAACACCACCGCTTAAATTCTCACTGATTTCATTCAGCACAGCGCAGCAGCGCGAACCAGTCATGAACCCGCAAAGCGGCGTCCCATGGGGTGGTCAGCAGACCACCCCGGGGACAATTCAAGCCTAGTGCGCGAGCAGTGCGAGGAGCAGGATTGCAACGATATTAGCAATCTTGATCATCGGGTTCACGGCCGGACCAGCGGTGTCCTTGTACGGATCACCCACCGTGTCGCCGGTGACGGCGGCTTTGTGAGCCTCCGAACCTTTGCCGCCATGATGGCCTTCTTCAATGTATTTCTTCGCGTTATCCCACGCGCCGCCACCGGCGGTCATGGAAATCGCAACGAACAGGCCAGTGATGATGATGCCAAGCAGCATCGCACCCAGTGCCGCAAAGGCCGAGGCCTGACCCGCGATCGCGTTGATCACGAAATACAGCGCCACCGGCGCGAGCACAGGTAGCAAGCTCGGTGCAATCATTTCCTTGATCGCGGCTTTGGTGAGCATATCCACCGCGCGGCCGTAATCGGGCTTAGCAGTTCCGGCCATAATGCCCGGAATCTCCTTAAACTGGCGGCGAACTTCCACCACCACGGAGCCGGCAGCACGGCCAACGGCCATCATGCCCATCGCACCGAAGAGATATGGCAGCAAACCGCCCATGAGCAGACCGACCACCACATACGGATCCGAAAGCTCAAACTTCACCTCGATGTTCGGGAAGTAGTGCTTGAGATCTTCGGTGTAAGCCGCAAACAGCACGAGCGAAGCGAGCGCCGCCGAGCCAATGGCATAGCCTTTGGTCACGGCTTTGGTGGTGTTACCCACCGCATCAAGCGCGTCGGTCGTCTCGCGGATGTCTTTCGGCAGACCAGACATTTCGGCGATACCGCCGGCATTGTCCGTCACCGGGCCATAGGCATCCAGCGCCACCACGATACCCGCAAGCGCCAGCATGGTGGTTGCGGAGATCGCAATACCAAACAGGCCGCAAAGCAGGTATGCACCGATGATACCAGCGCAGATCACGATCGCAGGAAGCGCGGTCGCTTCCATGGACACAGCCAGACCCTGAATCACGTTGGTGCCGTGACCGGTGGTCGAGGCCTGCGCCACACTACGCACCGGACGATACTTGGTCGAGGTGTAGTACTCGGTGAGCCATACCAGCGCACCAGTCACACCCAGACCAATCAGCGCGCAGTAGAAGATGTGGCGACCGACAAACTCCTGCCCACCCACGCTGTAGACGGTGTTGATACCAAGCATGTGATCGGTGATGTACCAGATGACCGGCACCGATAGCACCGCGCTCCAGATGAGGCCTTTGTAGAGCGCCTTCATGATGTTGCGGGTTTTATCGAGCTTCACAAAGAACGTGCCGATAATCGAGGTGATGATACATGCCGCGCCGATGGCGAGCGGATACATCATCATGGTCGCCTGTGATTCACCGGTAAAGTAAATCGCTGCAAGCAGCATGGTGGCTACGATGGTCACCACATAGGTTTCAAAGAGGTCAGCGGCCATACCAGCGCAATCACCGACGTTGTCGCCCACGTTATCGGCGATTACGGCTGGGTTGCGTGGATCATCCTCGGGGATACCCGCTTCTACCTTACCAACAAGGTCAGCGCCCACATCCGCGCCTTTGGTGAAGATACCACCACCAAGGCGGGCAAAGATCGAGATCAGCGAAGCGCCGAACGAGAGCGCAACCAGCGCCTCAAGGATCTTGCGGGTGTCCATGTTCATGCCGAGCAGCATGTTGTAGTAAAGCGCAATGCCGAGCAGGCCAAGGCCAACCACCAGCATACCCGTCACCGCGCCGGATTTAAAGGCGATGGTGAGCGCTGGCTGCAGGCCGGATTTAGCAGCTTCTGCTGTGCGAACGTTCGCGCGCACCGAGATGTTCATGCCAATGTAGCCCGCAATGCCGGAAAGCACCGCGCCAATGGCAAAGCCCACGCCCACATACCAGCCGAGGCGCCAGGCGAGCAAAGCACCAATCACCACGCCTACAATGGCGATGGTGGTGTATTGGCGATTGAGATACGCGCGCGCGCCTTCCTGAATGGCGGCGGCGATATTGATCATTTTCTCTGAGCCGGCAGGCGCAGCCATGATCTGGCGGCCAGCCACCACACCATAAAGCAGCGAAGCAGCGCCGCAGAGAATGACAAAGGTCATCGGATCCATGAAAAACTCCTATTGATACTTAAAGCAAAAAACGAAAGGAGGCCTAATTGCCACAAGCCACCTGCTTGTGCAAGGACTATGGAGAAAATCTTCCGGTTATTATTCAGGCTGTTGTAAAATAAGCACTATTGCGCATCCGCCCGCAGCGACGCCAGATCACGGATACGCGAGCTGGTGACCAGGCCGATCTCTTCACCGAGCACGCGGCCAGCCGGGCTGACAACCGCCATGTAAGGGATGGCGCCTCGGTAAGTTGCGCCAGTTGCAGAAAGAACATTTTCAAGCGAATTTACAGCGCTGCCTTTCACCATGTAAGGCGTAAAGCTGTCCTGATAGCCATATTGGGCGATGTACGTCGCCAGTTTCAGCTGCCGGTTATCGATTGAAAGGAAAAGCAGATTGACATGGCTCAGATCGCCGCGCCGGCTCAGATCAACGAGATCAGGCATCACCTGCCGACAATAGGCACACCAGGAAGCATAAACAAATACAAAGGTATTTTTCTGATTCTGTGGACGAAGCAGCGGCGCCACTTCGCTGGCGCGCATGGTCACGATCTGGCGAGTGACGGCTTCAATTTTTTCCTGAGGCGGCATATCGGGCGCGGGCGGCTGAATCAGCGGGTTCAGGATATGTAGAAACGCCATAAAAAACAACGATCCGACCAGCGTCCAATACAGGAACTTGATATCCTTGCCATATTGTTTCATGCGCTTCTCCGTTTTTGAAAAAATGTTTCACGTGAAACATTTTTGACTGTTTTAAACACAGCGACAAAAAAAATGATCCGGTTTGAAAACCGTCCGTTCCTGAACGCCCTCAGGCGCGCTACACTTGCACCACCCCGGGCGCGCTATCGTTATCAGAAGTCCACACACTTTCCAGCGATTTCCCAATCACCATAGCGGGTTGGCTCCGGGCCTTTGGGCCCGCCGCTCTCGGACGGCGGATGACGGATGACGGATACGGATGACGAATTATCGCCCGGCTGCTTCTGCTTACTCGTTACTTTTTTTTCTTTGTCATCCATCATGCGTTATCCATTATCTTAGTCTAAAAAAAACACCACATTCACTGTTTCGCGAATCTCTACCATGCCCGGCAAGCTTGGCGCCACCGAGCTTTTTTCGGCCGCACCATCCGCCATCGCCATCATCGCGCCGCGCATCATCGGCATGGGCGGCGGTGTGTAGCCCCCAGAGGCTTGAATGCTGAAGGGTTTTCCAAGCTTAACCCCCGCAGCTGTAGCTAGTGCTGAGGCTTTTGCCCTGGCATTTTCCATGGCCTTGATGCGCAGCCGATCGGCAATTGCCTCAGGATTTGAAACACGGAAATCCACCCCGCTTACCTGATCAACTTTCGCATCCACCAGCGCGGAAAGCACACGCTCATGATTTTCGAGCTTATCCAGCGTAATCTGCAGGGTGCGACTGACAATATAGCCCACCAGCTCCTGCTTTTGCTGGGCGTTGTTGTAGGTATATTCCGGGCTGATATTCATGTAGGAGGGCTTGATTTTTTCTTTAGGAATTTTGAATTCCTGAGCAAGCTGGAGGATTTTTTCCAGCTGTGCATCATTATTGCGCTTGGCGACATCGAGCTTTGCCTCACGGCTGGTAAGGGTTGCCGTGATAACCGCCTGGTCTGGCACGACCTCTTCTTTCGCTTCGCCGGAAATAGCGATCGTCGGCGGCATGGGCGGCGGCATCTGAGCAAAGGCTGGCGTGGCCAGAGAAAACATGAGCGCAAGCGCGAATACAGACTTCATTCTTAACTCCATCTATGCCATAAGGCTTTTTTTATCATCATGAACGTTACCAGAGAATGCAGCTAAAGCCAACGTCGATTCAACTTTCTGTGGCAGGTAGTGACGCCCGGCTATGCGCTGTGGCGGCGCTGATGCATGCGCTTGATAAACAAAAACCTCTGGACGCATTCTGGCCGCAGGATCGCTATTTTCAGGTCATGAACCCGTCCGATCGCGGCTTTGCTCAGCTTCTGGTGAAGACCACGCTACGCCGGCTTGGCCAGATTGATGCCGTGCTTTCGCATTTCATGGAAAAGCCATCCAGCGCTCCGCGCATTCAGCATGCACTGCGCCTTGGTGCGGCGCAGCTGCTTTTTCTGGGCACCCCGCCCCATGCCGCCGTGCATTCCTCGGTGGAGCTTGCCAAGCAGCTGAAGCTTGAGCGCCTGAGCGGGCTGGTCAATGCCGTGCTGAAAAAAGTCGCGCAGGAAGGCGCCGCCATCATTGCGGCTCAGGATGCCGCTGTCATGAATACGCCATCATGGCTCTATGCAAGCTGGCTACGCGCCTATGGCAAAGAAACCGCCCATGACATTGCCACTGCGCATCTGGCTGAAGCGCCGATTGATATCACCGTGAAACAGCATCCCGAGAGCTGGGTAGAGCAGCTGGGCGCAGAGCTGCTGCCGGGCGGCAGCCTTCGCCTGCGCGAGGCGCGCAGCATCACGCAGCTGGCAGGGTTTGCAGAGGGCGAGTGGTGGGTGCAGGATCTCGCCGCCTCGCTGCCAGCGCGCCTGCTGGGAGATGTCCGCGGCAAAAATATCATTGATATATGTGCCGCACCGGGCGGCAAAACCGCGCAGCTCATTGCCGCAGGCGCCAAAGTTACGGCAGTGGATCAATCCAAAGAGCGCATGGCCACACTTAAAACCAACCTGCACCGGCTGAAATTCTCGGCGGAATGCGTGGTTGCCAATGCCCTGAAATGGAAGCCTTCCAGCCCGCCGGACATGGTGCTGCTGGATGCACCCTGCTCCGCCACCGGCACCGCGCGCAAGCATCCGGATGTACTGCTTCACCGCAAGCCAGAAGATATCAGCCGCCTCACCGAAACCCAGCAGGCATTACTTCACCACTCGCTGGACATGCTGAAACCCGGCGGCGCGCTGGTCTATGCCGTGTGTTCGCTTCAGCCGGAAGAAGGCGAGCTGCAGGTAGAAAGGCTGCTACAGACACGAAACGATGTTGCGCCAAGGCCGATATTGCCCGAGCAAATCGGCGGCCTGAGCCAATGCCTTACCGCTCGCGGCGAGCTTCGCACCCTGCCCTGCCATCTGGCGGAAAAGGGTGGCATGGATGGCTTTTTTGCGGCTATTTTGACCAAGGCGCATGGTTAACATTTGTTGACTTCTGCCACACCCCACCCTAACCTTCCTAAATACAGACTTATCTTAACTTGATAACGCGCGTGATGTATCTGCATGAATTATAAAAATAATGAATCAAGCATAAAACAAATTGCCGCATGGGGGCTAATGAAAGCCGCTCTGGATAAAAGCGTAAAAGACAGCTGCATAAAAAGCGGGCTGGTGAGAATCAGCGAAGTGGATCCAGAGTGTAATCTGAATACATTTTTACGATCCACCAGACACAAGCTCGATCAGCTGAATGACTTTCTTACCACCGTCAGAGACAATGAAAAATTCCAGCCGGAAACACGCAGCACTGCATTAGCTGCTCAGAAAATGATCCGCGAAAGCAAAGCCAAGGTGGATCTGTTCGCTGACACACTCGACCATCTCGCCACGCCCAACACTTCCACCGCAGCGAATCGTCAAGTTCTTGAACTTGTGGAGCGGTATCCTGAATCCAACAAGCACGCGCCTCTGGCGCTGAAAAAACTTGCGGATGAATTGGAGAAAGCAGCCAGCATTATGGAAACTCTGCTGGCCAAAACCGGCGTTGATGAAGCCGCCAAGGATTATTACAACCGAAGGCCAGACTCAAAAAATGAGGTCATCGAATCTATTCAATCAGCACATGACAAGCTGGCAGAACACAAAGGCAATAACGCCATTTGTGAAAGTCTAGCAGAATTGTTGAATGATCCGGAAAAGTTGAAAATCGCATCCGTTAGCATACTCAGACGAAAAGCAGAGATCTCAGCTGAAGATTTGCTTAAATCCCGCGATATTCTTCTCGCGGCTGCCAATGGATTAAAGTATTATACCGCAGCGATCCACCATGTGCTGACGATTCGTGAAAGTTCCGCAACACTTGGAAAGTCTCCAGGCCGAAGCCTCGGTTAGAACGCTTTTCTATTTCAGTGCACAACATGGGAAATACACATGCCTGACATTAAAATAGCCCCTTCCATATTATCCGCTGATTTTGCCAGATTAGGCGAGGAAGTGCGCGCCATTGACACGGCCGGCGCGGATTACATTCATGTCGATGTGATGGACGGGCATTTTGTGCCAAACCTAACGATTGGCCCGGTGGTCATCAGCTCGCTGAGAAAGCACAGCCAGAAACTGTTTGATGTGCATCTGATGATCGAAAAGCCCGATCACTCAATCGAGGCCTATGCCAAAGCAGGCGCCGACATCATCACGGTTCATGCCGAAGCCTGCATCCATCTCGACCGCACACTTTCTTTCATTAAGTCGCTTGGCAAAAAATGCGGCGTGTCGCTTGTTCCCACCACACCCGCCCATGTTCTTTCCTATGTCATGGATAAAGTGGATCTGATTTTAGTGATGACGGTGAATCCCGGTTTTGGCGGGCAGAGTTTTATTGCCTCGCAGCTTCCGAAAATCAGCGAAATTCGTAGCATGATCAACGCCAGTGGCCGCGCGATTGATCTCGAAGTGGATGGCGGCATTAACCCGCAAACGGCCAAGCAGGTGATTCAGGCAGGCGCGAATGTGCTGGTGGCCGGCAGCGCAGTGTTTACTGGAAGCAGCGCAGATTATGCGGGAAATATTGCCGCGCTTCGTAGCTGATTCATGCTAAACGAAACTACCAACAAAATAGCGCTTAACAAGCTTTGCGCAGAATATCGAGCGTTAGTTTTTTCTGGGGTGGCCGCCAATGATCCAGCCGCCAATGATATTGTTAAAGAAATGCTTGATGTTGCAAAGCCCGTCACGGCTTCAATTCGGAAAAGTGTTAGATCATGGCGGTTGGGTGAAGATGTTTATCGTGAAATACTTACTGATAAACTGTTTTATCTGATCAACAGGCAGGAAACTGATCCGGAAAATTTCAGTAATTTATTGCTAAATAGCTTGAGAAGAGCGGTAATCGACCAGCTGCGACGAAGAGATTCAAGGCACTACATCCTAGAAACTGATATGATCGGTACAATCAACGATCAAGTCATCTCACCGCTTGAGCAGTCAATAAAGCCAGGCAAATATCATCAAACAGCTTCTAACCTGGCCATTGTGAACGAAGAAGAAATTCGCAAGTTGGCAACCGAATATAAACGCTGCCTCCGTAAGGCACCGATCAAAGGCCTGAAAGCCTTCCGCTCCCAACTCACAGGCTCAACCTATGAGCAAATAGCCGAAGAACATAAAATTCCCATGGGGAGTGTAAAATCGGCAATTAAATATGTTCGTGATGTGCTCAAAGAGCATGAGGCTGAAATCAAGAACATTGAAAGCGACCTGCCAGATGGTATGGACACTCAACAGCAAGCTTTAGCTGCGAAAATTATGCTGCGGGCTATTGATGATTTGATTGATGATAAGTCGGTGGCGAAATCCAGATGATGAAATGCCCGCTCTGCCAAAAATCCTCGCTAAAGCCATACTCACCCTTTTGTTCCAAGCGCTGCGCCGACCTCGACCTTGGCCGCTGGCTCAAAGGAGACTACGCCGTGCCAGTGGTCGAAGACGATGACCTGCCGGAAGAAGAAGACGGCGCCGAAAGCCCGCGCGGCTGATTTCTACTATAGGTTGTGTTTGTATAAATAATAATTGCCAATGGTTGTGGTTTCGTATACAACCTTTGCGAGTTTGTTTTATTTTTTATTCGGGTTTGCTATGAAGCTTTCACATAAAATCTATGCCGGGTTCTGCCTACTCATTCTTCTAATGGCTGGGCTTGGTGGCTATAGTTTTCTTACCACGCAAACACTTGCCACCTATTTCACTGATTACCGAACCGCCGCACGCACCAACCTGATTGTCGCAGAAGTGTCGGAGACATTGCTGGAAGGCAATATCGCAAGCAAAAAATACATTCTCAATCGCAATCCAGAAGATCTAGATAGCTTGAAAAACGGCCTCCAGAAAATCGTCGATAAAGATGAGCAGATTCATCATACCGTGAAGGATGAAGAATCGCACGAAAAGCTGGACAAGCTCAAGGATGCAGTGATTGCTTACGGACAACTATTTGAAAAAGAAATGGCAGGCAGCCAGCCTGATAGCGCCCTGCTTGCAGAAAAACTAGCCGCCATTGAATCCGGCTATGATGAAGTGCAGGTTAAAACCGTAGAAACGCAAAATACTATTGGCCCGGCGGCTCAGCTGGTTGCCGATGAAAGTATGAAAATTGTCCCGGTGGTTACGCTGGTCTCATTACTCGTAGCACTGGCGGTGGCTGTCATTGTTAGCCGCATGACAATTCGTTCCATCAATAACGTCACTCACATCATGAACAGGCTTTCTTCCGGTGATTTCAGCGTCGAGATCAAAGGGCAGGATCGTAAGGACGAAATCGGCGAGATGGCGCGCGCCATCCAGAAATTCAAAGAGGATTCCGAGCGCGCCTATCTGCTGAAACAGATGGTGCAGGACATGCCGGTGAATGTGATGACGGTGGACGTCAAGAATGATTTCAAGATCAACTACATGAACAACACCTCGATGAACACACTGAACAAACTTCACCAATATCTGCCCGTGCGACCAGAGGACATGATCGGTAAATCGTTCGACATGTTCCATAAAAATCCCGATCATCAGCGCCGGCTGGTGGCGGATCCCAAAAACCTACCACACCGCGCACGCATCAAGATAGGCTCAGAAACCATGGATCTGCTGGTGTCGGCCATCAAAAACGCGAGTGATGAGTATGTCGGTGCGATGCTTACCTGGTCGATCGTTAGCCATCAGGTGAAGCTGGCTGATGAGTTCAAGGGCTCGGTCGGCACGATGGCCACCCAAATTGGTGCGACCGCTGATGGGCTGCAGAAAAACGCCGTTATTTTAGAGAGTGCGATTGAGGAGCTTTCCGCCTCGGCGCTGGAGATCAGCAAACGCGTCAGCGACTCGGTGACGATCGTCAGCAACGCCACTAAAGAAGCTGAAGACACACGCCTGCGCATGGATAAGCTTGCTGATGCGGCGGAAAAAATCTCGAACGTTATCAGCCTCATTCGCTCGATTGCTGATAAAATCAACATGCTCTCGCTTAATGCCACGATTGAGTCCGCGCGCGCGGGCGATGCGGGCAAGGGTTTTGCCGTGGTTGCCAGCGAGGTGAAATCACTCGCTGATCGCACGACCAGTGCCATCGCCGAAATCACCCAGAAAGTGGAGGACATGCAGACATCAACGAATGAAAGCGTGAAATCCGTGCAGCAGATCACCGAGGTGGTGCAGAACATCAACCATATCGCCACCACCATTGCCAGCGCCGTGGAAGAGCAGCAGGCCGCAACGCGCGAAATCGCTCGCAATATCAGCGGCAGCGGCGATGCGGGCAGCGCCAGCGTCATCACCATGGCCACGCAAATGACCGCAGTTAGCACCCAGCTTCAATCGGAATGCGATGGCTTTCTTGATAAAATCGCCAAAATGTAGCGCCGCGTATTGTTGTTTATCAATTGGTTATTGACTATGGCATAGCAGCGCGGTGCGACTGCCACAATAAATTCATAATACTCTGGTGGTTGTCAGCGACATCCGGCGGTAAAATGAAAGCATGATGGCCGATAAAACATCGCCCGATAAAAATGATAGACCGCGCCTGAGCCGTGAGGAAGCGGCAGACGTTGATGCGCTTACATCAAAACTAAAATCAGCCACCGATCCTACTGTCATTCGCGGGATTATCGCCTCACTGTCCGGCATGAGTGCTGCAGCGAATTCTGCTGCTGGCCGAAAAATCGCGGAAGCCTTGGCAGCCGCCGAAAAAAGGCTCCAGGAAGCCATCGAAGATGAAAAGGTAGAAAAAGGGTATTATCCAAGCAGAAGCTATCCTTTAGATTTAGCGCGCGACACAGCCCTAACTAAAGCCGTTTACCAGCATTTCACTGAAGAAGAACAACGCTATTTCAGCTCCATCAACCCCAATCAAAATTATACGCTTCTATCCGTTGACGCTAATGGCAATTTGGTGGAGGGAGCCAAGCGTGAGGTCAGCGGCGCGCAGCTCAGGGAAGATTTCTCGCGCCTGAAATACCATACGCTGCCGCCGGAAAAGCAGGCGGAAATCCGCGGCCATGAGGCCAGAGAAAAAGGCCTGAGTGAAGAGCAGATTGAAGCGGCGCAAAAACCGCCAACGCTCGAGCAAGCCAAAAAAGAAGCGCAGCAAATCAAAGAGAGCATGGACAATCTGCAAGACCATGAAGC
>Ga0315900_10003943_pt1 | contig 21313 bp, 26 predicted proteins | sample LakEriMetagenome_FD_203521 | JGI IMG/M metagenome (GOLD analysis project Ga0315900, IMG submission 203521) | Freshwater fungal communities from buoy surface, Lake Erie, Ohio, United States - Buoy 12 MA114 | ecosystem: Environmental > Aquatic > Freshwater > Lake > Lake biofilm | place: USA: Lake...
GTTTGCCAGTCGCTCGTTACTTTTATGACAGCGGCCCCGAAACCTTGCGGAACCGGAACCACGGAACCAGTTCCGCAGCCGTTCCGTTTGACATCCATCCGTTCCGTAAAAGGTGAAAAAGCACGGAAGGGAACAAGCGGAACTAATCAAAGCCTGCGCGGCCGCGCACGGCGTGACCACCCGTGCCGTGCGGAAGTGGCGCGACCAGGCCGACGGCCGGTGGAGTAAATTTCTAGCGGAGCGCGCCGCTGCCGGGATGGTGCCGGTCGGCTTGGCCTCACCGGCTGCACCGGCCGTTTCCCGTGAGTGGTCCGATGAGGAACTCGCCTTGGACAATCAGATCCGGAAAATGAAAGAGGCCACCGCCGATCTGCGCGAGCGTGCGGAACTCGCCAAGAGCGTCGGCGACCTCGATGCCGAAATGGCCCTGCGCCGCATGTGGCTTCAGCACGCCGAGGCCCTTCGCCGTCTGGAAAAAGACGCCCCCGGCATCTCCGCCGCGTCCGGCGATGTCGTTCCCAAGAAACTCGCCGTGCAGATCATAGTGGGCTACTCCGCCGCCATCGCCGCCGCCGTGGCAAATCTCCCCGACCGCCTCATCTCCATGCTCCCCTCCCTCGGCGACGACATCGCCGAAAAAATCCGCGCCGAGGCCGACGAGATCCGCCGCGCCGCAAAAGACATCCGCCTCGATGCCCTCGCTGTTTGAAGATCTCCAGGAGCAACTCGACCGCATCTGGGCCCCTGGCACACGCCCCACCGCCCTCGAGTGGGCACAGGAAAATGTCACCCTCGACAAACGCTTCTCCCCACGCCCCGGCCGCTACGATGCCGACTACACCCCCTACCTCCGCCAGCTCCACCTCTGGTTCTCCGATCCGAAAATCCGCCAGCTCACCTTTGTGAAAAGCGCCCAAGTCGGCGGCACCACCTGGCTCGCGAACTGCCTCATGTGGGCGATCAGCGAGGACCCCGGCCCCATCCTCTATGTGACCAGCACGAACGAAAACGCCAAGTCCTGGTCCGAGCGCGAGCTCCACCCCCGCCTCCGCGCCTGCCGCGCCCTCCGCCCACTCCTCCCCGACAACGACGACGACTTCCGCAAGACCGAGATGCACTTCTCCACCTGCACGCTCAAGCTCGTCGGCGCCTGCTCCGAGGGCAACCTCGCCTCCCGCCCCATCCGTTACCTCTTCGCCGACGAGGTCGACAAATGGCCCGACGACTCCTCCCTCGAAGCCCCCGCCCTCGAGCTCGCCATGGCCCGCTTGAATTTCTACCGGAAAATCTCAAAGGCCTGCCTCGCATCCACCCCCACCGTCGAGGCCGGAGCCATCTGGACAAACTTCCTCGCCGGATCCCAGCACCGCTACCACATCCCCTGCCCCGAGTGCGGCCACGACCAGCCCCTCCGCTTCGAGCAACTCCGCTGGCCCGAGCACCACCGCGACCTCGCCGGGATGTGGGACCTCGCCGGAGTCGAGCGCGACACCCACTACCACTGCGAATCCTGCGAAGTCGCATGGCCGCAGTCCATCCAGTCCGACCTCATCCGCAAAGGCCAGTGGATCGCCGGAAATCCCAAGGCCCCCGCCGACCACATATCCGCCCACATCTCCGCTCTCTACTCCCCGCAGATTTCCTGGGGCGACCTCGCCCGCATGTTCCTGCAAAAAAAAGAATCCCCCGGCGGACTCCACGATTTTTACAACAACTTTCTCGGCCTCCCCTGGGAAAACCGCGCCGCCCAGGTCAAGGAAGACGCCATCCTCGCCCTCCGCGATCCCTCCTACCGCATCGCCCAGCTTCCCCCCGACATCGACCCCGTCATCCTCACCCTCTGTGCCGACCCCGGCGAACGCTCCACCCACTGGACCGTCGAGGCCCGCATCCAGACCGGCGAGTCGTGGGTCATCGATTACGGCACCGTCCTCGCCATCGAGGATTTGGTAAGCCCCGAGTTCCTCGCCGCCCGCACCTATTTCCTCGGAGAAAAAAAATTCACCCCCCGCTTCGGCCTCATCGATTCCGGCTGGTCCGCCGAGCGGGTCTACTCCGTCTGCGCCCGCAGCGGCGGACTCTATCAACCCTCCAAAGGCTCCACCGCCAGCTTCGGCACCTGGTCCCAGTCCGCCGTCAATGGCTACCCCAGCCTCCGCCTCGTCACCTACATCGACCACACCGCGAAGCTCGAGCTCTACCTCGAGCGCATTAACAAAAAAATGCCCCCCCTCCTCCACCTCCCCGCCGACGCCGGTCAGGACTTCATTCGCGGCCACTCCGGCCAGCAACTGCTGCAAAACAAAAACTCCCGCCTCTCCCCTTTCTACTGGAAAAAAATCGCAGAAGATCACTTTGGCGACTGCACGAAACTCCACGGCGTCGCCTGGTGGGTTTTGAAATGAAAAAGCCCGGCGACAAACGCGGCGGACTCCAAGGCGACCGCATCCGCCCCCGCTCCTTCCACACCAGGGAAACCGTCGGAGTGAAATCCTACTGCGACCAGTGGATGGAAAACCTCTCAGCCGAAGTCTCCAGCGCCTGCGCCCACTTTTGGACCCGCACCCCCGACCGCCGAGCCAAAGAAGCCAAGCGCAAAGCCGCCGGTTTTATTGGCTTCGCCTTTCAATCCTGCAAAAAAATCCCTTAGAAAATCCGCCGGATTCCACGCCCTTCTCTGCAAATCCTCCCCCCTCCGTGTGCTCTGTGTCCTCTGTGGTCAACCCCGCTTTTTGACTCCCCCGCCCCATCGTGGACCAGCACGCCTCCGCCTTCTCCGGCTACAAAGCCTACATCAAAGCCCTCGGCAAAACCCGCGCCGAGCTCCTCGCCATGGCCGCCGAGCTCGCCGACGGCCTCGACGATGTCACCATCACCTCGATCGGCACCGAAGGCACCAGCTCCAGCGGCCAGATCAGCCTCCTCCCTAAAGAGCAAAAGCTCGCCGCCATCATGGAATGTTACCAGGAAGGCAACTCCCCCCGCTCCCTCTGCTCCGTGGTGGACCGCTCCCTCTACGCCTCGCCGGTTTGACACACGCCGACTGGCGTGCCCGAAATCAAAAATAATCAAAAAAATTCAAACCGAGGCGGAGCCCGCCCCGGCGCAGGCCGCCCCGCCAAAACCTCGCCCCGCGCCGCCGCCTTCGAGGCCGCCGAGCATTCAAAAGATCGCGGTCTGATCGTCCTCAATACCGTCGAGCCCAAGCGCGAGACCCCACCCCACACCCGCACCGCCCTGCTCAAAAAAGCCCGCTGGCTTTACAACAACCTGGGCGTCGCCTCCTACCTCATCGAGCATTTGGCGCAGCGCGCCGTCGGCACCGGCATCAAGCCCAAGCCCCTCACGGCAAATCCCGAGTGGAACCGACTCGCCGAGCAAGCCTTTCAAGATCGCGCCTGCGCCGAAGCGTGGGCCTTCGACTCCTCCGCCCAGGTAAATTTCTACGGCGCGCAGTCCCTCATCATCCGCCAGGTCGCGGTGGATGGCGACTTCTTCGCCCAATTCCTCACCACCGAATCCGGAGCCGCCCGCGTGCGCTTCATCGGCGGCGAGGCCATAGGCTCCACCGCCGACTCCAGCCAATACGCCTTCGACGGTGTCCTCCTCGATCCCTTCGGCGCGCCTCGCTCCTATCGAGTGGTCACCGACCGCACCACCGGCAAATATCAAGATGTCCCCGCCAGCGACATGCTCCACTTCCGGCACATCCGCCGCCACGGCTACCCACGCGGCATCTCCTGGCTACACAACGCCATCATCAACTGCCACGACCTGCTCGAGTATTTGGCCTACGAAAAAGGAAGCGCCAAAGCCGGAGCCCAGATCGCTTTCGCCATCACCAGCAACGAAGCCATCCGCCTCGGCGGCGGCCTCAGCACCGGATCCACCGCAGATACCCCCGCCCAAGACCTCTCCATCGAGACGCTTCACAACGGCACCCTCATCCCCAAGCTCAAGCCCGGCGAGTCCATCCAGAGTTTTAAAAACGAACACCCCGGCACCGCCTTCGAGCCATTCATCAAGACCATCATGGGCGAGATCGCCCGAGGCATCGGCCTCCCGCCCGCCGCCATCATGCTCGATACCGGCAGCGCAGGCACCGAGTTCCGTGGCGTCCTCGAGGTCGCGCAGAATTTCTTGGAGCGCCTCCAGCAAATGCTCGTCGATCAATTCTGCCGACCCTTCTGGAAATACTGGGTCTGGCACGAGATCCAGTCCGGTCGCCTCCCCTACCCTGGCGAAGATTGGTGGCGCTGCTCCTTCCGCGCTCCGAAAAAAATCACGGTCGATAATGGGAGAGATGGCAGGTTGTATGCCCAGCTCCTCGATAGCGGCTACATGTCCTGGGAGTATTACTGCGACATCCACGGCGTGGATGCCAATGAGACCGAGGATGCCATCATCATCGGCTACCTCCGCCGCCAGGATAAATGCGCCTCCCTCGGTCTAAACCCAGCCGAAGTCTTCCCCAGCCACACAAGCGTCATGGGGGGCGCAGGATCATCCGAAAACGGATCCGCAGTCTCTTAACCCGATATGCAAATCAAAGAAAAGCTCGATGCCATTGGCTCAGCGGTTCGCGCAGGCGTCATCACCCCATCCCGCGAGGTCGAAGAATCCATCCGCGCTTCCTTGGCGCTCCCATCGATGGGCGATGCTGTTCTCTCCGAGTGGCAGGAAAATCCGATCCGGTCGCCGATCACCCTCACCAACGAGCTCGCGGCTCCTGATACCGCCCTGGCTTTGAATGAAAGCGATCCTTCAGCCAACTCCTGACTACATCGCCTTCCTTAACGCCATCCGCGCGAAGCACCGGCGTCCCCTCCTGCCCGTCCCCCCGCAGGCTGCGCCCCCGCCGCCAAAACCTCCCCACCATTCCCAACTCTGGCTCGGCTCCGCTTTGACAACCCCGCACCCCTCGAAATGAAAAACTGGTATGCCCTATCTGCAAAAGCCGCCCAGCTCGAAACCGAAGTCACCATTTTCGACGAGATCGGCGGTTTTGGCGTCAGCGCCGACCAGTTCATCGCCGACCTCCAAAAAATCCCCGCCGATCACAAGATCCTCCTCCGCATCCACAGCCCCGGCGGAGAAGTCTTCGACGGCAACGCCATCGCCACTGCACTAAGCCGCCGAGGCAATGTCGAGGTCCAGATCGAAGGCATCGCCGCCAGCATGGCCACCCTCATCAGCCTCTCCGGTAAACCCGTGAAAATGGCCGAGAATGGATTCTACATGATCCACAACCCATGGGGTGCCGCCATGGGCGATGCCGAGGAACTCCGCAAACAAGCCGAACTCCTCGACCGGATCCGGGGCAACATGGTCAACGCCTACTCCGCCAAGACCGGCCAATCACCCGAGCAGATCGGCGAGTGGATGGATGCCGAGACCTGGTTCACCGCCGAGCAGGCCCTCCAGGCCGGATTCGTCGATGAAGTCACCGACCGGCTCGACCTCGCCGCCAGCGCCACCCGCTTCTCCCGCCTCGCCAAATTCCGCCACGCCCCCGCCGCACTTTTGACACCAACCGCCCAACAAATGGAAATCGAACCCGTAAACCCAGAAGCTCCCCTCGAGGAGATCCCCGCTGCCACCGTCGTCAGCGAATCCGCCCCCGTCGAGCAACCCGTCGAGTCGCCCGCCCCCGAAATCCTCGCCGAAGAAACCCCCGAGGAAATCCTCGAGCCAGCCCCCGAGCAACCCGCCGCACCGGTCGCCAAGATCGCCGCCGCCGACTCCATCCTGGCGAAATACAACGCCATCCTCGCCGAGCGCGAATCCCTCCGCACCGAGCTCTCCGCTTTTCAATCCAAAGTCTCGGCCATCAAGTCCGAACTCGATGCCGAGCGCGAAGCCCTCGCCCGCCTCGAGCGCAGCCTCGGCCTCCACGCCGCGCAAGTCGTCCCCATTATCCAGCCGCACAGCGACGCCTCGAGCGACCCCGTCGCCGAATACCTCGCGGCCGTGGAAGCCGGTGACCGCAAAGCCGCTTCCGCCCTCTTCGAAAAACACAAAGCTGTCATCTGGCAACACCGCCAAAAAATTTCCAAGGCCTGAGCCAAGGAGAACCCAACCACCAACCAACCAACACCAAAATGCCCAATACATTCGACTCATCCTTGGTTGCGGATTCTATCTCCGCACAGACCAAAACCGTCCTCGCCAACCGCCTCGCGGCCCTCAACATCTTCGCCTCGGATTTCTCGAGCGATGTGAAGAAGCCAAAGGACACCGTCCAGGTCCCGCTCGTCACAGCGGCAGCCTCCACGCTCACCAACCCCACCAACTTCGAACCCGGCGGCGGCAACACCGTGGGCAAGATCACCGTCACTCTCGACCACCTTTTCCAGCCCTTCGCCATCACGGCCGCTGAGTTGGCATCCGGCCATCGCCTCGATCGCCTGATCGTCTCCAACATCAACGCACTGGCCGACAAGATCTGGGCCGTGGCTACCACCCCGATCACCGTCGCCAACTTCGGCGCAGCATCGGTCACCACAGCCGACCTCACCGGCACCAACTACGCGAACCTCAAAGCACTCTGGGCCGCCGTGTCCAAGAGCGACCGCAAAGGTCTCGTGTTGAGCCCAGCCCTCTACAGCCAACTCCTGCCCACCAGCACCCAGAGCCTCCCGCTCTCCGCTGGCGCCTACGGATTTGATGCCGGTGTCTTCTACGCCAGCAGCTTCTCCGGTGAAGCGGGCATGGCAGGCTTCGCTTGCTCGCCCGACGCGATCGCCATGGCGGCCGCCGCTCCTGCGATCGACGACGCCGTGCGCAACCAATTCGCGATCTCCGAAGTGGTCACGCTCGAAGGCCTCGGCATCTCGGTCCAATACAATGTCTGGGGCTCCACCGCGAACCGCCAGGTCAACGCCTCGCTCGAACTCATGTTCGGTGCAGCGAAAGGCGTGACCGGTGGCACGATGGCCATCATCGACATCGCTTAATTCCAACACCCGACAACGCCAGCCCGCAAACGCCTCGCCGGTTCTCACTCCCGGCGGGGCGTTCTGCTTTTTGACACTTCCCCAGAAGCGTGACCGCCGCCGCGATTTCCGCTTTCCGAAACCAATCCGTCCGAGTCGCCAACTCCGCGCACGGCGTCGAAGTCGGCTTCCGTGGTCAAACCCTCCGCGTGGTCTTGGCACCCATCGCCATCTCGCTTGATCTCGCCACCGGCGGCCTCACACAAGGCGGGCAATTCCGCTGCCACCTTCTCGCCGCTGACCTCGCCACCCCGCCCCAGCGCGGCGAGGCCATCACCTATCGCGGCCGGTCTTACACGATCCGCGACATCGCCGAGCCCACCAGCGACGCCGAGCACATCGTCACCATCGCCCCAGGAGCAAAGCTATGAACCTCGCCGTCGAGCAATCACTCGCCACCTGGCTGCAAAATCTCCCCGCGTTCGACGGCATCGCCATCCACACCGGCCAAAGCAACGCCGAAATCCCCGGAGACGCGCCGAGCATCATCGCCGCCTGCGAGTCCTGCGAGATCGTCGCTGGCGCACTCTACCGCGCCACGGCCGCGATCCTGCTCTCCACCCCGAGCACGCTCGACCTCGATCAGCACCGGCAGCTTACCACCTCGCTCCGCACCGCGCTGAAATCCCTCTCTGGCCTTTCGCCCTTCTTCACCGAGGCCGCGCTCGCAGGCGTCGTCCTCACCAGCCTCACCGAGTCGCAGTCCTCCGACCGCTGGCTCTGCACCGCAAATCTCACCCTCGGCCTCGCCGAGATTTGACAACCCACCAACCAACAAACCCACCACCATGCCAGCATCCTACACATTCGGTATCACCGGCGGAGCCACTGGATCGATCATCGTGAATTCGGTGTCGCTCTCGCACACATCCTCCAAGCAGGAACTCCAAGGCCCCACCGGCAACATCGCCGCTGTCGGCTACAACAAATTTAAGACGGAAGTCTCCATCTCCGGCGTCGGCGATGCAGGCAGCCTTTCAGTCGGCGGGGCGCTTGGCTCCATGCCAGGAGTCACTGGCAGCTACACGATCGACTCGATCTCCACCTCGCGATCCATAGACGGATTCGCGGAATTCGAAATCTCCGCAACCAAGAACTAAAAATTTATGCCCGCAAAATTTTACGCCGCCGATGGCATCACTGCCGAATTCGGAATCACTGACGAAGACAACATGCTCGTCCAGTCTTTCTCCTACGAAGTCTCAAGCGACAAAGTGGAGCTTTACGACACCGAAGGAGAACTTGCCCAGGTCGCTCGCTTCAACAAAAAGGCCAGCATCTCCATCTCGGGGATCGTCAATGAGGGCAGCGCTCCCGAAGTCGGCGTAACTTTCGTTGTTGCAAACGCCGCCGCAGGACAACTCGACGGAACGATCCTCGTCGATTCCGTGACCGAGAACCTGAGCAGCGACAATTTCCGAACCATCGAAATCTCCGCGACGCAATACGACACGGAGTTGTCACTTATCATCGCTAGCTAGCCCCACCCGCGCCGACCGGCTCCCCGGCTAATGGGAGCCGATTTTTTGAAACATTAAAACCGATGAAAGAAACCTACACCTACACCGCCAACATCAAGGCCGCCGCTGCCCTGATGTCCCTCGGCTTCGAGTTCAAAGAAGGCTCCCCCTGCGTGCGCATCCACCGCGAGGACGGCAAAGAAACCTCGAGCTACTGGTTCAAGGAACACGGTCCAAAAGGCGAGCGCGCCTCGCAGATCATCTATTGGATGACCAAAGGCCACGCCGAGCTAGAAGCCCGCGACCCCGAGCACCCGGTGAACTACATCCGCGCCGCCTTTGCGAACCGCGAGACCGCCATCGACCTCCACAAAAAAACGCCGCGCCTGGTCGAGATCAAGCGCAACGGCAAGACCCTCTACCTTTCCGAAAACGCCAGCGAGGAAACCCGAAAAAAATTCGGCTCGCTGCTCTAATCACCTCGGAACGCCGACGCCCTCGTCGGCCCATAGAAACAAAAAAAACCAAAACACTAAAATGACAGACACAAACGACCTCCTCACCGACGACGAAGCCCTCCGCGAGCAAGCCATGACCAGCGGACCTCAAGCTCTCTCCCGCTGGGAAATGCGCCCCACCGCCGCGCTCGAAATCTCATGGATGCAGCGCAACAAAATCCTCAGCCCCGACATGGATATTTTGTGGCGCTCCGGCGGCTTCGCCTTCATCCACAGCGCACCCAAAGCCTCGGTCCGCTCAACCGTGAACGACCACGCCCGCTTCGTTGCCGCCGTGGACGATTGGATGGAAAAACAAAACCCCACCGCCTCCGAGATCGCCGAACTCCAAAAGCTCTGCCTCGAGCGCACGAACGAATACTTCGCCAGCTTCTCCGAGACCCAAGGCGGAAAGTCCGCAGGGGGAAACTAAACAGCCCCGGCTGGCTCGCTGGCTATGTTTACCGCATCGCTCGAATCACCGGCTGGGGCTACCGCGAAATCCTCGAAGACCTTCCTTTCGCCGCAGGCCTCCAAATCATCCATGCTGACGACGCCGCCCACGGCCGCAAGCGCACCTGGAAGCGAAACTCGCGGAAAGCGGATTTTGACTCATTGCAAGCCATAGACGCCGCTTTCCAGAAATTACTCAATGAGTGACTGCATTTGCCCAGAAGAACAGAAAGACAGCGTTTTAGAGGAAGGGCGGCAACTTGCCGAGCGCATGAAAAAAGCGATCGCGGAGGGAGACAAGTTTGAGGCGGAAATCATCTTGCTTGAGATGCAGCTTAAAAAGGCGCAGCAGGCGAACAATAAAGAGGCAAGTGATGCGATAAGTTTCCAAATAAAAAAACTCAGATACCTGCGGGATAAAAAAAACGGGAAAGATCAAACTACTGGCAAACAAGGCAGCGATGGATCAACAGGCGGAGCAGGCAAAGCAGGCATTTCTCCCACGAATAATAGCCGACAGCCAAAGGATTGCTGCGGCAAAAAAGGCAAGCGCGGGCGTTGATTTTGACTCCCTCGCCGCAATAGACGCCGCATTTGCAAAAATCACCTGATGCCAAAGTTCAAACTCACCAACCTCCGCTTCGAGCGAATCATGTATGATTACGCCACGATTCTGGAAAAGACGCTGCCTGAGGCCGTGCATACCAATGCCCGCCTCCTCTGCGTCGAGTTGGCGAGGCGCACGCAGGCATTCGGCCACGAGAGCGAGGAGCAGCAAAAGGAGCGCATCCGCAAAGACATCTCCCACATCATCAAGCCGCCAATCTATTTTTTGAAATTCCTCGGCCGAACCACCAACGAGCGGCTGAAAGCCTCACTGAAAAAAAACTACTTTGCGAATCGCTGGAGCACCCTTTCCGAAATCCTCGCCAAGGTCGGCATGGGCAGCGAAGCATTCACCACAGTTAGCAGTGATGCCATGCGCAGCATTCACGAGGAAAACCGGAACCCTAAAACTGGCCGCGCCTATCGTGGAATCCATAAGTTTTATTTAGCGCAAGACTCCACCCTGCTTCAAAAATATATCGCCGAACGCCAGAAGGCCGCAGGCATTAGCAAGAGCGGATGGAGCGAGTGCGCCGAGGGTTTGAAAAAAGTCGTTAAGGGCAGCATGTCGCGCGGCATCAAACCATGGGTCACCCGGCACACGCGCGGCCTCGGCACCGTGGTGGATAAATCCGACAATGTCGTCTCCCTCGGCACTTCGGCTCGCCCGATGTTTAAGACCTCCAACAAACGCCCCTCCGTGGTGCTCACCAATTCCATCCCGTGGGCCGACAAAGTCATTCGCCCCAGCGAGCAACTCATGGCGCTGAACATCGTCGCCGAGAAAATGAAAAAACAAATGGAGACCATCCTCAAAAAGCGGCTGAAACCCGCGTAAAGCCATGGCAGATGTCTCAGTAGAATTCGGCGCAACAGATGTCGGGCTGGAAAAAGCTCTCCAGCAAATCCAGACCGAGATGGGCAACCTTCAAGGCAAGGTCAAAAGCGGCGAGCTTTCCATGGAAGAACTCGAGCAAACCATGCGCCGCATCGGCCAGGTCGAGAACATGGAGAAACGCCTCAAGGCCATGGGTGACGCCTCTGCCGAATCCTCCCCGAAAATCAAAAAGCTCGGTGATGACATCGACACCGCCGGATCCAGCGCCCAATCGGTGGGCGGCATCTTCGACGCCGAGTTCAAGAAAATCGCCGGAGCATTCACCGTCGGCAACCTCGCCGCCGAAGGTTTTCAGAAAATCATTAGCCTCGCGTTCGACGCTGCTCAATCTGTTGTGCAGGGATTCTCCGATGCGCTCGACCTCGGCGGACGCCTAAACGAACTCTCCCAGCGCACGGGCGAGTCGGCTGGCAAGCTCCTCGTGCTCGAGACCGCGTTTAAAAACTCCGGCCTGGAGGCCGATCAAGTCGGCACCGCGATCAATAAGCTCCAGAACTTCATGCAGGATGCCGCCAATGGTGGCGACAAGCAGCGCGCGGCCATGCAAAGCCTCGGCGTTTCCATGTCCGATCTCGCAGGCAAGACGCCGACCGAGCAAATGCAAGTTTTCGCAGACAAGATCGCGGGCATCGAAGACCCCACGGCCCGCGCCGCTGCCGCCTCCGAGGTTTTCGGCGACAAGCTCGGCGGCAAGCTCCTGCCTCTCTTCTCAGATTTCAGCGGGAACCTGGACGACGCTCGCGGGAAAGTCGGTTCCCTCGAGCAGGTCATGGATGAAAACGCCGCTACCTTCGACACGGCAGCTGAGACCATCGATGCGGTGAAAGGCAAGATGGCTGCGTTTGCGGCAGGAATTTTGAGCGAGACGCTTCCGGCAGTTCAAAATTTCGGAAAAGCTCTTGAAGAAGCCGATGCAGCCGGTCTCGGAAAAGAGGTGGGTGAATACTTATCACCAGAACTTGAAAAACTTTCGTTTGTATTACTTGGGCTGATTGATGTTTTCAAAGACCTTAAAACTGAAACGGACAACTCCGATTCTTTTTTAGGAAAATTTAAAAACGCAGTCATAGGAGTTAATCAGGCGATGGTTGATTACATGAAAGCCATGTCGCCTATTGATAATCTTTTTGATGCTTTAGAGCAAAAAGGACGGGCGGCTGCGGAAGCACAAAGCAAGCTTTCCACCGACACAAATAAAGCCGCCGAATCCCTAAAAAGCTCAGGCACCGCCGCGCAGGGCGCCACGGGAAAACTCGACAACCTTGGCACATCGGCCCAAGCCACCGCGCAGAATATCGACGGAGTCTTCTCCCTCGGCTCGGATTTTGCACCGAAGCTCGATGGAATCAGTGGCTCCTGGGGAGGCTTAAACGAGCAAATCCTCGGCAGCAAGGTGTCTCTCGGCGAAAATCTTTCCCTCACCGATTCCATGACCGGCTCCGTCGAGGAACAAGTCCAAGCGCTCGGCGGCGTCAACGAAAGCCTGGAGTCTATCGTAGCCTCGGAAAAACAAAGCGAAGAATCCAAGAAAGTCAGTAAAGACCTGGCTGAGCTTATAAAATTTACTTATGGCGAGCACGCCGAAAAGCTCCAAGAGATTCAAGACAAACAAGCCGCGCTGGCTTTGAAAGAAGAAGAGCGAAAAGAAAAACTCCGCGATTCCCTAAATTTCGAACTCGCAATCAACGAAGCCAAAGCCGCCGGAGACACCGAACTCGTCAAGACCCTCGAAAACCAAAAACTCTTTAATTCCGAGCTGAAGAAAGCCATCGACGCCGGTATGGGCGAGCCGCAAGCCCGAGAGTTTGCAAACCGCATGATCCAAGCAAAAAATGCGGCAGAATCTATCAGTAATAGGGATGTCTCGGTCACTGTCACAACCAAGGTGAACCGCGCGGAATACGATGAATTGATGGCGTCGATCAATGCGGGGATAAAAGACAAGAAGACGCTGGAGCTACTTACAAAGATCACTGCAGTGGACGCAAAAAGTGATTGGAACAAAGCTTATCAGACCCTGGAAAACATGCAGGCGATCAATAAGAACTTCGATGTCGCGCTCAAAGTATCCGGCGCGGAATCGCTGGAAGAAGTCTGGCAAAATCTCAACTCCATCCCGACCACCAAGCAAATCCAGCTCGGCATGGATATCACCGGAAAAGACACCTACGACGAGGTGATCCGGTCATTGCCGCAGTTTGCGGGAACGAAGACGGCAAAGCTACTTTTGGAGCAACAGGGATTCGAGAACATGACGAGCTTCATCAACACGCTCAAAGGAATCCCCGATGAAAAGCGATTGAAGCTCATCGCCGAAACGCTAGGAACCGCCGATGTGAATGCCGCCAAGGCCGCGCTCGATCAGGTGCTCGCCAACGACGGCAAAAAAGCCACTGTGGCCGTCGGCGCCGACACCTCCGAGGCTGATGCCGCCAAAGCCGCGCTCGATCAGGTGCTCGCCAACGACGGCAAAAAAGCCACTGTGGCCGTCGGCGCCGACATCTCCGAGGCTGATGCCGCCAAAGCCGCGCTCGATCAGGTGCTCGCCAACGATGGCAAAAAAGCCACTGTGACCGTCGGTGCCGACATCTCCGAGGCCGAACAAAAGATTCAATCCGTGCGGCAATCCACCGAGCTGCCGTTGGAATTCCAGACAATGGCCGACATCTCTGCGGCCATTGATGAAATCGACCGGGTCAAACAAACCGCCCTTGAACCTCTCACACTGAACCTCGAAGGCGACGCTAGTGATGTTTCCTCCAAAGTCCAAGCCTTCGAGGCCGAGCCGATCCAGTTTTCTCTGGAAGCCGACAACACCTCGGCAGCCCAAAAAATCAATGCGCTCGGCGAATCTCCCATCACGCTCTCGCCAAGTGCCGACACCACGGCAATCCAAAACCAAATCAAAGCTTTGGGGGACACGGTCCAAACAATAACCTTCGACGCCTCCGCCTCCATCGATTCGATCAAATCCAAACTCAAAGAAAACATCGACCTCGCCATCACCACCGGCGAAGGCACGAAAATCCTCGGCGATCTCAAGAGCCTCCTTGGCGACATAAAGAACACGATGACCACCCTTTCCAACAAGCTCCCCACCCACGCCCTCGCCTAAGCCATGCCCACTCCCACCGTCTACTCCTCGCCCAACAACCAGTGGCCACTCCTGCAAAGCAAAACGGAGCAAAAATTCAAAAGCGGCCTATTCAATGTCTCCGCCGAATTCATCCGCCCTTCCGGCAATCTCAGTCTGCCCGATAAGATCGAGACCAGCATCGGCGAGGTCGATGTCTGGCCCGAGCCCACCGTCAGCATCGGCACTGATGGCTTCGAGCGCATCAACGCCACCGGCTACGGCGTTTGGGATTCCTCATTGTCTGAAGCGACTTTTGGCTACGAAACAGGAACCCTCACGGCCAGGTGGGTGCTCATAGAAAAATGCCCCCTCTCCGAAGGATGCACTGATTCTGAAGGGGTTTTGCAGCCATGCGGAAGCATTCTTTCCGTAACACCGCGAGAGAATACGATGAATGTCATTCTTGAAACTTGCCATGTAAAAAAAACCGGACAGGACATTCCCAATGTTCCTAGTCGCCCTGAGAGCGCTGGCCTTCGCATGCTTGCATTAAACGGGGTGCAAAATCTTAATAATTACGAGTTTCCTTTGGAATTTTTTAGCGACCTTTCAAATGTTGAATATTCAGGGACTTTTTTTAAGAAACCCGTTGTGACCCCCCTTTTGAGCTCCGTGAACAAAATTTCTTACGACAACAAAGTTTTTGAAACCGAGGCAGTTTGGAGCCTTTCGGCAACGGTAGATTTCGGATCTGTTTATAGAATTACAACCTGCCCACCACCCGACGACAATGGCTGACGCCCCCCCCATTTCGTTTGATAATCTAGCCAAGACCGCCGCGAACCCCGCCTCGGGCGGCTACCCCTACACGCTCAAAGGAAAGGACCTGGACAAAAATTTCACCTTTGCCACGGAGGATTTTGACGCGACGGATTTCAATGTGACTCACGCTCTTGGCAGCGGCGGCCACAAGAACCGCAAAGTCAGGCTGTCGGTCCGCATCCCAGCCATCCCGAGCACCGGCACCCATGTCCTCGGCGCGGTGGATGGCGCGCTGCAATGGATCGCAACGGAGGAATGCTGACATGATCCTCAGCCGCACTGCTGAAAACAAAATCAAGATCAAGACCGACGAAGAAGGTGGCGGCCTCCGCGCGGTCAACTGCGCGTGTTGTGCAACTGGCTGCAATTGTCCGAACTACATAGACAAATTCCCGAATCTTAAAACGATTTTAGGAAATTGGACAAATGTTGTTGTGAATTGGACATGGCCCGCATGGAAATCTGAAATTCCGAACACCGATCCTGTTGAGTATTATGAACTCCCTGCAAAATCGCAAAGCGCATCATTGGCGAAATACACTTCATGCCTTGACCCTACTGATCCGCTTGGCCCGCCCTTACCTTTCGATTTTTGTCATTTTGTCCCATTCGGAGATCCAATTTTGGGAATCGCAAGTCCGTCTAATATTTGCGCGCAGATTTGGTCAAATTACTTATCGTCGGGAGGAGGCTTTTCCCTTGGCTGTGGAGGAAATATAATTGTGTCTATTAACGGAGTGCCATTCCCTGCATTTTGGGGTGGGCCGGATAGCAATAATTTAATTAAAGACAACGCAACCGCTTCATTTATTTTTTCATGAAGCTCGTCGATTTCCTTAAAGCCACGGCAAGATTTACAGGCCAAGGCTTCGCCACCACCCCACCCGACATCCTCGCCGCCCGCGAAGCCACCTGCCGCTCCTGCGACCAGTGGGACGCCGCCGCTTTGAACAACACCGGCCGCTGTCGCAAATGCGGGTGCTCGACCTGGGCCAAACTCCGCATGGCGACCGAGCGCTGCCCGCTCGGCAAGTGGGAGGCCATTTCCTCCCCCTCTGCGTTTCCTGTGTCCTCTGTGGTCAATCCGCTCCCGCCCGCTCCCGAAGCCACTCGGAAGCCCGCCTGATTTGACACCCGCCGCTCGCGTAGCGGCATGAAACTCTTTCTAGATCTCAAAAACCGGCGCTTCGTTAAGTCCGCCGCGTCGAATGTCGCGCTCGACCGCCTCGTCCTCAAACGCCGCGACACGCTCCCCATCGAAGTCGTCTATGTCGAGAACGGCGCAGTCGCCACGCCACCCGCCGGCACGACCGCCGCCGTCGGCCTCAAAGCCAAATTTTCCGACTCCAACTTTCTCGCTTTCGCGGCCCCCGGCCAGACCACCCTTGATCTAAACACATTGCCGGTCGAGGCCGCGTTCTCTCTGAACCCCGCCACCGTCAGCGCCCTCCTCGAAATCAAGTGGGGCGCACCAGGCACCGCCCACCGCACCGCCACGCTCGCCGTCGAACTGCAGAACAGCGTCATAACCGGCGATGAGGGGACGCCCGCCGCAATCCCCGACGGCAAAGCAACCCAAGCCGAAGCGGAAGCCGGCACAGACAACGCGAAATGGATGACGCCATTGAGGACCGCGCAGGCCATCGCCCAGCTCGCCCCGCCACCGACTTGGGACAGCGTGCTGAACAAGCCCGCCACCTTCCCAGCCACGGCGCATACACATCTCAAAGGCGAGATCACCGGCCTGACTGCCGACCTCGCTGCCCTTTCCGCAGCCGACACCGCACTGGATGCCAGGATCGACCACCTCACCGCCAACCTCGACCCCGCCGCGCTCGACTCCATCGCCGAGGCCGCCGCCAGCATCGGCACCCTTCAGACCCAACTCGACACCCACACGCACACCGCCAGCGACATCACCGACTTCGCCAGCGCCGTCGTCGCCGTCTCGCCTCCCGTCGATTGGAGCAGCCTCACTGGCAAGCCCACCGAGTTCCCGCCCGAGTCGCACACCCACGCCGCCGCCGAGATCACCGGCCTCTCGTCCTACATCATCGCCAGCGCTCCCGGCCTCTCGATCACCACGACCGTCCACACCTCCACCGGCGCGACAGACACCTACAGCGTGAACGGCCTCGCCTCCAGCGACCCCGCCCATGTCCTCGTGCAGCTAAACGGCGTCACGCAGACGCCTGTCACCGACTACCTCATCGATTTTCCAAACGGCCTGATCATCTTCGACGGCATCCCCACCAGCGGCACGCAGATCGCCCTCACCGCCCTCGGCCTGCGCACTGTCCAGCCCCCTGTCGATCCCGCGCTCTACCGCTACGCCAGCGACACCACCAGCGACGGCCTAACGAACTACTACGGGCGGATTTTGAATACCGACTACACCGGCCCCGCCAGCGCCTCCGATCCCGTCTGGACGATCCACCGCACCACCTTCGACCTCGCCGGGCGCGTCGTCTCCACCGGCACCGCCCCCGCCGTCGCCTGGGCATCCCGCACCGCGGCCACCTACCAGCCCACGCCATGACGACAATCACCGAGAGCAACCTTTCCACACAGCTCGACCTCTCCGGCTTCGACCTGACCCTCCCCGGCCTCGTCGTCGAATATCCAACCCGCTCGAACTTCCCAAGCATCGGCAAATCCGACCGCCTCTACATGGCCCTCGATGAAGGCATGCCCTACCGCTGGAGCAGCTCCGCAGCCGCCTACGCGCTGATGATTCCGATCATCGACGCCGGAGCTTTTTGACAATCACCCACCCACGAACACCAACCCAAACCACCACCACCTAAACAGCCATGGCTAATCCAATCCTCAAAATCAAACGCGGTTCCGGCACGCCGGTCTCGCTTCAAGTCGGCGAAATCGCGTTCGACACAACAAACAAATCCTTCTTCATCGGCACAGCCGAAGGCGTCCTGCCAATCGGCGGCGAGCATGTCTTTGCAAAAAAGACCTTCGTTGACTCTGCCGTCGCAGCCGAAGCCTCGCTCCGCAGCTCGGCCGACTCGACTCTCACCTCGAACCTCAACAGCGAAATTAGCCGCGCCACCGCAGCCGAAGGCGTCATCGCTGGCAACCTGGCCACTGAGATCAGCGACCGCGCCGCCGCAGTTTCTGCCGAGGCCTCCGCTCGTTCCGCAGCGGACACGACTCTCCAAAGCAACATCAATACGGAAAAAGGCCGCATCGACGCGATCCTCAGCGCCGCTGGGGCAGATAGCGATTCGTTCGCCGAAATCGTCACCCTCATCAATTCGGTCGATACCACAAATGACTCAGCGTTCGCTGGTTATGTGACCTCGAACAACGCCGCCCTCGCCAGCGAGACCAGCGCGCGCCAATCGGCCGACACCGCCCTCGGCGGCCGCATCGACACCGTGGAGTCCGCCGCGACAGCCCTGACCACCCGCGTCACCGCAGCCGAAGCCGACATCAACACCGAAGAGTCCGCACGCGCCGCAGCCGACACGACTCTCCAAAGCAACATCACCGCCGAGGCGAGCACACGCGCCAGCGCTGACACGACCCTGCAAAGCAACATCACCGCTGAAGCGACCACACGCGCTTCTGCCGACACCAGCTTGCAGACCAACATCACGGCCGAGGCGACCGCCCGCGCCAGTGCAGACGACGCGCTCGACGCCCGCCTCGACAGCCTCGAGAGCACGATCGACGGCGGAGTTTACTAGTCCACCCGCACCCCACTCCCCGGCGGGGCGGCCCATGCCGCCTCGCCAAGCGGGGGAGCCTAAAAAATCCGCTGAATAAAAAAGGCCCATGCCAAATCCCACAATCATTCCCAAAAAGTCGGTCCAAAGCGGAGCAGTTCCGACGACCTCTCAGCTTTCGCTGGGAGAGATTTGCGTCAACCACAGTGACCGGAGAATCTACAGCCGCAACCCTTCCACGGGAGAGGTGTATCGCCTCGCCGGCGCCGGCGAAGCCCCGGACCGCGTGTTCGTTTTCGACTCCGCAGGCGACACCACATACCTGGGATACCTCCTGTATTCCGATGTCCCCGCCACCGGCTCGATCTACGACGCCGAGCAATGGGAAATCTCCCGCACCCAATTTTCGCCAGACGGCAACACCTCCACCGAAGCCAGCGCCACCGGCGCGTGGAATTCCAGAGCCTCTTTAAGCTATGCTTAGTCCCCTCTACGGCCAACTTTCGCCGCTGCGCATTCCGACGAAAGTCCGGCAAGTTTCCTCTGACGCAGATGCCAACTCTTATCTGCTCGCCGTGGAATCCGCCGATGGGCAGCAGTTGGAGGATGGCGTCATCGCCGCCGTGGAATCATTTGTCCTCGGCTGCAAATCCGACGGCATTTGGTCTGCACTAAAAGCATCCTGCATTTTGGCCGGAGCGCGCACCCTCTCCGGTGCGCTTGTGCCGTTGGCCGGAACCGCACCGACAAATTCAAATTTCGTAACGGCAGATTACAATCGAGAGACCGGCCTTCTTGGAAACGGAACTACAAAATACTTAAACTCGAACCGTGCAGGCAATGCAGACCCGCAGGACAACATCCATCAATCTGTGTTCTTAAACGCATTGAGTGCAACGCAATTCCAAGCATTTATTGGCATTGGAGCTTCTGTAACTGGCGCGACACAAATTGTAAAAAATGTGAACCATGTTGCTAGAAATAGATCAAACTCAGCCATATCCAGCAATAGTTTGGTTTCTGGATTTTTAGGATGCAGAAGAAGCTCTTCTACATCAGTAAGCATAAGACATAACAGCTCAACATCGAATGCATCAATAACTAGCCAAACTTTTTCAGACCCTTCTGCGAAGCATTACATTTATGCGCGAAACCAGTTGCCTGCCGCCGGGTTATTGTCGGCAGCAAGAATCTCCTTTTACTCCATCGGGGAATCTATCGACCTCGCGCTCCTCGACACCCGCGTCAGCAACCTCATGACCGCTCTCGCCGCCGCAATACCATGACCCTCGCCGACCTCATCACCCAGCCTGTAAGCTACGAGACCGCCCGCGATCTCGCTATCATCCTCACGCCCGACCAAGCCGCCACCCTTGGCGCGATCCAAGCGCAATACGGCAACCCCCGCCATGTCGCCGCGCCAGTGCCGCTCGTTGATGGACGACTCATGCTCTGCGCCGACCTCCTCACCGAGACCGGCCCCGGCGGACTCTACGCGCAGGGCTTCGCGCATCTCCCCGCCGAGCTTTTCGCTCAAGTCGCCGTGATCCCCATGGCCGACGCCATCGACCTCATCCCGCAACCCGAAGAAATCTAAAAAACCACCACCATGCTCGAACAAGTATCCACATCCGTTAAGTTCCTGGCCTTCTTCACCGCCAGCAAAACAGGCAAAACCGGCTTGACCGTAACGGTCGATCTTTACGACCCAAGCGGCACGCAAATCGTCACCGGCGGCAGCGCCACCGCCATCGGCGGCGGTCTCTACAGCTACACGCTCTCGACCAACAACAGCGCCGAGGGAGAGTATGCCGCCATCTTCAAAACAACCGATTCCACGGTTGATTCGCAGCACATCCCGAGCCTATGGGTCCTCGGCCGCGCTGGAGTCGAAAACCTCGACGCCGCTGTCTCCAGCCGCTCCACCCTCACCGCCGCGCAGGTCAACAGCGAGGCCGACACCGCCCTCTCTGATATCGGCCTCACCAGCACGATCACCGGACGCATCGATCAAGCCATCAGCTCCCGCCTCGCCTCCGCTGATTATACCGCCCCCAGCGCCGCGCCGACGGTCACAGCAATCCGACAGGAGCTGGATGCAAACTCCACCAAGCTCGCAAACCTCGACGCCAGCGTTTCGAGCCGCCTCGCCGATGCGGATTATACCGCCCCCACCTCAGCCCCAACCGTGGCCGACATCCGCACCGAGCTGGCCGTGGAGTTGGGTCGCCTGGATGCCTCCGTTTCCTCGCGTCTGGCAGGCAGCTCATATACAGCCCCAACAACTCCTCCGACTGCCGCCGAGATCACGACCGCCGTCTGGGCCGCTGCCGATAAGACCGGCTACAGCCTCACCAGCGCCGAGCGCACCGCCATCGCCGCAGCCGTGGAATCCTCGATCCTCAACGAAGGCGACGGCCAAGCCGTCCTCAACGCCATCGTCGGCGCGATTGGAAACCAAAACCTCAGCGAAGTCTCGCTCGTCGCCGCCGTCCGTGCCGACCTCGAGCGCAACGGCGGAAAGCTCGACAGCATCCCGACGACCGCCGCGCCAAGCGCCTCGGCAGTGGCCAGCGCCACACGCACCGAGCTTTCCACTGAGCTTTCGAGAATCGACCAAAGCATCAGCAGCCGCCTCGCCTCGGCAGACTACACGGCCCCGACAGCCGCCCCAACCGCCGCGCAAAACGCCAGCGCCGTTCGCACGGAACTCAGCACCGAACTCGCCCGCATCGATGCGCCGATCTCCGGAGCCACCGCGCCAAGCGCCGCCACCGTGGCCTCGGCCGTCCGCACCGAACTCAGCACCGAGCTGGGCCG